>OGXX01002140.1_pt1 | contig 18477 bp, 15 predicted proteins | sample 1576301 | NCBI WGS metagenome assembly OGXX01 (sample SAMEA3541469, study PRJEB24748) | human gut metagenome | biome: human gut; feature: human-associated habitat; material: faeces | place: China | collected 2012
GCAGAAGGGGAAGAAATACCGGCTGTCGGTTTATCTTTGTTCGGAGCCCTCCGGGGGAGGCGTGAGAGTGGGCATTGCAGATAAGGAGGGATTTGCAACCACAGAAGCCCTGATTCAGGACATACCGGGGAAGAAGACGCATTATGAAGTGACGTTTACTGCAAAACGCACAGTGGAAGATGGAGTTTTTCTTCTTACGCCTCTGCAGAGCGGAGGGGTGACAGTTTTCTTTATTTCCCTGTTTCCCTGTGATACATGGGACGGCGGACGTTCTGTTTTCAGACGGGACATCATGCAGAATATGTTGGATTATAAGCCGGAATTCCTGCGCTTCCCAGGCGGCTGTATCGTACATGGCGTCAATGTGGAGACAATGTACCATTGGAAGGAAACCATAGAGGATATATCGGTGAGAAAGAGTTCTTGGTGCAAGTGGCAGCCGCACTGGATTTCAAATGGAATCGGGTACCATGAATTTTATGAGCTCTGCGAGTATCTTGGAGCGGACGCCATGTATGTGGCGCCGTGCGGATTGATCTGTACGGACTGGGCATTTCAGAAGGGAGACAGTGAAGATTTCTGTCATCCGGAGACAGAGGTGGAGGATTATATACAGGACTGCTTGGATGCCATTGAATACGCGATAGGACCGAAGGACTCCGTCTGGGGAGCCAAAAGAGCAGCGAACGGCCATCCGGAGCCGTTCCCTCTGCGGTATGTGTCAATTGGAAACGAAGATTTCGGCCCGGCATATTATGAACGGTATGAGAAATTCAGCGCTGCCATCCGAAGCCGCTATCCGCAGCTGATTCTGATTGCGGACAGCATCGTTGGAAACCGTAAGCATGGTGACTGGGGAGATAAACGGAAACGTCTTTCCTATTTCCACGATCCTGCCAGTATGGATTATTTCGATGAGCATTATTATGACAGCGGGGACTGGATCTTTGAAAATTTCGACCGTTTTGACTGTTATGACCGCAGCGGCCCGGGACTGATGTGTCTGGAGCTGGGGCTGAACTCAGAACAGCCGTCCGATGTTCTGTATGAGTCAATTTTTTTGATGATGCTGGAAAAGAACGGGGATCTGAAGCCTATTTTTGCCGGAAGGCCTCTGATGCGCAACTGGGATTATGTAAAAGGAGAGCTGAATCCCTTTTATTATCATACGAACGGGGAAAGCTGGAAGACAGTGCATTATTATGCCAAGAAGCTGTTTCGGGACAATCGGTTTGACAGACTGTTTTCCGCATCCTGCTGCCGACAGGACGGCGGAGCGGTATTGGATGAAGAAACCTTATTTTCCACTGCGGGGCAGGACAGTACGACCGGGGATATCATAATAAAGACCGTCAATCTTGCAGCGCATTCTATAGAAGCCCGTGTAGATGCGGGAATTTTGCAGACCGAAGCGTGTATTTATACGCTCAGGAATACGGATGCTCTTCCCAAAACAAAGGAGGCTTCCCAATGCGGAGGGCCGGATCTGTATCAGGGGCCGATTGACCTTGATAAGCCGTACACGTTTCCGTCCCGCTCCCTGACAGTAATGCGGATTCCCGGAAAAAATCTTAAAAATAAAGGGTTGTCGAGAAATAGATAACCTCAAACAGGGAGCATTGTGACTGGATCAGTCACAATGCTCCCTGAAATTTTTTCTTATAAAAGAGAAAAAGATGGCTAACGACAGCCACCTTCTCTCCGTTCCATGGTATAATGGAACTATGTTAACCAAAGACTATTATAACGACTTTTTTGACATTGGACAACAGAAAATTAACTTCAGTTTCTTCGAATTGAGTTTACCCGATGATGATCCAGTCTATACCCTGAAAAAGTGATGGAGGAATTAGATTTTTCAGGCCTGCTGGCCTGTTATTCCGATCAGGGAAGAACCGGATTTAACCCAATCATGCTGTATGCTGTTGTTACCTATGCAAATATGCGCGGAGTCAGGGCTGTTGACCGTATCGTAGACTTGTGCCGGAGAGATCTCGCTTTTATCTGGCTGACCAAAGGGCAGAAGCCACAGTGGGATGTTTTTTACGATTTTAAAGGAAAAAGCTGACAGGCGAAGTTCTGAATGAATTGAATTACCAGTTCATGCGCCGTCTGGAGAAGAAAGGACTGATCACCCTGAAAGAACTTTAAATCGATGGGACAAAGATCGAAGCGAACGCCAACCGATACATGTTCGTCTGGCGGGGACACTCAATTACCATCTGGCTGGCCTGCTGGACACCATTGATGCCCTTTATACAAAGTACAATGCCTTCCTGCGGGAGAATGGATACGGCCCGAAATACGACCTAGGGGAAGCCCGGATGTTTGTGATCGAGGGAATGGAAAAAGTCCGTCGTGTGATTGAGGAAAACCGGAAACGGAAACTGACCAAACACAAGAAGATTTCCAATAACACGATACTGGAGATCGATAATTGCTCTCCACTTGAGATCCTGAAACTGCAGAGAAATCTGACACAGATCGCACAGGGATAAGGGATAGGGTTTGTTCATAAAAAAAGAAAACAGAAACCAGAGATTTAAAAGCTTTATGAAGAACTGGAAGAATGCGGAAAGCGCCTGATGGGCTATAAGGATTGCTTTGAGATCATGGGGAAAGACCGGAACAGCTATTCCAAAAAAGATCTGGAAGCAACCTTTATGCGCATGAAAGAAGATTCCTATGCTTAATGGGTAGCTTAAGCCGGCCTATAACTTCCAGATCGCGGTAGAGAACTATTTTATTGTCCATGGATATGTGAGTAACGACCGGACAGATTACAATACGCTGATCCCTGTTCTGGAAAAGCACAGAAAAGCGTTTGGAAACAGCCTGGAGGCAGTGACTGCGGACAGCGGCTACTGCAGCGAAAAGAACCTGTTGTATCTGAAAGAGAACGGGATCCGCAGCTATATCAAGCTTCAGGATCATGAGAAGAGTAAGACCGGGGCATACAGAGAAGACATCGGGAAGTATTACAACATGACATGCGCTGTGTTTGAAGATGAGCATTATTACATCTGCCATGACGGAAGGAAACTGCGGCATATCCGGACAGAGAGCAAAGAGCAGGATGGCTACACCCAGACGGTGGAAGTATACAGGTGCGCAGACTGCAGCGGCTGTGAACACAAAGCCAGATGTCTCTATAAATACAATGCTGAAAAAAATCCGGACCAGAATAAGGTCATGAAGATCAATGAACGATGGAAAGAATTGCGGGAAGAGTCCAATGCGAATATACAGGGCGAAGAAGGGATCCTGAAACGGCAGACACGATCGATCCAGACGGAAGGGCACTTCGGGGATATCAAGGAGAATGAAAATTTCCGGCGGTTTAACTATCGGTCAAAGGAGAAAGTGTATAAAGAATTCATGCTGTATGCGATTGGCAGGAATATCATGAAATACCACCGCTTTTTACATGATGAAATTAAAAAATTTGAAGGGAAAAAGGAGCAGAAAGCAGCTTAGTCGACAGAGCACTCCCGAAAATCCAGCCAAGGGGTTTTTGCGCCATAAAATAGGAGATAAAAAAAGAAGAGACAGTTCCGCAGAGGATTCAGGACTTAAATAAGCCCGAATTCTCAGGGATTGTCTCTTTCCTGCATGTCAGGGATTAAAAATCGGTATTAACCGACACCCCTTTATTCTGGAATTTAAGAGGGGATATGACTGCGATATTTTCCGGGTGTTACGCCTTCCAGCTTTTTGAATACGCGGATAAAGGATACGTCGCTGCAGAAACCGCTTTGTGTGGCAATGGCTGAAAGTGTCAGCTCCGGCTGGGACATCAGACTTTTGGCGTGATCAATGCGCAGCCGTTGGACATAATCCAGCATATTGCGTCCCGTTCCCTTTTTAAAAGCCTTTGAGACGTAGGCGTTGCTGACATTGAGCTGCTCAGATACGTAAAAAACGCTGAACATGGGATCCAGATAATGCTCCTGAGTAATGGCCATAATTTTGTCCACCATACTTTCCTGTGGAGATGCATTTAACAAATGCTCTGAAAGTTGCTGAGTGATTGAGTAATATTCGGATTCCAGCTGTTCAATGGAGGAACAATCCATCAGACGGTCCATAAGCGAGTACTTTTCCCAAAGATTATTTTCATTGAACTCGTTCATATCAGCAAGTACAGATACTGTATGATCGATAAAGCTGAAAATCTTGCATTTGATGAATGGAAGGGAATAATGGTTATTTTTCAATTCGTCAAATATCTGCCGCTGGATAATGCGGGCGGCGTCAAAATCCTGATCTCTGAGAAGATTGGAATATTTCTTAAACCACATTTCAAACAGCAGATTGCGGTCGTAGGAAACGGCTACATGGCTGATCTCTGAATAATGCATCTCCCCCCGTTCACCAAGAAAGCTCATATGATCAGTAATTTTCTGTGTTTCTTCATAGGCGAAGGCGAGCTGCGTCAGGCCGCGGTGAATATCGCTGAACGCAATCATGAGCTGATCCCTGTAACCGTGGAGAATATTGTTTATCCATTCATATGGCGGGCAGGTCGATGCACCAAAGTAAAAAATCTTTATATCATACCTTCCTGAAAGAATGTGCCATTCCTGGCGGCTGTCCGCGAGAGGCGGCTGGGAAAAAGCGGCTAAAAGAGATTTTGGAAGGGAATCATATTCGCTGTAAATCCGGATCAACTGTACATAAGGCCCGCAGATCGTAAGATGGAATTTATTCATATATTCTGTAAGGAGAGAGTCTGAAAGAATTTCTCCATGGATGAGCTTATATAGCAGCCCTTCCATATACAGGCTATGGTTCTGAGAGATCAGTCTGGCAGAGCTGTTTCGGATATCCATCAGCTCGTCAATGGAGCGTTCTATGCACTGCAGAGCAGATTCTTCCGCCGCTGAGCCGGGAGATACCTTGCTGGCAATGGAAGAAATCGGACGGTAGTTATAATTTGCCAGATAGATGCTGAGCAGAAATCCGCTGAGCAGTAAGACAACGAAACAGATGAAGGCAATCGTCTGACTGTCAGACAGTGTGCGCGCGAAGTCCAGAGTGGGTATAAAAGCAACATGCAGAAGCGGATATTTGGCGGAAGATACGGCATACAGGGTATAGTCGCCCAAAGTATGAAGCCCGGGCGTGAGAGAGCCGGGATCAAGGCCGTACTGCTCCACAAGCTCCTGGGAAGAGATAGAGGAAAACAAAATATTGCCGGAATCATCCACTGTGAAAACCTCTGAAGACGTGGGAAGATCAGAGGCATCCCGGTAAGGGGAAACGAGCATTGGATCGACAACAAAGGCGAGAGTCCCCATACCGTTTCCGGAAGATCCGTATGGAAGCGTATAAAGTATGGCAATATCCGAAGCATAGCGCCCGGTACCGTTTAAGGAAATGCGGCTTCCTGCATGAAATTCATCCAGCAGGGAAATAAAGCGGTCATCGTTCAGGTGATACTGATTCCAAATCTGGATGGAATAGACAGAGGAATCCGTAATCAGCAGCTCCTGCTGCGGCAGATATATGAATATTGTGTTAATATAGATGCTCAGAAATTTATAGCTATTCAGCTTTTCTATTATAGAAGGGAGATCATAGTGCAGCTGCGGAGGAATATCGCCGTTGCAGGCGAGAAAGGTTTGTATGGCCTGATCGCCGCTTAACTCTCTGGCAAGGCTGTCCAATGCGTCAAGATTGTTCTCAAGAGAGGACTGATAGGAAATTGCCTCCTTATAAGCAAGCTGCCGGGAATAATTGGAAATAGTTCCGATCAGGCTGGATGACAGAAAAAGCAGAATGCCGGTCAGGAGGACCAGAATCAATAAGTAGGAAACAAGAAGTTTACGAAAGAAAACAGCAGTTCTTAATTTCTTAAAAAAAGCTCTCATTTTACTCCTTTCTTTTTCCAGGCAAAAAATGAAAACGAGATAAAAACTGAAAATTTATGGACAGAATATACAAGTTACAGAAAACAAAATTGTAGTTAAATTCCAAAACTAGGGGTGAAACGGGTTAAAAGCTGAAAATTGTAAAATTGCATTTGATCACGTAAAATAAGCATATAGCATTTGTGAGAAATAGTCAATTCTATCCTAAAATATGGAAAATATTTATGCTGATTATATAATACACACTAAAGCATATAGGAATATCCGTATACATGGATCTATATATGAATGAAGCGACATGGGCTTGGAACGGCTGGATAAATACCATGCAGAAAGGACATTAATCCAGAACGGCGGACATGGGAAGGGAGGAAAAAGAAAAAAAGAGGGAAAGACAGCAAAGGAAAAGAGAAGAAAAAAAGAAGGAGGAACAGAAATTTATGAGAAGATTTCAAAAAGCGGCGGCACTCGCAATTGGTGTATGCATGACGGTATCCGCACTTGCCGGATGCGGCGGACAGAGCGGCGAAAGCGAGATGAAAACAGAAACGAAACAGGAGGCTGTTACGGAACAGGCTTCCGGGCAGAGCACGGAGGAAACCGGAATAACATTTCCTCTGGAAGAACAGGTTACCCTGACGATGTGGGCTCCATTCAATGTGAATGCAGCATCCGTTATGGAGGATTATAACGGGAGCCTGGTATTTCAGGAAATGGAAAAGCGGACGAATGTCCATATTGAATTTATCCATCCGGCAATCGGGCAGGACAGTGAACAGTTTAACCTTATGATCGCTTCACAGGAATATCCGGACATGATTATGGGCGGAATCAGCAATTATGTCGGAGGCGGGGATCTGGCCGTTGAGGACGGCGTATTTTTACAGTTAAATGATCTGATTGACCAATATGCGCCGAATTATAAGGCGATTCTGGAATCCAATCCGGAGGCCAAGAGACAGGCGTCCTCGGACAGCGGGATTATGTCGTCCATATTGCCGATGATGCGTCAGGAAAATCTGTGCTGGTATGGTCCGGTGATCCGAAAGGACTGGCTGGAAGAGACCGGGTTGGATATTCCGGAAACGTTGGAAGAGTGGGAGGTTCTGCTGACGGAAATGAAGAAAAACCATCCGGATTCCACACCGCTTATTTTTCATCCGTCAGGAGCCTCTGCAGGAAACTCATTCAGAGAAAGAGGATATGATTTTTGGGGACTCTTTATGTCTGCCTATGGAATCGGCACCAGTTCCGGAACATTTGGAGCCATGTACAACGACAACGGAACCGTGAAATATGCGCCAATCGAGGACGGATTTAAAGATTATCTGGAAGTAATGAACCGTTGGTACGAAAATGGCCTGATTGATGCGGATTATCCCGCGCGTGATATGGACGGCGTGAATGCCCTGATTACATCCGGCATGGTCGGAGCGATGGTAGGATCCGTAGATATTGCCTCCAACCTGTTTGACAGCCAGGGGGTGGAATACGTTGCAGCTCCGTATCCTGTTTTGAAAGAAGGAGATCCCGTACGTCTTCGCGCATACGACGCGGTGGCCTCTCCGATAGGCAATTCTGTTTCCATCACCACCCAGTGCGAAAATCCGGAGATTGCCGTGGCCTGGCTGGACTATGCGTTCTCCGAGGAAGGCTCTCTGCTTTATAATTTCGGCGTAGAAGGAGACACCTATACAATGGTTGACGGTACGCCAACCTTTACGGATAAGGTGCTGAATAATCCGGACATTCCTGGTGAAACAGCGCTGTATCTGTATAAAATGCAGGTATTTCCGCAGCTTCGCTGGGGAGCGCTGGCCAATCCAAGTACAGTAAAGAATCCCAAGGTTTTGGAAGAAAAGACGGCATGGACCGAGCAGGGCACGGCAGAGCTGACAATGCCGCCGGTTTCTCTTACGGCAGAAGAGGGCGATGAGCTTGCAAAAATATTAACCACCACGGATGTCTATCAAAATGAAATGGTAACCAAATTCATAATGGGTGTAGAGCCTTTGGACAAATTTGACGAATACGTGAATGAAATGAAAAAAATGAAGATTGAGGATGCAATCGCTATCTATCAGAAAGCGCTTGACCGTTATCTGGCACGTTGAGTGACCGGTCCTGCAGAAAGCGCCGCCATGTACTTTCTGCAGGACCTTTTTTGAGAGACAGGATCCGGCCGGAAGTGCTGATTCTCAAAAAAGAGCCGATAAAGAAGAGGAAAAGGGATGTTGATATGAATAAAGTCAAAAAGAACAAAAATACCGGGGAAGGCGTTGGACAAAGGCTGAAACGGGATATCCGGCAGAATAAATATGTGTATCTTATGGCGGTTCCGGTTATCCTGTTTTATATCTGCTTCTGTTATCTCCCGATGGGCGGGCTTCTGATCGCTTTTCAGGATTATTCCCCAACAAAAGGCATTTGGGGCAGCAAATGGGTCGGATTTGAGAATTTCATTGACTTTTTTAATGACTATCAGTTTCCCAGACTGCTTCGCAATACGCTGACGCTGAGTCTGGAGCTGATCCTGTTTGGATTCCCAGCGCCGATTCTTCTGGCGCTGCTGATCAATGAACTACGCGGGAAACGTTATCGGAAGGTAGTTCAGACAGTCAGTTATCTGCCGCACTTCATTTCACTGGTGGTTATTTGCGGCCTAATCAGCAACTTCACAGCCTCTACTGGTGTGATAAATCAGGTGTTGTCCTTTTTTGGATTTGAACCGAAAACATTTCTGATGGATCCAAAGCTGTTTCATCCTTTATTTGTAATATCGGACATATGGCAGAGTGTCGGTTGGGGCAGCATCGTATACTTATCGGCCATTTCGGGAATTGATCCCGGATTATATGAAGCGGCAAGTATTGATGGAGCGGGACGTTTTCGAAGGATCTGGCACATTACCTTGCCGGCCCTGATTCCAACGATTACTGTTTTATTTATTATGCGGATCGGAAATATCATGAATCTGGGATATGAAAAGATTATTCTGCTGTATAATCCCACCATTATGGAAACGGCTGATATTATTTCCACATTTACATATCGGAGAGGACTTTTGGACGCAGACTATGGATTCAGTACGGCAGTGGGTATGTTTAATTCTCTTGTGAATTTCGTGATCCTTTTTGTTGCAAACAAACTGAGCAGAAAGCTGACTGGAGAAAGTTTATGGTAAGGAGGAATTTATGGTTACGAAACGTTCACCCGGAGAAATTATTTTTGACATTGGAAATGCTGTCTTTCTGGGAATACTGACGCTGATTTTTTTGTATCCCATGTGGTACGTGATCATGGCTGCTTTCAGTGATCCGGCCAGATTTGTCAGCCATACAGGATTATTGTGGCTTCCGGAAGGATTTTCGCTGGCAGGATTTAAGATGGTACTTAGAACCGCCAGTATTGTAACCGGATACGGGAATATCATTTTATATGTGATCACGGGCACAGCGCTGAATATCTTGCTGACCAGCATGGGAGCCTATGTGCTCAGCCGGAAAAAACTGTATATCCGCCGTTTTTTATCACTGGCGATCGTTTTTACCATGTATCTGTCCGGAGGTCTGATTCCCTTTTATCTCACCGTGCGTAATCTGGGGCTGTATAATACGCGATTGGCACTGATTCTGCCGGTGGCGGTTAATACATGGAATCTGATAGTGATGCGCACATCCATGTCTCAGGTCCCGGACAGCCTGGAAGAAGCGGCAAAGATCGATGGCGCAAACGACTTTGTCATCCTGTTTCGCGTCATTCTGCCTGTCATTAAAAGCACGGTTGCCGTAATGGTTTTGTTTTACGCCGTGCAGCATTGGAACTCCTGGTTCAACGCCATGATTTTTCTGCAGGATCGGTCTAAATACCCGCTGCAGCTGTTCCTTCGGGAAATCCTGCTCAGCGGAAGCATGACGGATATCGCGACGGGATCGACTGGCGAAGACGTAAACAATGTTCTGACAATGAACATGCTGAAATATTGTACCATTGTGGTTTCCACACTGCCCATTCTGTGTATCTATCCTTTTTTGCAGAAATATTTTGTGAAAGGTGTAATGATCGGTTCAGTGAAAGAATGAGAGGGATTCTGTCATGGAAGAAAGCATTTTGCATTATATCCGTCCCAAAGCCCCTTTTCTATGGGTGGATGGAGCCGACCGTCTGCCCAACAGCTATTACTTGTTCCGGGCGGAATTTACGGTGGAGGAGGACGACAATCCTTCCAGCCTGTGGATCTGTGCACGAAAGAAATACAGGCTGTATATCAACGATAAGCTGATCGGACAGGGGCTGCCGCCTGCGGTAGAGTATGGAAATATCATCGACTGTCATGCTGTTGCCAGAGAGCTCCTGCCGGGAAGCAAAAACTGCCTTGCAGTGGAAGTACATGATATGGAAGGCAGCGGGGAAGCCTGTTTCATTGCATGGCTGGAAAACGCGGATGGTACCCTGTATATGGGACTGTCAGAGAAGGATATTCAGGTGCTTCCGGCCCCGATGTGGGAGAGAAATACCCAGGAGGACCGTCAGAACAGCAATGTGCGCTACCAGGAACACTATGACGCGCGCAGTTGCCCGTTTGGATGGAGGCTGCCGGGGAAATTGCGGAAATGTTGTTTGTGAAAAGAAAGCAGCCCTTTACCTTAGCGGAACCGTTCGGAACTGCGGTTACGCTGCGGGCTTTGGATAAAGCTGGACTTATGAATCTTTCCGTCCGGATTCTGAAGGAACGCTGGGGAACGTGGATGGTAGACAGAGGCCTGACATCTACGCCGGAGGAATGGGGAATGAACGGAAGCTTCCGGAGCGGTAGCTATCAGGGGATCATGCGGTCGTTATCTCACGTATGGTCGGCCGGACCGGCCCAGTTTCTTATACATAATGTAACGGGGATGCAGATTCTTAAGCCCGGATGCGGAGAAATCAGCCTGCGGCCGGCGGATATCGGGGCCGATTACCGGATTGTATGTCCGCTTCCGCAGGGAAACTTGATAGTGGAAAACAAAAGAGGAGAAATCAGCTGCAGGGTACCAGACGGCGTAAAGCTGGTTTCTGTTTCATGCAGATGAATAGTAAAAAAGAAGGAGGGCTTATGGAGAAAATGGAATTTACATTTCCTTATGAGGATCATCTCTATGATAATTATACGATTCCGGACAGCGAACAGCCGGACATCGAACCATATGCGGGAGGAACAAGGTTTGAATACCCGTTTGCGCTGGAACAGCAGCCGCTTCAGGAGCTGGGATTGCTGGATGTGACGAAACCGCCCTTCCTGGCCGATTCCAGCGGTGAAAAAGACTGTACGGATACGCTGAATGAGGCGATCCGGACTGCGCAGAGATACCATTATGTTTGTTATTTTCCATTGGGTACATACAGAATTTCAGATACTCTGCAAGCACAGCAGTATATTTGGTGGAAGAATTATCCTTATGACAAATACCGTGTCGTACAGCGGAGATATCCGGTCGTGCTGATGGGGGAGAGAGGGAGGACAGAAGACGGAAAAACGCTTCGGCCGACAATATATCTGGCGCCATATTCCGACGGTTTTACTTTTCGGGATCATCATAAAGCGGTGATACATGTCTATAACGGAGCTGCGCCGGAAGAGAATGCGGCGCCGGCGAGCATTGAAAATATGATTACCGGTCTTCATATTGAAATCGGAGAAGGGAACAAAGGCGCAGTAGGGGTGGCTTTTTATGCTGCCCAGGGCTGTTCGATGGAAGATTGTGAGCTTGATGTAGGAGATGGATATTGCGGCCTGTGGGGAGCTGCTGGAAACGGAGGAAGTCATGCGCAGAATATAATACGCGGAGGGCGCGTAGGAGTGGACTTATCCAGAGGTACGCCGGGAGCGGTGATGAGCGGATTTGTTTTCGATCATCAGAGAGAGCATGCGATTATAGCGGGAACCAAGCAGGCAGTGGATTTTGTCGGCTGTGCCATATACACGTCGTCGCAGCTGCCGCCGGTGGTATCGTTCGGAGGGACCTATGAGCTGTTCCATCAGGGCCAGATTTCCCTGATCGACTGTATCATCGAGTTTGATGCACCGATGAAGCAGGGAAGGATACAGGCGGCCGTCAGCAGCCGGGAGAGTATTTACTTGAGGAACATTTATGTGCGAAATGCAACGCATTTTGTATGGAATCCTGACGGCTCCAATCTGGCCGCATTGTCAGAAAACTGGTGCCGCGCAGAAGAGTTTGCTCATGGAATTACTTCCATGCCCCATGAAGGAAGAGTATATCCGTCTCCGATCTATATGGATGGGAAAAAACTGGGGGAAAACACATGGAGCATGGGAGTGGAAATCGTAAAGCCTCCAGCGGGACTGCTGAAAAAGCACCGGTACTTCCTACCGTTATGGCAGGATGTAACTTCATATAACGTAAAAGATTACGGCGCAAAAGGGGACGGTATCACTGATGATACGAAAGCGCTGCAGAATGCAATCAATCAAAATGAGTATGTGTTCCTTCCAAAAGGCTACTATCGGATTACGGACACGCTTCATCTGAAGAAAGATACAAAACTGATCGGTGTTGCACAGGGACTTTCTCAGATTCTTGTTACGCAGATACCGGATGGAGTCTTTGCAGAAAAAAAGGAAAACGTACCAGCGATAGATACGCCGGATATTGCTGATGCATCTGTAATACTGGCATACTGCGGTCTCGTTACTTCCAGAAAACAGCCCGGCATTTATGCGCTGCGGTGGCGTGTGGCAGGAGGTTCAATTCTGCGGAATTTCGCCTTTTATGCCGATGTGGGATACCGCATTACCTGGATTACGGAGAATCGGAGCCATCCGTGGATCTTGGTGACGGGGAACGGCGGAGGAAGATGGTACAATTTCTGGTGCGATATTACTCAGGGCGGTAAGGATTACAGGATTCTCAGCATTCGCGGGACACGGCAGCCCTTTGCCATCTATGCCTGTAACGTGGAACACTCCAGAGCTGATTATGAGATGGACATTCTGAACTGCAGAAACATCGTGATTTATAATCTGAAAAGTGAATGCAATTCCCCCGATCTGCTGATCCGGGACTCAGACAATATTGCGGTGTTCTCTCAGGGAGGGGACGCTTCAACATATCCCGGAGGTTCCCTGTATCATATAGAGAACTGTACGAATTTTACACTGTCCCTACTGTATGATTACCGCATTAACTGCAGCGGACACGGGCCGGAATATTTCAGCGGGACATGGTTTGATCCATGTGAATGGCATATGCTGACGGAAACGGCACCAAACGGCGATGTGATTACAACCTTGCCCTGCGAACGCCCCTGTCTGTATAAGAGAGGAAACTACAGAGGCTGTAATGAAGCAGAAGAGTAAAAGAATAAAGTTTGGGAATGGAGGAAAATATGGATCATAATAAACAAATAAAAGGAGCGGTGTATTTTCCATCACGCGCTTACAATGCATATCAAACCTGGATGTATTTTGACAGAACGGTAATTGCAAGAGATTTTGGATATGCGAAAAGCGCTGGACTGAACGCTTTACGCATTTTTACAAGCTACGAGTACTGGCAGGAGGAAGCAGAGCTGTTCTGGAAGAAGTTTGAAAGCCTTTTGTCTGTGGCAGAAGAACAAGATATCCTGGTGATGCCCATCTTATTTGAAAACTGCGGCAGAGAGCCGTCTCGGGAAAACATGCTGGATCAGGATCCGGAAACAGCAGCCTGTATCCAGTCGCCTGGACGTAAAATTACAGAAAACCGAAAGCTGTGGGGAAAACCGGCTGAATATACCCGTGAATTTATGAAGCGCTATGCCGATGATGAACGTCTGGCGGCCATAGAGCTGATGAACGAACCCCATGAAGAAACCGGAGACATTCCGTTTGCTCAATTCATTACAAAGACGGCATTTGATATGAAAAAGAGAGTGCCTCTCAGTATAGGCTGCATTTCTCTGCAGCATAATCTGTATTTTGCTCAATGGATTGAAGTTTATCAGTTTCATGATAATTTTCCCTCTGACCGAGAGAATTTTGAGAAGAAATTAAGAGATGCTGTCAGCCTGCAGGAAATGACGGGGAAGGCGGTCTGGCTCTCAGAGTGGCAGCGGTTGCGGATAAGCGGACCCGGATGGGATCAAAGGGTAATTCCAGAAGAAGATAAAATCCCGTATCTTTCTTCTCTGGCAGAAGCTGTTTATCAGAGCGGCATTGGCAGTTTCTTCTGGTCGCTTATGGTTAAACCGGCTTATCTGCCAGCTCAGAGGATAAATGGAACAATAAACGGTCTGTTCCATGAGGACGGGAGCGTATACAGCACAGCGGACTACATTGCTGTTTCAGGAAAACAGAATTCTCCGGAAGCTTTTACACAGCCGCCGCTGTGGTATGTGGAAGAGCTGAAGAGAACCGGGAAGGAATAAAATACATCTTTATAGCATACACAGCAAAAATATTGGAGACAGTCGATTTTTATAACTGGCTGTCTCTGACAGATAAAATTGACCTACCTTAGCAATTCAGTCTTTCGGGTACTAAGGTAGGTCAAAATTCAATGAAAAAGCGGGTCAATTTTAGGGTTCTTCCGCAAAATATAGTATTTGAACATGTACCAGCCTGTGGAGACCAGTATATATCCGCATATTTAAAGTTGTTTTTTGTAATTTGCTAAAATTTGCGGAAGAACCAAAGAGTTCCGGAATAATCAAAAAATAGTATTTCAGAGAGTATGAAGAAAAGTCTGTAAATGGGGTTCTTCTATGATAAGACGTGGTGGAATGCTTAGAAATTGGGCATTCCACCTTTATTTATATACCATCCCGAGGATGGCACGTCAAAAACCGGAAAGAGGAAAAACCGACTATAGAACCGATAAACGCACCCATAAATATTAACATGAATCTGGAATTATACTGCAGATTCCTTCTTTTATTTTCTATTCGTCTTTTCTCAAATTCCATATCTTTTGTATTTTCCATAATTTCTCCCTTCTTAAAAACAGGAACAGAGCTCTGAAATATAAGTGCTGTTTTTAATTAGAGAAAAATTATCGAAATAAAATTATAAAATACATTGAAAAATATTTAGGCGATACCATTACATTGTTTCCAGAACTAGTAGAAAAATTTAATCAAAACAAATTATACCTATATTATTCACAGCACAGCCGTGAAAGCGGCTGAAAGCCACATAGTTACTATATTTTAGCTGAATATTGCTTTTCACCTATCAAGTGAATGAAAAAAGAGCATCCACTTGTCTGTTATGATGGAATGACCGGGGATCTGATAAAGATCCAGCTGCGTGATGGAACACAGTATTCCTGCACCGAAGTAGTTGATTTTTTGCAGCCAGTACTGGATGAATATCTGCATGACTATCCGGAAATCCCTATTCTGCTTCGTGGTGATAGTGGTTTTTCTACGCTTGATCTATATAAGCAGTGCGAGGAAAACGGCACAAGCTATGTGATCCGGCCGAAGGAGAATGGCATCCTACGCGGAAAAGCATCCTATCTTGTGGATGAGCTTGATGAAATCACCAGGAATAACAAAGTGGATTATACGGTAGTTTATGGTGAATTCATGTACAAAGCAAAGTCATGGCCTTACGAACGGCGTGTGGTATGCAAGGTTGAAAAGCCGGAAAACCAGATGGTTTACATGTACACCTTTGTTGTCACAAACATGCGCAAACAACGCATTGATACCGTCCGTTTAAAACTGCTGAAGATTGCTGCAAAAGTAGTTCATTCAGCAAGATATATCACATTCAAGCTGTGTAGCAGCTGCCCTCATAAAAATGAATTCTATGAGACACTTTCAAATATCGGTAAGCTGAATATACAGCTGGAATAGTAACTATTAACGAACCTTGACAGCTTAATAACCGCTCAGAACTCTGCCACAGGGATTTTATACCCTTTTTGGAGATTGGTTGAGCGATATTTAGGCTACATGGGTCAATTTTTGGATTCATGGTACAGTTACCAGTTCAGATACTGTTCCGTGAATAATTCAGGATAATGATATTACAAGTCTCACATATTCTCGATCCGTTATTTTGTCAAAAACAAGTCAAATCGGTAGTTATTACAGTCTCTTTTACTTGACACACTGGAAAAAACCGATATAATAAATTGAAAATGGTTTTTAATTTCAAAATGAACCGCTGCGGTTCATAGGGAAAGAAGATTGAAAAATAAAATTTTTCAATCGCGGGATTTGTGTCTGTGCGCACTTGACACAAACTCGGCATGCACAAAAAGCGTGCGCAGAAATGAGAGAAAAATGGCAGAACGTGTCAGATACAGAACGAAGCAACAGGAGCTGATCCGGGATTGTCTGGAAAAACACAGCGACCGGTTTGTGACAGCGGAACAGTGTATGGACTGTCTCAAAGCCGAAGGAATTCACGTTGGACAGACGACGGTTTATCGGGCTCTCGACCGTCTCACAGAGGAGAACGCCGTGATCAAAATTCCGGCAGTGGACGGCGCAGGTGCGCAGTACCGCTATATCGGAGAATTGAGGCCGGGCAGCCCGGGGCGGCTTGTCTGCCTGCAGTGCGGGAAGATCATTCCTCTGGAATGTAACAAGCTCCATGGATTTTCCGAACATATCCTGAAGGAGCATGACTTTGCGCTGGATTCCTCACATCTGATCTTTTACGGCTGTTGTCGGGAATGCCGCAAATTCAGGGAAACACAGGAAGGACTGCAGGATAGAAATGAGGATAAATAGAAAAAAGCAACTCGGGAAGCATGCTGTGATTTCCGGCATCAGAATGCCGCAGCCGCGTTGCAGACGGGTATCAGAAAGCGGCATCCTGCGTCGTGTGGCGTTGGCGCTCTGCGCGTGCTTACTGTTTACCGCAGTGTTTGTCGGCTGCGGCACGGAAGCTTCTGACGAACCAGTGGATCCCAACAGGCTGCAGGTGATGGCGAGTTTTTATACGATGTACGATTTCGCACAGAAAATCGGCGGCGAGCACGTCCAGGTGACCTGCATGGTGCCGTCCGGTACAGAGCCCCACGATTGGGAGCCGTCCACAAAGGATATTACCCGGATGGAGCAGGCGGAGGTTTTTATCTATAACGGTGCTGGGATGGAGCACTGGGTTTCAGACGTTCTGGCGGGGCTTTCCAATAAAAAAATGATTTCCGTGGAAGCGTCGCAGGGAGTGAGCCTGCTGCGCAGCGCAGAGGAAGAGGACGGTCACGACCATGAGGCCGCGCATGCTGATGAGGACGAAGAGGACAGCCACGACCATGATGACGCGGATGCAGAAGACGCCGTGCATGAAGAAGATGCCGCAGATCGCGTCGTTGCCGCTGCGCCCGACGGACATGATGCCCATGAGCACGGCGAGTATGACCCGCACGTCTGGCTGGACCCGATGAACGCAAAACAGGAAATGCAAAATATCTGCGAAGCGTTTTCTGAGGCGGATCCGGAGCATCGCGCAGACTATCAGGCAAATTATGAGAAATGGGCAAAACAGCTCGACGAGCTGGACAAAACCTATCAGACGACGCTGGAAAATCTGTCGGAGCGAAACATCGTTGTGGCGCATGAGGCGTATGGATATCTGTGCAGGCGTTATAACCTGACGCAGGTGAGCATCGAGGGCATGTCGCCGGATTCCGAACCCGACCCGGGACGGATGGCAGATATTATCGATTTTGTCCGGGCAAACAACGTCCGTGCGATTTTCTTTGAAGAGCTGTCCGGCTCGAGGACGGCGGAAACGGTAGCGGCGGAAACCGGCGTGAAGCTTTTGACCCTCAGCCCGCTGGAAGGCCTAAGCGACAGACAGGAAGAAACCGGCGGAGATTATTTTTCCGTCATGGAAGAAAATCTGCAGCAGCTGACAGAAGCTTTGCGGTAAGGAGCAGACATATGAATGCGATAGAAATCAAAAATCTGCACTTTTCCTATGGAAAGGAAAATGTGCTGGACGGCGTCAGCCTTTGCTTGAAAGAAGGGCGGCTGGCGATTCTCGCAGGAGAAAACGGGGCAGGAAAATCGACGCTTTTAAGGCTTTTATTAGGAGAGCTCCCGATCGGGGAAAGCCACAAAGGGGATCAGGAGGAAGGCAGCAGCGACGGCAGCATTGAGATTCTGGGGCAGGACATCCGACAGTTTAAAGACTGGTCGAGAATCAGTTATGTGCCGCAGAACGGGATGGGTGGCTGGAAGGATTTTCCGGCATCCGTGGAAGAAATCGTGCGCGCAAATTTATATAAGCAGATCGGATTGTTCCGGTTTGCGGGGAAAAAAGAGCGGCAGCAGGTAAGAGCTGCGCTGGCGCAGGTGGGAATGGAGGAATACCAGAACCGTTTGATCGGCAGACTTTCTGGCGGACAGCAGCAGAGAGTGCTTCTGGCACGCGCCCTGGTCAACGAGCCGAAGATTCTGATTCTGGATGAGCCGACGTCGGCATTGGATGAAAAAAATGCGTCACACTTTTACCAGCTGCTCAAAAAAATCAATGCGGAGAAAAGGATCACCGTCCTGATGGTGACGCATGACCTCAAACGTGCATCGTCCTATGCAGATGATATCTGGGTGCTGGAGGACGGAAAGGTAAAACAGGAAGCTGGGAAAGGAGAGGGGC
>OGXX01002150.1_pt1 | contig 18413 bp, 18 predicted proteins | sample 1576301 | NCBI WGS metagenome assembly OGXX01 (sample SAMEA3541469, study PRJEB24748) | human gut metagenome | biome: human gut; feature: human-associated habitat; material: faeces | place: China | collected 2012
GAGCTTATTGAAATTAACGGAAGCTTTCCCCTCTTTCATAGCCTGCCTCTTACCCCATCGGACGTTGGCGCTGATGGATTCACTTTCCGACTGGGCAAAGGCACTCATGAAGGTAAGGATCAACTCCGTGTCCATCTCCATGGTATTGATATTCTCCTTCTCGAAGATAACACCGATTCCCAGTTCCCGCAGCGCTCGAATATACTTCAGGCTGTCCAGCGTATTTCTGGCAAACCGGGAGATGGACTTTGTCAGGATCAAGTCGATTTTCTTCTGTCGGCACCTGCGTATCATCCTGTTGAAATCATCCCGGTTTTTGGTGGACGTCCCAGAGATACCCTCATCCGCAAAAATGCCCGCCATTGTCCACTCGGGATTGGTCATGATTTTGTCCGTATAGTAAGTACATTGCGCTTCATAGCTGGACTGCTGTTCTTCCTCCTCTGTGGATACCCGGCAGTAAGCTGCCACCCGCAGCTGCCGCATGACCGTCCGCTGATCCATCTGCGGCTTTGCCGGTATGACCGTTACTGTCCTGCGAATATCATCCATTTTGTTCACCCCTTTCCACGATCTGGTCGTTTTTCAGTCTGATCTTTACATTCCCATTGCCGTCCATCAGTACAGCAGATATGCTCATTGCGATAAGATTGGCATCCAGCTCTGAGCGCGGCGCTTCCTTTTGAAACAGCCTTCGCAGCCGCTGGGTTTCGTACTCTCTGGGGTCAATGTCTGCATACATTTCTGCGGCGATCTCCCGCAGCACCTCACGGGTGCGGTTTTCATCCACCAGAAGCTGACTGATGAGTCCCTCCAACTCGGATTTCAGTGTATCCAGCCTCTGGGAGTGCGCACGGTGTATTTGTGGTGTTACAATGCGCTCTGGATCCTGGGTAAGGCAATTCAGCAGATACAACACCTCGTGCTCTATATGGGGTGTAATCCGAAATCCGCACTTTCTTCTCAGTATGGTCTGTGCTTCCGTCTTCTGCACAGCAGGAGCTTTTTTCTTTCGTTTTTCCTCCGTGTTCAAGAAAACCGAAGCGTCCACCAAAACCGGGAATCCACTTTCTCCCAGATACCGCGTATCTGCCAGGATCCTCGCCACCATATTTTTGTTCCATGGTTTATTGGGATCATACCGTACTGCGGTATCATTCATAAAATTCGCCAGTTCCTGAATACTGACTCCCATATTGTATCTGGAAAACAGGTGGGACACCCAGTGGCTTTCCGTAGCGTCAACAGCGATTCTCCCTGATTCCATTTTATAGCCAAATGGCAGCTTTCGTTTTGTACCCATCACCTCACCGTCCTTTCCATAGATTCCGTCAGCTCCAGCCCGTTTTTCAGCCGGAAGCGGACTTGCGTATTACTCTGCACTGTGATTCTGTCAATCAGCTCGCAGAACAGTTCCTCATCGAAGGCATCCAGAATCTCCGGCCCTGTCAGCAGCGTTTCCTGTAACTGCCGCGTTTGATCGATGACTTGATTGTGTTCCAAATTATGAAGTTTCTCTTTCTGCTGCTTAGCTTGGCGGAGCTGCTCTGCCAGCTGATTGTTTTTGGTTATAAAAATATCAGGGTCAACCATCCCCTGCCTGTTCAGCAAGGATAGTGTGTGACTCTGATCTAAAATATCGGATATTTCCTTGTTCAATTCAATGGCGTCGGAACTCCAAAGCATCTGACGGTTTCGCACCAATATCAGATGTTTCGCATAAAAGTCCAGCACTGCAGTGTTGTGTTTAATGCCGTAGTGTAGTCTCTGGAACGCCGCTTTGATTTCGTTTTCAGGCACAGGGGGCATTTCGCACAGAGCCTTGGATTCTTCGTGCTTTCTGCACACCCAGTACCATGTATTATCGATTCTCTTTGACCTGAGAAGGCTGCCGCAGCACCCACAGGACAATTTCTTCGCAAATGGTCTTGCTTCCATGTTGCATGTCTCATTTCTTCGGCTTGACCGCAGTTGAGCCGCTCGGTCAAACATTTCCTGGGTAATGATTGCTGGATTACTGTTCTGGACAAAGTACATTGGACGTTCTCCCCGATTCGGTTTCTTGATTCTGGGAAAAGTCTCCGTCCTGTATTTCTTCTGGAGAATCGCATTCCCCGCATAACGCTCATTGGTCAGAATATAGTCTACCAGTTTTCTGTTCCAAATCCTTCCAAGTGTATTCTCTGCATTCAGTCTCCCCGCAATCTCTCTGGAATTCTTTCCCTGCAGATAATCCGCAAAAATACCATAGATCACGGGTGCTTCCTCCGGGGCAATCCGGAGGCCATCCTCACCCAGTCGGAACCCGGTCGCCGCGCGGCAGGTATTAAACGTGCCGCTCTCCATTCGCTTCTGGACGCTCCACCGCATATTTCGGGATATGGACTCGCTCTCCGCCTGAGCGCAGGAGGCAATCACCGCCGTCAGCATCTCGCTGGACACCATCCTGGTATCAATGTTGTGTTCCTCGAAGAAGATGCTGATCCCAAGGGATTTGAGTTCCCGGACAGCCTCCAGACACTCGGTGGTATTTCGCGCGAATCGGGATATGGACTTCACCAGCACCTTGTCGATTCGTCCATTCCGACAGTCTGCAAGCAGTCTCTGGAAATCCTTCCGCTTTTTCGCGGAAGTTCCGGTGATGCCTTCATCTGCATAGATGTCCACCAACTCCCACCGGTCATGGGCAGTGATCATTTCCATGTAGTGGCTGTTCTGCGCAGTGAAGCTGTTGATTTGGTCATCGGAGTCCGTACTGACACGGCAGTAAGCCGCAACCCGCAGGACGATTTCTTCCTCCGGCACATTAGCTGGTATGAAAATCTGCTTTCTCGCCAAGTTGTCTTTTACCGCTGCCATTCCTTCACCCCCTTATCAGCAACACACATTACCACACCATTTTCGGAATAGCTAGTGTTAATTCGATAATTTTATATAGAAAGAATCAGATCCGCACCGGTCTTTTTCGCGATCCGGGCAGCAATCCTGTTAGCTTCCTTTTTTGTGCAGTGACCTGCTGCCACCAGCTGACGCAGCAGGATAATGATGCTACAATAATTCACATTGGCATTCATAGGTTTCTCCTATTCGCAAAGCCGCCCTGCCGCATCCATTTTGATACAGCAGGGCGGCTCCCTTCTGAAATTTGATTGAACATATTGCCTGTATTCCGACACTACTTCCCCAGGCAAGGGCAGGAGCGGAAACCGCGCTTGGCTGCGCGTCACGGGACTTTCACCCCTCCGAGGATCTCTCCGAGCTGCCCCCATTGCGTGTAACTGTGGCTGGGCAGGAGTACCAACGCTGGTGCTGTCATCGCGAGACAGGTCGGCCATGGCCTGTTTTCTGAACCAACGGACCCGCTAACCACCTTCCTTGCCGCATTGATGCAGATAGACTGCACAGGTGGGTCATCGCGCGTTTTCCAATGTCGCTTGCCAATTCTCTGTCTTTGCATGGCACACCAGCGGATGTATTTCCGCTTCTGGATATGTAATTGAGAAGGTACAGCGAAAGGACAATGATAACCCCTTCACTTATAAGCCGATTTTTTGTATATCCGTATGACAAATCAGCCAATACTTCCCATAATATTCAATAACTTCTTGAGTTTTGACAATGTTTTCTTCCGTCGCCTGCTAATGCCGGACTGGGTCATCTTTGCCTTTGACGCATACTCCGCTTCTGTCATGCCTTCAAAATAGATAGCGTGAATGAGTTCCCGTTCCGCCTTTGGCAGAGCTGCAATACACCTGTGCAGCTGATTTCGAAGTTCATTGGCAAGTGCAATGGTCTCCATGGTCTCTGTTACCACATCCTGTAATCCCGATTCGCCGTCGATACCTTGACTGTCGATGGTGTTATACGATACAACGCCATTGTCCTTATCCCGTTCCTCCAGATATCGTTCCCGCCTGTCCATTTTGTAATAGGCTACATACACATTTTTCTCAACCTCAATCAGCTTGCCCTCAATGGGAATAAAATACTTTTCCTTATCTGCCATAGCGCAGACCTCCTTAGCATTGAAATTTGACAAGTTAGTTCAAATTTCAGAAGGAGGTGCTCGAATCCTGTACAAAAAAGCTGTAAAAGGCTTGTACAAAATAGAGAATTTTTTAGTATTCCCTATTCTTACGCAGAAACGTGAGAAACACTCGCAGAAAAAGCAACACCATTCCCGATATTCCCCTATCCTTTGATAGCGGAACATCGGGAATGGTGCCGGAAAATTTAAGGGCGCAGGTAGTATCACAACTGCCTGCGCCCTATCTAGAAGCGGGAGGACTTTTCGGCATTCTCCCAAGAGCATGTATTTCAGCCGAAGAATTCCAGCTGTATCACTATTTATCAATAGTTCCTCCAGCTTTTACTCTTCTTTAAATGGATAATTTCTAAATCAAACATTCAAAAAATCCTTACGGTAGTTGACGCCAAAATACTCGGCAAGCTCTTTCATCTGGTCGTCTCGGATGGTGTTTATTCGGGGCAGGTGGGCAGTCAGCATGTAGATCTGGGCTGCCTTCTCCACGGTTTCGATCAGGCCGAAGGTTTCGTCCATAATCTTACCGGCACCGTATATGCCATGCATGCCCCAGACAACCAGCCGGAATTCCTTCATCTTCTCGGTGGTGTCCTCGCCAATGGAGTTGGTGCCACAGAGCATCCAGGGCAACACGCCAACGCCGTCCGGGAACACAACGATGCACTCAGTACACATTTCCCACAGGGTATGGGTGAATTTCTTCTCTTCCAGCTCGTGGACATAGTTCATAGCCAGAGTGTAGGTGGGATGACAGTGCATAACCACCCGGTTTTCATGGTCAATAGAGAGTCTTGCCATGTGGCTCATCAGATGAGCCGGGAACTCGGAAGTGAACTTGCCGCCGTCCCTGTAGCCCCACAGCAGTTCAGCTGTCTTGCCGTCGGCAGCAATGCGGACGATGCCCAGATTAGTTTCAGGATCACCATCCACATTTTTGAAATACTTACCGGTGCCAGTGACGATGAAGATCTTGCCAATCAGAGGGTCTGCATCAAAGCCCAGCGGAATCGTACGCTTGACTTCGTTTATGTCCAAGTATTCTGCCACCTTGTCCGTATCCAAAAGGCAGCTTATATTGCCGCCGTTGCGTTCATCCCACCCCAAGCGATACATATTGGCGGTAGTTTTCCGCATTTCCTCCACAAAGGGGGCATTCACAATGTTCTTCATTGTCTTATCCTCTCTTACTCAGCACTTCGGCCTCGTACTTCTTCACATCGTCAAACCACTCGCCATCAGCAGGAGCGCCGCAAACACGGCAGTATTCCGTCCAGATCTCGCCGAATGGCATGGTTTTCAGCTCCTCTTGGCAAACCATCAGTTCCGTCCAATTACCCTCGTTCTGCATATCGGTCAGGTCTGGCATACACAGCGCCATCAGCAGAGCTTTCTGAACATTTCGGAAGCCCACAGTCCATGCAGAGATACGATTGATAGATGCGTCAAAATAGTCGAGAGCCATATTTACCCGGCCATTCAGGCCGCCGCAGCGAACGATCTCCTTGGCAATTTCCTTGGTTTCGTCATCCAGTAGCACCACATGGTCGGAGTCCCAGCGGATAGGACGGGTGATGTGCAGGGCAATCTCAGAAAAAAGGCCAGCAGGGCGGGGATCTTGTCGGACACGACCTCGGTAGGATGGTAGTGTCCGTTATCCATCAGAGGAATGCACTTGTCCTTGTTCATAGCAGCGTAGCTCAGCGCAAACTCCGCACTGCCAACGGTATAAGCCTCCACACCGATGCCGAAAACCTTGCTTTCGACGCATGGCTTGACCTTAGTAAAGTCATATGGTTCGGATAGAATTTCATCGATTGCTTCCCAATAGCGAATTCTGGGGCTCATCCGATCGGCTGGAATGTCCTTGAAGCCATCGCCGCTCCAGATGTTCATGACACAGGGCTGACCCAATTCCCCGGCCAGATAATTGGAGATGCGGATGCAGGCTTTGCCATGGTCAATCCAGAATTTCCTGATTTTGGGATTGGGTGAGGACAGAGTCAAACCGTTTGCCTTGGGATGGGAGAAGAAGGTGGGGTTGAAGTCACAGCCGAGACCCCTTTCCTTGCAGAAGTCCACCCATTTGGCAAAGTGCTTCGGCTCCAGTTTATCCCGGTCTACCCACTGGCCGTCCTCGAAAATGGCGTGGCTGGCATGAAGATTCATCTTCTTGGTTCCGGGACACAGCTTCAGAACCTGATCGATGTCCGCCATCAGTTCCTCCGGGGTTCTGGCACGGCCGTGGTAGTTGCCGGTGGTTTGGATGCCGCCGGTCAAAGGTTTGGCGGGGTCGGTATCGAAGCCCCGGACATCGTCACCCTGCCAGCAGTGCAAGGACACAGGGACAGTTTTCAGCTTCGTGATGGCGGCATCAGTGTCGATGCCCAGAGCGGCATATTTGGCTTTTGCTTCTGCGCAACTCATTTCGTAACCTCCATTTGAATTTTCAGATTGTCCAGGGCGGTGGCCTCAATGGGCAGAGCAATGACTTTCTTTCCGGTAGCTTCCTACGTCAAGCGGTTCAGGAAGGCATTCTTCGCCCCGCCGCTCACGATGTACAGTTTTTCATAGTTTCTGCCCGTATTGCGTTCCAGCTCGTTCAGAGCCTTCCGGTAGCTGACCGCCAAGCTGCGGTAAGCACAGTGGAAATAGTCGCCGATGGTTTTCGGCTTTTCCCCCGCCGCGGCATCAAAAGCAGCTTTCATGCTCTTGGGGGCAAGGAATTCCGGGGCGTTAACATCCACCAGAATGTCACAGGCGCTTTCCTCCGCTGCTTTCACAATTTCCGAGAAAGTCATATCCGGGCATGGCTCACGCTTTAATTCGTTCACCAGCCACATACCCATGATGTTCTTCTGATAGCGGTTATAGCCCACGCCGCCCTCGTTGGAGTAATTGGCGGCACGGCTGGCAGTATTTGTAATGGGCTTCGGCGTTTTGACGCCCAAGAGCGACCATGTACCGGAGGAAATGTAGGGCTGGCTCCCGTCCATAGGGATACCCTCCACCGCCGAGGCCGTGTCGTGGGTGGCGCAGAGGACGCACTTTATCCCCTCATACTCGCCCAGCACCGTCCCCGGCTTTTGGAGTTTGGGGAAGATGGGCGGCAGGCCGAGCGCTGAAATAATCTCCGGGTCAAATTTGCCCGTTTCTGCGTTTACCATGCCGGTGGTAGTGGCGTTGGTGTACTCCCTGGACTTCACACCGCAGAGCTTCCAGAGGAGATACTCCGGGATCATCAGAAAATCCGTCACGCCCTCCAGCCGCCCCGCCAGCTGATCGGCATAGAGCTGGTAGATGCTGTTGAAGGGCTGGAACTGGCAGCCGGTTTTGGCGTACAGCTCCGCAAACGGCAGAATTTCGTGAACCTTGGGAATGGCCGCCTCCGTGCGGCTGTCGCGGTAGGCATAGACGGGACGGACTTCTTCCTCGCCGCGCAGCAGCACATAGTCCACGGCCCAGGTATCGACAGACAGGCTGACGATCTCCGGGAACTCGGCCTTCGCCGCCGCGATGCCCGCCTTCACATGGGAAAGCAGCGCATCCACGTCCCAGACGAGATGGCCGTTCTGCTCCTGTACGCCGTTGGGGAAGCGGTAGACCTCTTTTGCTTTGATTTCGCCGTCCTCCCGCCAGCCCACAATGTGCCGCCCGGAGGACGCGCCGATGTCAATGGCAAGATAATATCGTTTCATTTCCATTCATACCGATGCTGTCCGGCTCCGACGGTCCGGCCCGTTCCGTCCGGCAGGAGGATCTCCGCCGTTGTGTTCGCAGGGATGCCCACGGTCAGCCGATAGCCGTTCTCCGTCCGCTCCCAGCTTGTCGTAACGTTTCCACAAATGCTCCAATAACTAGCCCGTGCGAAGGTGATGTCCCCGCCGGGCTTCGGTGCAATTGTAACATGGTTTTCTCCGGTGATCCGGATGCCGCACATCGTGTTCATCAGCCACTCGCAGACCGCGCCTTTGGAATAGTGATCCAGAGACTACTGCCACTGTCCCTGTGAGAAATCTTCCGGCTTGCATATAGTATCATATCCATTGTCAAGTTCCATAATTGCATCATGAATACCTGCTGCCTTAGCTGCTTCAATTACATCTTCATCAGTAATTGATACATCATACAGTGTTATCTGGTCTTTGACAGTTCCTGGAACCATATGAAAAGTCTGCTCAACATATCCATATATTCTCCTCTTTTCACTATCCGGAATAGCCGTAGCCTTCTGACCTGCAATTGATACGCTTCCTTTATCCGGCTCGTAAAGCCCAAGAAGGAGCTTGAATATTGTACTCTTTCCTGTACCTGTTCTTCCCGACAGAGTAACCTGCTCGCCCTCCTTAACAGAAAAACTTAAGTTCTCCACAACATTTTTATCATCATATGCAAATGTTACATTATTGAAATCGACAATCACATCACTGTCAGCTTCCATGGCTGTATTGTCTGCAATGTATGAATCCTTCTTAACTGATAATTCATCCATCTCGAAAAATTCATTAATTCTGTGTACTCCGGCTATTGCTGACTGTATAGTCTGAATCTCCATACCAAGGCTCTCAACAGGAGCAAATATCTGTGAAATATAATTAATTACCGCAACTGCTGTACCTGCTGACATGCCAAAAAATGCAAGCACTGTCTGGTTACCTGATGCTGAAAAAAGCATTACCACAGCAACAACAATTGCATTGAGAGTAAGAATTACAGGTGAATATACTGCATCATAGAAATTAGTTTTCTCAACTGCTGCGTAACTTTCACATATATATTCATCGTATCTTTCTGCCATATAATTTTCCTTGCCAAGTGTATGTATTGTTCTTATGTTGTGAAGAGTTTCCGGCACATGTCCTGATGCTCTTCCTACAGCTCTTCTGTTCTCAATCTGTGCTGCCAGCATATTTTTCTGAATAATTCTTGTGAATACGAACAGGAAAGGAAGAATAACAAGAAGCACAATGGCAAGTCCCTTATTCTTAAACCATATAACAGCAACTATACTTATTATCTTACAGGCATCAGCAAACATACTGATAATTCCTGATGTAAACAAATTCTCAACTGTATCAGCATCACCAACGAATCTTGAAACAACAGTTCCCGGCTCCTGACTTGTAAGACCGCTTGTTGTAAGACAGCTGTACTTATACATCAACGCACTCCTTAATGAATGTGTAATCTTCTGTCCGAATACTGTAAGAAAAGTTTCTCTTGCACTCTCCATAAAACCGGTTACAAGAAGAAATCCGAAATACATAAGAACCATATAAAATGTGGGCATTGTACCTGATGCAACTGTATCAATAATCTTTGCAAGAATAAGTGGTGGAAACAGTGCCATTACAATTGCGCCAACAACAGTAATTGCAATTCCTGCTGTAAGCATCCACTTTTCTTTTATTGTGTTCAATATAACTCTGCCAACACTTTTATTCTTCATCAGATGCGCCTCCCTTCTGTTCATTATAAAGAACCGCATACTGTGGGCATTTATTCATAATCTCATCATGTGTACCGGCTATGGTTTTTCCGTTCTCCATCCATATAACCTTATCCATCTGTGGGAACAGATATAATCTGTGTGAAATAAGAATCACAATACAATCCTTGGTGTATTCTTTAATATTAGCAAATACCTCTCTTTCTGTGTCCTTATCAAGTGCTGAAAATGGATCATCTAATATAATTAACGGCTTCTTATGGCAGAGTGTTCTGGCAAGTGCAAGTCTCTGTGCCTGTCCTCCTGACAGTCTCACACCTGTATTCCCAACATAAGTGTCCTGTCCGTTTTCCATATCATTTACTTCTTTGTCAAAGCACACTGCCTTAAGAAGCTTAGCCACATCCTCATCATCACCCATAAGAATATTGTTTCTAATTGTATCATTAAACAATTCCGGATCATGTCCCAGATATGCTGCAAGTCCCGCCTTTTTCGCATCATCAAGTTCTGAAAGTTCATTGCCTGCAATCTTAATGCTCCCCTTATATGGATATTCACATAAAAACACCTTTCCAAGAGTTGACTTGCCACATGCAACAGAACCTGTAACACCAATGATGCTGCCTTTTTCTGCTTCAAATGTTACATTTTCGAATATATCATGGCCTCCCGGATAAGCAAATGTAAGTCCTTTTACTTCAAGTGAGTCACACTTTACACTGTTATCCGCATCTTCATAATTTTCATGCTTCATAAGCGGTTTGATTCTCTTCCATGACACCTGTGCCTTATGTACTGCATTAAACAGCTTTGCTGCATGTGAGGACTTCTTAGAAAGCTTTGCAAAGCATGATACATATGTAGCTAAAATAGCAATATCCCATTCTTTCCAGCCTGTTCCCAGAACATTTCTGCTTCCAAAATATAATATAAATATAACTCCGGCAAGTGCTATAACCTTGTATATCGGAGGAAATGCTGTTCCCCATATATTAGCCCTTACTGCCGACTTTTCATAGGCTGTAAGATTATCTTCATACGCCTGTTTTCTTTCCTGCTCACAGCCATATACACGATATGTAACCGCATTTTCTGCTCTTTCAAGCGTTGCCGCACTAAGTCTTCCTGACTGTACCTTATATTCTGCACCTGTCTTTTGTACAACAGCCTTCATCTTCTCTGCAATGATATAAGATATTGGCGGGAATATCATACATATAAGCCCAAGTCTCCAGTCATAGAAAAGAAGCATTCCTGCATATGCTGCAAGTGCAACACCCGTATCAAATATCTCAGTCGTGAACTTCCTCATCCCTTCAGCACAATCATCAACATCCAGGATAGCCTTGGTAAGAATATCTCCCGCTCCTTCTTCCTGTGACTGTGGTCTGCTCTTATGTACAAGGCTGTTATACAAAACCTCTTTCATGTTCTTATTAACATTATTAGCGAATCTTCTTACATAGAATCTTTTTATATACCTTGATATCTGCACTACTGCAATTGCAATCACATAACATATTACAAGAATAAGCATATCTGTAAATGTTGATTTTCCACCAAGTATATTAACAAGACAGCCTGTCATTCTTCCTTCAAACCACGGACCTGCAAGAAGTCCGAGATTGTATATAAGACCAGATATCGTTATTATCAGAAGTATATTCCACTGGGATTTAAAATAATATGACACCCTGTCGGTCATGATATTATTCCTTCCTGTGTTACTCATCTTCATCATCCTCTGTTTATCTTCGTTATCTTTCTTTTAAAGTCAATTACATTAACACATTATTGTGACAGTCCGTTACTAATATATATATTTTTTACATTTTCAAGTGCTTCCTTAAACAGCACATTATTAAACTGTGCATTATCTATATCTTTAACCACCTGTTCTGCTTTCTCATTTTCTCCATTATTCACATACACCCTGTAATCAACAGCTTTTTTATATGCAATGGCAAATGTATAGTAGTCCTGCGTATCTTTATCAATATCTTTGCCTATGCCTGTGTTATATTCTGTCTTTTCAAGAAGCCCTTCATAATTATTTTCTATAAAATCATTATAAAGACTGTCTTCTTCATAGCCCGACATTCTTCCTTTACTCCTGAATACATCACCTGATATATCTGAAACACATGGGATTATAATAATAATCATAATTGCACACAGTACATAAGCCAGAAGTGATATATTAAATTTCTTCTTTTTTCTCATTCAAAGCTCCTCCTTGTAATGAGTGTAAGTATATCTGCCTGTGACATATCAGGAAGTCCGGCTATGTCCTCATCTGTCAGATTGCAGTATGCCTTTAACAGTTCATGTGATTTTTCATATATATCATTTATATACTTAATACTTTCTTTCGATACACTATGATATGATAAATTTAAACGTCTGCTGACAATATCTTCCATATCAGCAACAGCCCTTGAAATCGTATTCATATATTCGTCGCCATAATATGATGAATTATTCCTTTCCATCATACTTATTATACCTTTTCTTATATACACATAATCACCTGCGACATTGTAAAAATCATTCCATGCATATTTATCATCATTATCCTTTATTGAACAATCTCCCACATAATCCATACTGTACAGAGTTGCATAGTCTCCTGCTTCTAACAGAAGCTTTAGTTTTGTCTGGATTTCATCACTATGGGATGAATAATATTTCTGCTGATTTTTTTTTGCAATATCATATCCAATCATTGAATTTTTACCAATAATAGCCAGTGTAAGTGCAGTCATTGTTATAACAAGAGCTGTTATTGGTGCAATATAATTCACAAACCATTTGCTGTTACCAATTACTTTGGAACGTGTGCTGTTAAACTTTTTATTATATTGTTCCATATCATCAATATGCTTCTTAAATTCCACATTTGGTGATCCGCAATTAGGACAGAACTTCTGATTCATCTGTATAGGTGCACCGCAATTATTACATTTCATCAGTTGTTCCCTCCCTCATTATATTTTTTATAAAATGACTCTTCGTAGCTCTTTCCAATCTTGTAATCATAATAGCCATTCTGATACAATTTATTAAGCATATCATTAATTTCTTTGTCCGTCGCCTTTGCAACATTCTTAAGATAATTCTGTGCTTCTGCAACCCAGCCGTCCACAGTTTCTTTTTCTTCTGCCGTACAGCCCTCATACCTACGGTAATTATATCCGTTTTTATTATTAATGAAATATATCATGTCAAGTGACTCTTCAAAGCCTGTTCCAAACTGATAATCACTCAGTTTTTCGCCTTTATTAACCATAATGTAGATGTCTGCCACCCTTTTATAATAATAATCATAAATGTTAAAAAAATTGTAATGACTCCACTTTTCCAAAACACTTGAACTGCCCTTATAACTATCTGTCAGTTCTGAAATGCCTGCATAGTCCCGCTTTTCATATAATGAATTAAGTTCACCTATATTATTATTGTACCAATCTAATGACTTGTGTATCTCTTTCCTGTTATGTGAAGAATTATACATACTCTTATATGAACCATATCCAAACATGCTTCCGGCAAGAACTGCTGCCGCTATTGCCGCACATACTATACCTACACTTTTCATTGTACTTTTTATGATGTATTTTCTGGTATTCTTATCCAGCTTCTCCATTCCTTCATTCAGATTGTACAGGTCTTTCATGTACTTCTGTTCAGAATTCTCATACTGCATAGCACCACAATATGGGCATGCAGTCTCGTTATCTCCTATATCTGCTCCACAATTACTACATATCATAGCTATCCCCTTTTATCAGTTATTGTATTATGCAGAGGCTCCTTTATCCTGCATAATTATCTTTTATAATACTCTGCAATTGTACCAACTACAACATCCATCTGTAAAGGTTTTGACAGATGTGCATTCATTCCGGCTTCAACGCATTTTCTGGCATCCTCCTCAAATGCATTGGCTGTCATTGCAATTATCGGAATCTCCACAGCATCAGGTCTTTCCATATCTCTTATAGCTTTTGTTGCGGCAATTCCGTCAAGCTTTGGCATCATAATATCCATAAGAATCACATCATATGTATGTGGTGCACACCTTGTAAATTCCCTGACAGCCTGCTCACCATCACTGACAACAGTAACATTAGCGCCTTCATCCACCAGAAGAGTCTGTGCAATCTCAGCATTAAGTTCATTATCCTCTGCTAGCAGAATCTTAATTCCCGAAATATCATTACTGCTCTTTTGCTTATCATCCGTTATTTCTTCAACTTTGCTTGCAATCTCGAAAGGAATTCTGATTACAAATGTTGAGCCTTCCCCTTCCTTGCTTGTGACACTAATTGTTCCATTCATTTTGTCAACCAGACTCTTAACAATAGCCATCCCAAGTCCTGTTCCCTGATAAACACTTCTGGCATCAGTCTTTTCCTGTACAAATGGTTCAAATATATGTTCAAGAAATTCTTCACTCATGCCAATTCCCGTATCAGTAACAGTCCATTCATATGTAACAATTCCATCCTGTGTTCCAATACATTTAAAATATGTTGAAACCATTCCTCCTGCTTTATTATATTTGATGCAGTTAGCGTATATATTTAGAAATAACTGGCGTAAATGCAGAGGACTTCCGTATACATATGGATACATAACTTTTCCTGCAACCTTGTCATACTTAAGATTGACACCTGAATCTGAGGCACGCTGTTCAACTATAGTAATAATATCCTTTGCAAGCTTGTTAAGATCCACAATTTCTCTTGAAAGCTCAATCTGGCCATCCTCTAACTTACTCATCTGGAGAATGTCATTAATAAGTGATAAAAGATGATTAGCAGCTATTGACATTTTCTTTCTGTTAGTATTAATCATATCTGTATCTTCTTTATGGCTCTCATCAATTCTTAACAATCCGATTATACCATTAAGCGGCGTCCTTATATCATGTGTCATTCTTGATAAGAAATCAGTCTTGGCAGCATTAGCCTTTTCCTCTCGGCGTACTGCCTCCTGTAGCTGTTCATTTTTTTCCTGCAGTGTCTTTGCATACTGCTGCTGCATTTCATACTGTTCACGCTCATATCCCTGAACCGTTTTCCAGCGCATCATATTAAGTACCAGTACAGCAAACATATAGGCAACAAATGTATACTGCATATTTCTTGGTGTTGTCTTAAAAACATTTCTTTCCGGCATATAAACATATACATAATAATCTCTGCCACGTTCCATAAGACCATAATTATGCGAGCCCCACCTTCTGTTACTATCAGCATGTACTATTTTTCCACTTGCACCGGTCTCCTTTATCTTCTTAATTACATTATATTTGTCAACATCTTCACCAACCATACTGTCATCATTAGACGCTATTATCTGATTTCCCTTTGTAACAACAATCTTTCCATCTTCCCTGTCATCATAACCTGATAATATATGTGTAAATGAAAGATTGTAATTATTAACATACTCTGACGGTGTGTGGTAATAAACAACAACTATCCCACTTGAATCCGCCATACCACATGCTGCAAGGTCAACATATGAACCATCTTCACAGTCAATTCTTATTGCGTATGTTTTTTCAGTATTATCAACAACATCAATAAGTGAAGTACTGTCAAGATATTCGTTAAGCTCATCTGCACCATATTCATCTGTATATTCCTGTGCTATAAGATTACCTTTTGAATCCATGATTATAACTGCCGTCAGATAACATTCCTGCATATTCTTTTTGATAAATTCTTCTGTAAATATATCTTTATCTGAAAGGCTGCGTTCATATGTGATATTATGTTTTATCTGCTGCGCACTTTCAATTACCCTGAGCAGGCTCTTGGTTTCTGACGCAAGATTATGTCTTGTAAAGCTGTTGCACTGTTCATTGATATAATGCGCAGTATCCGAAAGTGTTTCCTGTGTAGTTTTTATATCAACATTTACAGCAATAAAAAACACAATCATCATTATAAACAGACCTGCTATAATCTCAATCGGCCATATTCTTTTTCTTTTCTTTCTGGTAATGGTATTATTTCCCATAACTGTCCACCTCCAGATATTTATCAGCATCAGAAATATATCTGCTGATTATCTTCTTCTCTGTACCATCATTCCTCATCTGGTTAAGAATTTCTGTAAGCTGCTTCTCTATCCCACGGTCATCATTTTTGTCAAATGCTACTCCCAGTCCTACTGTCTCTAATGGTTCGTCAAGAATCCTGAACTTAATATTATAATCTTCCATGTACTGGCATATTGCAGTTTCATGAGCTGCCAGAGCATCTGCATAGCCTTTGCTTAAAAAAGGATATATAAGTTCTCTTTTCTGCAAAGCTATTAATGACCTTATAGCCGGGATACGCTCATCAGTCTTGCTAAGAAATATCTTCTCAGGTCTTGTTGTAGTCTGTACTGCAATCGTCTTTCCTTCCAAATCCTCAAGAGAATATATATCACTTTCCATATTCACAGCAACAACCTGACGGCTGATCATATAAGGTCCTGCCCATCTGTATTCATTCTCCCTGCCATCCATGCTAAAGCTTCCCCATGCACAATCAATTGTTCTGTCAGCAAGAAGATTCTTCTTATCCTCCCAGTCAATATATATGAATCTGGCCTTATAGCCCATTCTTTTAAATGCTTCCGTAGCAAGCTCAACATCAATTCCGGTAGCATTGCCATCTGTATCGACATAATTATATGGCGGATAGTTGTCACTTCCTATGACTATTTCCGGCAATCCAGCCTCATTATTGTGGCTGTCTGACCTTTCTTTTCTTTCACACCCATATAAAAAAGCTGTATATATGCTTAGCAGACATATTATAATCAAAAAACTTTTAATCCTACGCACTTACTTTCCCTCTCCTACATATTTTTAAAATATGTTCTATTATAATACAAAAAGCTGCTGATTACTAATCAGACTGACAGTTTTCGTACGACATAATTCGACAATTTTTTTATAATCAGTTTTCATCTGACCATATTCCTGATCTATTCTGACCTTATACTGGCATGCGACATTTTTATTAAATTGGATATTCCTTTATGACCAGTTGTGCAATATTATATGTGAAAATCAATTCATAAAATTCATTTTCAAGGAGGTCAGTTATGACAACAAATTCACAATATGAATTAAACAAAGGTCTTGCACAGATGTTAAAGGGCGGCGTAATCATGGATGTTACTACTCCCGAGCAGGCTAAGATTGCAGAGGCCGCTGGCGCGTGTGCTGTTATGGCACTTGAGAGAATCCCTGCTGATATCAGGGCTGCCGGTGGCGTTTCGCGTATGAGCGACCCTAAGATGATAAAATGTATTCAGGATGCTGTAAGTATTCCTGTTATGGCAAAATGCCGTATCGGTCATTTTGTTGAAGCACAGATTCTACAGGCAGTTGAGATCGACTATATTGATGAATCCGAAGTATTATCTCCTGCTGATGATATATATCATATTGATAAAACCCAGTTCAAAGTACCTTTCGTATGTGGTGCAAGAGATTTAGGAGAAGCATTAAGAAGAATCAATGAGGGTGCTTCCATGATAAGAACAAAGGGCGAACCTGGTACCGGGGATGTTGTTCAGGCTGTACGCCACATGAGAAAGATGAATTCTGAAATCAGAAAGATAACATCTATGCGAAATGATGAGCTTTTCGAGGAAGCAAAACAGTTACAGGTTCCGGTTGATCTTGTGGAATATGTTCATGAAAATGGAAAGCTTCCGGTCGTAAACTTTGCTGCAGGCGGAGTTGCGACACCTGCAGATGCGGCACTGATGATGCAGCTTGGAGCAGAAGGTGTATTTGTAGGTTCCGGAATCTTTAAGTCAGGTAATCCAGCAAAACGTGCGGCTTCTATTGTGAAAGCAGTTACGAACTACACAGATGCAAAACTGATCGCTGAACTTTCAACAGATCTTGGCGAAGCAATGGTAGGAATCAATGAACAGGAAATTGAATTATTAATGGCAGAAAGAGGAAAGTAAAATGACGATTGCAATCTTGGCAATGCAGGGAGCATTCTTAGAACATGGACAGATGCTGGACCGCTTGGGCGTGGAACATTTCGAAATCCGTAAAAAAGAAGATCTGGATCGTTCTTTTGACGGACTGATCCTTCCGGGCGGGGAAAGCACCGTTATGAGAAAGCTTCTGATTGAGCTGGATATTTACGATATATTAAAAGAGAAGATTGAAGACGGACTTCCGGTATTCGGAACCTGTGCCGGATTGATTCTTTTGGCAGAGCAGGTAGAAGATGGTGTTCCATGTTTCGGCACAATGAACATTTTGGCAAAGAGGAATGCATATGGAAGACAGCTTGGAAGCTTTTATACAGAAGATGAGATGAAAGAAATTGGAAAGATTCCAATGACATTCATCCGTGCACCGTATATTGACGATGTCTACGGAGAGACAGAGATACTTGCCGTAGTAGATGGAAAGGTTGTGGCTGCCAGACAGGGCAGCCAGCTTGCAACTGCGTTTCATCCGGAACTGAATGATGATACAAGTGTGCATGCATATTTTGTAGAAATGATAAAAGGAAGCAAGGCACAGGCTGTATAGAAACGTCATTTATAATATGAAGACGGAACGACATTTTATGTAATAGGATAGTACTGTGTTTTTGAAAAGGAGATGTAAAAAACTCGATTGAGTTTTTTTACATCCCCTTTTTTGCGCTTGTTCTCTTCATTTTTAAGAGAAAATAATTTACCACGTTAAAATTGTACAAAAATAAAAACAAATAAAAACTATAAAACATAGTTGACAAATAGGAAATATATGAATATAATACAAAACATATTAAATAGATAGGAAAACTAAAATAAGAAAAGGAGAACAAAGCGATGGTAAGAAGATATGTAGAAACAAGCAAAAAGAACATGATGTGTTGCTGCTGTATGATG
>OGXX01002151.1_pt1 | contig 18410 bp, 22 predicted proteins | sample 1576301 | NCBI WGS metagenome assembly OGXX01 (sample SAMEA3541469, study PRJEB24748) | human gut metagenome | biome: human gut; feature: human-associated habitat; material: faeces | place: China | collected 2012
CAGCCGCCGTCTACCTTATTCAATCTCCTGTTCCAAATCAGCAAACGGATTTGACGCAAAAAACTGAATCGTAATGTCCCAGCCATCGCATAGCTTTTTGATGGTTGAAATCGTTGCACTGCTGTTGCGCCCGCTGACAATATTATTATTATTGACGATCGATTGCGTGACACCGCTCATATTGCACAGTTTGTTGATGGAAATATCCCGCTCCCGGCATAACTCTGCGATTCTCCCGTTGACAGCTTCTCCGTCATTCATAACCGTTAGACTGCAGGCCAAAGCAAAATTTTATAAATCAGAGAGTCAGTTTCAACTAGGCATGCCCCGCCAACAAAAGCGACAGCCCAAATAGCGGTACGTATGAATCCCTCTATTAGCATAGCGCCCAGGTCTGTATCATATTTAAATAATAATAGGGAGGTCTTAATCCAAGGGACAAGCTTAGCAAAAATCATCAATTATCGAATGGTAATATATAAATCGTCAGTTTTCGATTATTTGGAGCTTCGCACAATTTCTATTAAGTATGAGGTTGAAATGAACCTATGGAATTTTGTTCAAAATGCAAAGACTTGATTGCCCGAAACACATCTTTAGATGAATACCGCGATTTGTTCATACAAATCAAAATAGCATCTTCATCTAAAGCAATTGATATACATGCATCTGTAGCTCCTGTAGCTGTTAGCTCTTCCAACGAATGCCGTGTGCATGCCATATTACAATTCATATGAAATGAATTATATATAAATATATTTTCCGGCTCCTCGTTAAACGCCTTTTCTAAAAATTCTTTAAGCAATGTATGTGGTAGCAACACAGATAGCTCTATATTGCAGTTTGAAAGATGCCTTTCGGCATATTCCAGATTATGTTTCTTAACAAATGTTAACAGTGCGCTCCCTTCTGCTATAGAATCAATTGTCATAGTCATCCATTCGCAATTAAATACTTTGATAATTTTTACTACATTATTGAAGCTACACTTAATATTTGAAATCCATATTTTTGCTGGATTCGTAAAAAACATCTTTGAAAACTTAATCATGTGTAAAGCCTCCCAGTATTCCAGCTCCAAATATACCGATTGGAAGATGATGATTTGCTGCTTTTGACAATTGGATATTCATATGAAACAGACTTTTGCTGCCTACATCAAACCGAATATTTTTATATTTACTTCCAATCTTCAGCATCGTTCCGCCCGTTTCAAATGCTTTTGGATGATTTGGCGACAAAACACGAACGTCCTTTCCGATAGTTAATCCTCCATTTCTCCCAGTTGGAACGCCTGCTTTAGCTGCTACATTGAAACCGCTACTAAGTGCTTGTGAACCACCCGCCATAACTCCGCCAGTCATAACCCCATTTGCAAATCCATCGACAGCGCCACCTATAGCTGCTTTTTCAGCGCCACACCAGCTACCAGTTGAAATACGATGTTCAACAGCGCTGTACCCTGCACCAATAGCAGCGCTAATTGCTCCAGACAAGGCTGCGGATTTTAAACCCGTAACAACTGCCCCCAAAAACACAGATGCAGTGCCGGCTGTCGCCGCAACAATCGCTGCTCCAACCACAACAGCACCAATTCCAATTGCAATTTTTGCAAGCAATGATAGGGTTCCATCGGGATCACTATCATTAATAGGGTTGTTCTCACAGTAAGCAAACAAGTTGTAACCGAGTATGCCGCTGTTCAACTGCCCGTCCGCGCTGATGAACCGCCCGAACTCCGGGTTATAATAGCGGCTGTTGAGATAGTACAGCCCCGTCTCGGTATCGTAATAATACCCCCGGTAGCGGAAGGGATTCTTGTCGCCCACGGCGTAGCCGGCAGCGTTGGTGACGGTACACTTGCCCCAGGCGTCGTAGCTGTACTTGGCCACAACTTGTCCGGTAGCAGCCCGGACAATGGCAATAACATCCCCCTGGACATTGTAGAGGTAGTAGAACAGCATGGTACCGTTGGCAAAGCCCACGCGCTTGCCGGTGCTGTCGTAGAAGAACCGCATGACAGAATCCCCGGTCTTTTGCGCCAAAATTTGGCTGCCGTTGAGGAAGAATTCCGTGGTGGTGCCATTCACCGTTTCCGAAATGGCCGCAGGCGCGTCCGCAGCAGCTGCGGCCCAAGCCTGTGCGGGGATCCATTGGGAGAGAAGCAGCAATGCCAGGAAAAACGATAGCAGCTTCGCGCTTTTGTGCATGCTGTTTCCGCATTTCTCGCGTTTTTTGTATTTCTTGTGCGCCGTGACAACAGTATAGCATACACTCCCGAAAAAAGACAGAATTATTATCGTGAAAAAACGAACTTTTGCCCGATATACGTGCGCCGGCAACCCCATATGACAAAGGCTGACCGCAAAAAACAAGCACTTACCGAGCGAAAACATGCAAAGAGGAAATGACTCAATTTGCGGGATTCCCGGTGGATCTCCACGTTCGTGGGACAGGCCCGCAGGCTTGTGCCACGGCGGACACATTTGTTCTTGTCGCAGTGAACACGCAGCAGATAAAACAGGTTGCCTTTTGTTAAGCCACAGCGTAACCGCCACAGCTTCAAACAGAAAAACAGCACTGCCGTCTGCCAAACAACATTGAAAAAACCGTAGGGAAAGCCCGTCTCAACAAGGAAAAAGACACAGCTGCATGCCGTGCCTTTTTCCACAGGTGAATAAGGGGATAATAGGAAGCGGAAAAGGGAGAAAACAATTTATTTTTCGCAGAGCTTTTGCAGCCGGGCGAAGCGGCGGTCGGTAAATTCCTGCAGCTCCTGAATGTCCTGCTCCGTCAGATGCTTGAATTTCTTAAAGCGGGTAGCGAAGTCCTTCACGGGCTTGGGATCCTTAATGTCAACAGACATCTTGAACTCGCCGTTTTCCACCTCGTACAGAGGGGCGATATTGGTCTCCACGGCCATACGGGCCAGCTCGATGCTCTCATCGGATTTGCAGCCCCAGCCGGTGACGCAGGGATTAAACACATGGAGATATACCAATCCGTTGTCCACGGTCAGGGCCTTCTCCAGCTTGCGGACCATATCGGGGATATAGGCCGGGCTCATGGTGGCCATATAGGGCACATCGTGCATGGACATAATCATGGGGAAGTCCTTTTTGCTCTGCTTTTTACCGCCATGGCCGTTGATAACGGGGGTGGTGGAGGTCCAGGACCCTTTCGTGGTGGAGCCGCTGCGCTGATAACCGGTATTCATATAGCCCTCGTTATCATAGCAGATGTAAATAATCTTGTCGCCGCGCTCGGCAGCGCCGGACAGGCACTGCATACCGGCGTCCACGGAGGCGCCGTCGCCTGCAAAGGCCACCACATTGACCTTGCGGCCGATGCGCTCATAGTGCATCTTGATACCGGCCAGCATGGAGGCGACATTATCCAGCAGGGGGAAGAACACGGGGCACTTGGCACCGGACTTCTTGTCCCAGCCCACAACGCCGACACCGCCCATGCATCCGGGAGGCACCGCGAAAATGGTGTTGGGGCCCATGACCTTCATGCAGGTGCGCAGGGTCAGCTCAACATTGCAGCCCACACAGGCAGAGACGCCCGGAGAGATCTGATCTTCATAGGTTGCGAGTTTTTCAATAACATTCATCTCAGTGCCCTCCTTACTTTCTCTTCACTTCGCGATTCAGCCAAACCGTGTCGTGCTTCTCGGCCTTGCCGTCCTGGGCAATGATCTTGTCGATGGCATAGTTAATATGCTCGGCCGTGATATCCTCGCCGCCCAGACCGGCGATGAAGGGGATATTGGGCACATAGGCACCGGCCCGGTTCATGGAGGCGCTGATCTCCTCGTAGATGATGCCGGTATTCCAGCCGAAGGAGACATTGCGGTCCACCACGCCGTAGGCACGCTTGCCCGCGAGGACCTTGGCTACACGCTCGGAGGGGAAGGGACGGACCATACGCATCTTCAGCAGGCCCACCTTCTTGCCCTCTGCACGAGCCTTATCCACGCAGTCCTTGGCAACGCCGGTCATAGATCCCAAGGTCACGATGACATAATCGGCATCGTCGCAGCGGTATTCCTCAACGGCGCCGCCGTAGCTTCTGCCGAACTTCTCACCGTAGACCTTGTCCAGCTCCTCGATGAGCTTCAGCGCGTTCTGCTGGGCCATCATGTGCTTGAGACGGTACTCGGTGAGCAGGTTGCCGTTGGTCAGGGGGTCAACGGCCATGGGCCGCTGCGGATCCAAAATGATATGCTCGGGCACATATTTGGGCAGGAGCTGGTCCACCTTGTCCTGGTCGGGAATCTCCACGCGCTCGGACATATGGGACAGGTAGAAGCCGTCGAAGCAGACATTGATGGGCAGCAGGACATTCTTGTCCTCAGCCAGGCGATAAGCCATGATCATGGTATCCAGGATCTCCTGGTTATCCTCCACATAAATCTGCAGCCAGCCGGCGTCACGGACGGTCAGAGAATCCTGAGGGCCGCCCCACAGGGTTTGGGGGGAGATCATCTCACGGTTGGCAACAGCCATGACCACAGGCAGACGCAGGGTGGAGGCCCGGAAGTAGGGCTCATACATCAGAGACAGGCCCTGGGAGGCGCTGGCGGTGAACACGCGGGAGCCGGCCAGGGAAGCACCGGTGACAACGCTCATGGCAGACAGCTCACTCTCCACCTCGCTGACGCTGCTGTCCAGGGTGCCGCCGGTCACAAAATCCGCCAGATACTCCACAATGGGGGTCTGGGGTGTGATGGGATAGGCCGCAATGATATCGGGGCGGCACATAGCGGCGCCGATGGCGGCGGCCATATTGCCGTTGATTACCTTGATCTCACCCATTATTCTTCCTCCTTCACAGGCTGCATCTCGATGGCGCCCTTCTTGCACTCGTGGGCGCAGATGCCGCAGCCCTTGCAATAGTCATAGCAAATCTCAAAAGAACCGTCCTCATGGCGGCGGATGGAGTTGACCGGACAATACATCAGGCACATGCCGCACTTGACGCACTTTTCATTGTCCATGACAGGTTTTCTGGTTCTCCACTTGCCGGTCTGGATAATGTGCAGCCCTTCGGGCCCGATCGGCACAATGTAATCACTGATAAATTCCATAGTCCCTATCCTCCTGTTAGTCAAAATAGTGCAGCTTTACTTCGTCATAGCCGCGGCGGAAGGTCTCCACATTCTTAGCGCCGAAGAAGCGCCCGATGACCTTCTCCAGCTCATCCTTGTCCACCCAGCCGGTGGCCTTGGTGAAGGCGCCCAGCATGATGGTGTTGGTGATGGGACGGCCCAGCATCTCCAGTGCGATGGAGGTGGCGTCCAGCCATGCGGCGCACTTGACATTGGGATTGGTCACCAGGTCGGCGCCGTTTTCCACCTTGGTATTGACGATGAAGAAGGAGTTCTCCGTCAGTCCCTCAAAAACAGGGGCGGAAATGAGCAGGCTGGGATCCAGCACCAGCGTGCAGTTGGGATGATAGACTTGGTTTTTAGGGCGGATCTTTTCATCGCCCAGGCGCACATAGGAGGTAACCGGGGCGCCCTGGCGCTCAAACCCGAAGAAGGGGATGGAATTGCCGAACTTTCCACTGGCGACAGCGGCATGGACCAGCATTTCGCCTGCCTTCACCGTGCCCAGGCCTCCGATGCCGTGGAGTCTGATTTCTTTCATGTTATTTCGCTCCTTTTTTATAGGAATGTGATTTACTCTTGCTTCCATACGACCATGGCATCCACCGCTGTTGCCGGGCGGCCGTCGCCATACAGCATAAGGGGATTGATGTCCACCTCCACGATTCCGGGATGCTCCTGTACCAGCCGGGACAGGCTCAAAAGCGCCTGAACAATCTCCTCCCGGTCGTACTTCTGACCGCGCAGACCCTGGCAGGCCTTGGCAAGGGGGGTTTCATCGATCATATCCTCGGCGTCGGCCCGGGTAATGGGCAGCACCCGCAGAGAAACGGCGTGGAGCAGCTCCACCAGCACACCGCCCAGGCCCACCATGATAACGGGGCCGAACTGGGGATCGGTGCTGACGCCCACCAGCACCTCAAAGCCCTTGGGCAGCATCTTCTGGGCCAGAACACCCTGAACCTTGGCACCGGGGGCATTCTTGGCGGCGTTATCCAGGATGGCGTGGTAGGCCTCGTGCATCTGCTGGACGCTGTTTACCCCCAGCACCACGCAGCCCACATCGGTTTTATGCAGAATGTCATCGGACAAGACCTTCATGGCCATGGGAAAGCCCATGCTCTCGGCAGCGGCGGCAAAGGCCGCCTCGTCCTCCTTCTCCAGCAGAGCGCAGGGCACCATGTTCACGCCGCACTGCCGCAGCATGGCGGCACTGTCGCGCTCATTCAAGGCAATTGTTTTCTTATCGGCCATGGCTTCAACCCTCCTCCCTGATGCGCCTGCGGAAGGCCGCATAGCGGCACATATTTCTGGCGGCCAGCACTGCCTTGTCCGGCGCGTCGAATGTACACATGCCTGCGCGCTCCATGATGGCGCGGGCCGGAGCGGTATAGGCCCCTGCCATCACGCAGTAATAAACGGGCTTTTGCGCCGCCTCCTTGCACTCTTGTGTCATTTTTACCAGCTCCTCGGCCAGCTCCTTCTGGGGCAGGAAGGTGGGCACCACCGTAATAAAGACGGCGGCATCCACATTTTCATCCTCCAAAACGATTCGCAGTCCGTCAACATGGTTGCTCACGGAGGCAGAGGCGGTGATATCTGCATAGCCCTCCGGGTGGCAGATGTTGGCCATGGGCTGCTGGCTCTCGCGCAGGCGCTGCTTGGTTTGCTCCGAGACCAGAGGTGTTTTCAGCTCCTTGCAGGCGCTGATGGCATCGGTACAGTAGATACCGGGTCCCCCTGCCTGGGAGTACAGGAACAGGCGTCCGCCGGCGGGCACAGGCAGGCGGTCAAAGGCCTGCATGGTGTCAATAAGCTCATCGATGGTATCCACGCGGATAACGCCTGTCTGCTTGAACATGGCATCATACACCGCGTCGGCACCGGCCATAGAGCCGGTATGGGAGTTAGCGGCGGCGCCGCCCTTTTCGCTGCGGCCCACCTTCAGCACCACCACGGGCTTCTTGGCGCTGACGCGTCTGAGAACGGCTTGCAGCTCCTTGCCGTTGCTGCAGCCCTCCATATAGATACCGATGACCCGGGTGGAGTCGTCCTTTTCAAAATAGGAGAGCAAATCCACAAAATCCACATCGGCCATATTGCCGATGGAGATGAACTTGTTATAAAGGACCGGGACCACACGGCCGGCCCCCTCCATAAGGATGGTGCTGGCCAGAGCGCCGCTCTGGGATATGAAGGTAATGCCGCTGGGCTCGCCAAAGGACGAGAAGGGCACGCCGGTATCCACAAAGGTGGTATCTACCCGGCTGCGGTTGTCAATGACGCCGATGCAGTTTGGGCCCACCACGCGGATGCCGTATTTCTCGGCGGTTTTCATCAAGCGCTCCTGCCGGTCGATCCCCTCGGGGGTCTTTGTCTCGGCGTAATCGGCGGCAGCGCAAACGATGAACTTCACATCGCCCTTCTCCTCCATACGCCGATCCAGATCGTCCATAACGCTGTAGATCATCTTAGAGGGCATAATCAGCACCACCAGATCCACCTGGCCCTCAACCTTCCGCAGGGAGGGGCTGCAGGGATAGCCCAGGATCTCTTTTTCCTTGGGATTCACCGGGTAGACCGCACCGCCATATCCCTTTTCCCGCATATTGCGGATGGCCACGAAGCCGGCCTTGGCCGGATTGGACGATGCGCCCACCACCGCAATACCGTTGGGTTCAAATAGTTGCTTCATTCGTTCCTTCACCTCATATCCTGATCTGAAACAGGGCCCTCAGCAGATGCCGTGCTGCCCTCCGTCCAGAACGCCCACCACCGCCATGTCAATGGGAGCGTTCTCGCACTTGCAGGCAAACCGGGCATTGCCGCCCCGGGTAACGAGCACATAGTTCCCTTCCCCGCAGCCGATGGTGTCAGCTGCCGCAAAGACCTGGTCGCCGGGAACAAAGGTGCCGTCAGGAGCCAAAGCTGTTGTGCGAACCAGAACAATGCTGTGGCCGATCAGTTTCTCGTTTTTCACGGTGGAAATGACCTTGCCGATTACTTTGCAGACATACACGGTTGTGTTCCTCCTCTTTTACGGTGTGTGTATGCAAAGGACTCTGCTGCTCTGCCTTAGCATCACACATTTTTTCGGAATTTTCTGTCAATTTTCTTACATTTTTGCTGCTTATCAGGATTTTTTTAGTGCTTCAAAATCCGGCCTCGTTGACTATCGCCGGTGAGCTTGCCCTCCCAGGCGGCGATATGGCCGCCCTTGATGGTGGCCACCGGCCAGCCCCGCAGGGGGCGGCCCTGGAACAGGGAGAAGTCCGAACGGCTCAGCAGCTGGCGGGGGTCCACGGTACGGGCGGCCCGCAGGTCCACCAGCAGCGCGGCCGGCTGCACGACCTGCTCCGCCCGCAGGTCCACCAGCACGATGTCGGCATCACTGCCGGGCATGATGGTGCCCTTGCGGGGGTAGACGCCGAAGATCTTGGCTGGATTCATGGTCATCAGCGGGACCAGCTTTTCGATAGGCAGCTCCTGGCGGAAAATACCCTCATTCAGCACCGAGGGCAGATGGGTGCCCAGGGTGGGATACCCGGGACCTGCGCCCCGCATACCCTCGGCCACCTTTTTTTCTTCGGCGGTCATAACGGTATTGTCCGTGCCAATGGTGTCAATAATGCCGCTGCGAATGCCGTCCCACAGGGCCTTGCGGCTCTCCGGCTCCCGGATGGGCGGCAGCATCTTGCCATAGGGGCCGATGTCGCTTTTTGTATCCAGGCACAGGTAGGGAGAGGTGGTCTCCACATACAGGTTCGGATGCTTCAGGCGGCGCAGGGCCTCCATAGCCTCCTTGGTGGAGCTGTGGACCACATAGGTCCGGGCCCGGAGCTTCTGCGAGAAATAGGCGGCCCGGATCACGGCCTCCCCCTCGGCAATATTGGGATGGGTCCTGTTCCAGTCATCCAGAGTCTCCAGGCGGAGATCCTTCATGTCCTCAGCAGCATAGTCGCACACGGAGGTGTTTTCGCAGTGAATGCTCAGAATCGGATTCACCGTAGGCGGCAGCTGCTTCATCTTCTCCATGACCCGGAGAATGAAGCCGTCCTCCTGATGGGGATACAGGCCGGGCACACCGCGCATATACACCTTATAGGAGTTCATGCCGCCCTGAGAGTACAGGGGCAGCTCATCGATCTGCTGCTGCTCGCGCAGAGAAAAGTGGGGGATCACATCTACCCGGGATACCTGGGGAATAACCTGGGAGAGATGCTCTATATAGGGCAGATAACTGCCTGTCCTGTTAAAATATGTACCGATGGTGGTCACACCGCCCAAAATGGCCGAGCGAGACTCCGTCTCCAGCTCCTGCTCGAAGGGCACCATAAGGCCTATATGGGTATGGGGATCGATGATGCCGGGCAGCACATACAGACCCCGGGCATCGATCTGCTGCCTACCCCGGACGGCCTCTGTGGTCAAGGCCACCACCTTGCCGCCGCTGACGCACACATTCAGCTCTGCGCAGCCCATTTCCGGGATGACGCAGGTGCCGCCGGTGATGACCAGGTCATAGTCGGCGCCGACCGCCGACGAAGCGGGCCGCCCCGGAAGGGGAGCCGTCACAGGTGCCGGTATTGGTGTCGGCATCGGTGCCGGCGCCTGCGTCGCCGGCGCAGGGATGGCGGAGGCCTCCACCAGACGGATATTGCGGCGATTGGCCATTTCCCGGGCCAGATCCGTAAGCCGGTCGCCGGGGTTCATCACCAGTTCCGTCTTTCCCTCCTTGCTCAGAGCGAGAACATCATCGGTGGTGATGATCTTTTTCACTTCATTTCCTCCAATGCGCCCCGGAGCTTATCCAGCTCGCCAACCACCGCGGAGCTGAGCAGAGCCAGCTCGGAGTTGACAATGCACATATCAAAGCCCTTGGCATACCAGTTTTTCGCCGCCTCAAAGTTCCCGGCGAAAATGCCCAGGCGCTTGCCCGCCTTGGCGGTCTTTTCCCGGAGCAGCATAATAGTGTCTGTGAGCTTGGGGTTGGTGAACTGGGCGAAAATGCCCATATCCATGGACAGGTCGCCGGGGCCGATGAAGAACATATCAATAAAATCACTCTGAACGATTTCGTCAATATGCTCCACGGCCTGCACCGTTTCCAGCTGCACCACAACATTGGTCGTGCGGTTCATATCCCGTCCGGCGGCCAGCTGCGTAATGCTGTCGCCATAGTCCCACAGGCGGGAGGGGCCGCTGCCCCGGCGGCCAATGGGCGGATACTGGCTGTACTCCTTCAGGCGGCGGATGTCATCCATGGTACGGATCTGGGGAATCAGCAGGGCGTCCGCACCGGCATCCAGGGCGCCGGCTACATTCTCATATGACAGGGTTGGGATACGCACCATGCCGTAGGTGGGGGTTGCCTTCAGGCTTTGCAGCATTTTCTGAACCGTCTCCAGGTGGATAGCATTGTGCTCGGCATCAATGCAGACAAAGTCGAAGCCGAAATGGCCCACGAACTCCGTAATGACCGGGTGGGGCGTGCCGATGAAGGTGCCCACCAGCTTCTTATCGGAGCAGATCAGATCCCGGAAAGCGGGCTTATTCAGGTTGGGCGCGGTGAGCTTTTGGCCCACGACCTCGCCGCCGGTGTCCGGTGTAAAGGCGGAGGAGCCGTAGCCGCCGCCCACAGGGTGACCGGCCGGGCCGGGCCGCTCCGCCGCTTTTTCCGGGCCCCGGGGCGCCGGGGCAGCGGCTCCGGTGACGATCTCCATGCCGAAGGTCTGGAGGGCTTCCCGGGCCAGGTCCGTCAGGATGGGCATTTGATCCACGCGAATGGTCTTAATGCCTTTTTGCTGGTAGGCCAGCACATCCTCTCTGGTAAAAAAGTTTTGCATCATTCAAGCCTCCCTCGTCCATCAATAGAGGGCAGTCAGGCTTTCGTCCGGGCGGGCAATGACATTGGTGTTGACCAGGGTGCCGATGCGGCTGACCTCAGCCTCAGCGGCGTCAATGGCGGCACGCACCGCGCCGATCTCGCCCTTGATGATCACGGCGATCATGGCCTTGCCTGTGTTTTCGCGGCCAACGACCTCCACATTAGCAGCCTTCAGTGCCGCATCTGCCGCAGCGATTGCCGGAACCAAGCCGACAACTTCAATGTATCCGTAAGAATCCATTTCCCTTCCTCCTTACTCCTTCTCGTCTGCCGACAGATCGAGTCCGATGACCTTTGCCGCGCCTTCGGCGGGACGGGCGATCACATGGGCGCAGTGCAGCTGGCCTGCTTGCTTGGCAGCGGCGGCACCGGCGTCTACGGCTGTACGGATGGCGCCGATCTCACCGGTCACGGCCACGGTCACATAGCCTCCGCCGATCACCTCACAGCCAACCAGCTTTACATCGGCGGCCTTGACCATAGAATCGGCGGCCGCAACGGCGGGAATATATCCTACTACTTCAATAAAACCCCAAGATTGCATCGTTTTTACCTCCCATCAGCACTGCAGCATATTGACCAGCTCCTCGGTGGGCCGGGCAATGGTATAGCAGCTGAGCAGCGCGTCCATTTTGTTGGCGGCGGCGGCACCGGCATCTACGGCCGTGCGCACAGCGCCTACTTCCCCGCGAACGATAATGGTGACCATGGCGGCGCCGATCCAGACCTTTTTCACGATCTCAACATTGGCGGCCTTCACCATTGCGTCCGCCACTGCGAACGCAGGGACATAGCCCTGGGTCTCTACAAAGCCTAAAGACTGCATAACTGTCTCCTCCTGTGTTTTGGCGCGGGCCCTCCGCGCAAATTTGTTTTTGGAAAAGCAGCGCTTCCCCGGCCCGGAACCGCCGGGGCGGCCAGGGGCTCCGGGGAAGCGCGCTGCGATCTTACTTCTTTGCCTCCGCCATGATCTCACGCATAGCCTTGCAGACAAAGCGGTCCTCCTCCGGGGTGCCGATGGAGATACGGTTGGCGTTGAAGTTGCCCCGAATGATAATGCCGTAGTCCAGCAGGCGGTCTGCGAACCACTTCACATCCACACCGGGATCGAAATAGATGAAGTTGGTGTGAGAGGGCCACACACGGAAGCCCAGCTCCTTCATGCAGCTGACCAGGATCTCACGGCCTTCCTTGTTGCCCTTCTTGGTCATTTCCTGGAACTCCACATCGTCCAGGGCGGCCTCGGCGGCGTGCAGGCCCATACGGCTGCAGCAGAAGCCGGTGGAGTCGCGCTGCAGGTACTCGATGATCTCGTTGTTGCTCATGAGATAACCCATACGGGCGCCGGCCATGCCGTACAGCTTGGAGAAGGTGCGCACAACGATGAGGTTGGCGTCATCACTGATGGCGTCCACCATGGTGCGGTAGTCAGGGTCCTCCACGAAGTCGATGTAAGCCTCGTCCACCACCAGCAGCACATGCTCGGGCAGCTTCTTTTGGAAAGCGTGCAGCTCCTCGGCATCGATGAGGGTAGCGGTGGGGTTGTTTGGGTTGCAGAGGAAGATGGCCTTGGTCTTATCGGTGATAGCGGCCAGGACCTTATTAAAGTCGGGCAGCAGGGTGTCCTCCTCCAGGGGGACCTCCACCAGCTTGCCGCAGCAGCGCTTAACATAGTTATAGTAGCTGGGATAAGTGGGAGGCGTGAGAATGATCTCATCTCCCTGGCGGATAAACACCTCGGCAATGAAGCCCAGGCCGGCGGTAGCGCCCTCGGTGACCATGATCTGCTCGGGGGTCAGGCCGTGCTTCACGGCCAGCTTCTTGCGCAGGTCCTGTGCCCGGACATCGGGATAGCGGTTGGCCAGGGGGGCCTGCTGGCAAATAGCCTCAGCCGCCTTGGGGGAGGTACCAAAGGGGTTTTCGTTGGTGGCAAGCTGCAGCAGCTTGGTCACCCCGGGACGCATACTCTTGGACTGCTCATCAGCGCCAACCACATAAGGGGGTGCTTCTTTTACAAAATCGCTGACCAAATTCTTGACAGACATGTCTATTACCTCCATATACTTTGCATTTTACTGATTTCCGGTAGGAATAAGCCGCTAACAGTATAACGCCTTTTACGCGGTCATACTGTTAACGGCGTTACACATTTGTGTTATTCATCCCCTATGCCGGAGATATTGATCCTTCCCTGGAGCTTATCCATCTGCACCACGGAATACATACCGTCCTTTTTGGTAAGAATACTGTCCTTGACAAGACCGGAGATGATGTTGGACACACGCACGCGGCTCAACCCGGTGATCTCGGCAATATCCTGATGCGTATAGCGCAGGTACATCTCCTTTTTGCCGTCCTTCTCCTCGGAATACTGGTCTGCCAGATGCAGCAGGTAAAAGCATACACGGCCCTCACTGTGGCGGAAGCTCATAAGCTCCACCTGGGTAATGAGCATACGGTTGATGCGGTTGCTCTGCAGCAGCATATTGTAGGCAAGCCTGGGGTCTTGGTGCAGCTTTTCCTCCACCTCTTGCTTGGAGAGAACAAATATCTCCGCATTGTCGCTGACCACCTCCGCCTGGCAGGAGTTGGGGTTTCCATCCAAAATAGACTGGTTTCCGAAAATGCAGCCCTTGTCCAAGACCATGGTAATGCGAAGATTGCCCTCGGGGGTGCAGAGACACATGGATACCCGCCCGCGCTTGATGACAAAAACATTGTCACAATACTCCTGCTGGTCATAAAAGATATGGCCGCGATCGTAGTGGGTGGTGCTGTGGCCTGCCGTGAGCGGCGACCAGTCCAGCTGCGGCATTTTGATCCACGGGGAATCCTCGTGATAATACTTTCGCTCGCTCATAGTATCCCTCCTTATTAAGAACAGTGAACCACTGCACTGCGTGTCAAAAAAGCTTCGCAGAGTTTGCCGCCCGCAGGCGGCAAAGAAGTAAAATCATTTTCTCTCGCGACATGTGCGTGAGAGAAAATACCTCTCAGGCTGCCAGTGTGCAATTTGTGCGTCTACGGCGCACAAATTATGCGCGCAGCAGACTGCAATCCTTTTGTCGGAAAAACCCGGAGTTTTTTTCGACAGCCTCAGCTGTGTACCACTGCGGGCAGGTGATATTCCAGGGAAAAATTACGCCTTACTTTTCGTCGTAAGCCTCTGCCAGGATCTTAACAGGCTCGCCGTTGGGCCCCTCGTACTTGCGGCCCCAGCCGGACAGCACGGAGAACACCAGCACCACGAACAGGAACCAGCAGTGCAGGCTGGCACCGGCCAGGCTCACGGGGCTGATTTTCTGAACGAAGGTATAGCTGTCCATCAGGCCCTGGACGCAGGACAGAGCGATAAAGATGAATGCGCTGGTAACAGGGATGACACACGGCAGCGTGCTGCCGAAGCCGTCCATCAGGTTGGCGCGGCGATAGGGGTGCAGCTTCTTGGACTTGCCCAGATCGTCGGCAATGGGGCCCCACATGATGATGGCGGGACCGTTGGCGGAGCCCAGGCAGATGGAGGAAACCATCAGGCCCGCGGAGATGATGATCTCGGTGCCCACCACGCTCTGATTCAGCTTGCTGTTGATCAGGGCGTCAATGGTGCGCTGCAGCAGACCGCTGGCGTTGAGGATGCCGATGATACCGGCGATGGCGTACAGATAGCCCACGGTGCCGATCATGTTGTTCACGCCGTCAATGAGGAAGCCACCCAGGGTGCCGTCCTGCAGGCCCATGACGTCAGAGGGAACCAGGATGCCGCTGACCAGGCCGATGACGGTACCGGAGATGAGACCCCAGGTGCAGGCGATGTAGATATTACGCTTGATAAAGGCCACCACCAGCAGGATCACCACGGGGATCAGCATGATCAGGCCCTTGGGATTGCTGTACTGCGCCAGAATGGCCTCTGCCTCGGCGGCGTTGGTCTCGGCGCCGGAGCCGCCGAAGATCGCAAAGCAGACGGTGGCAGCCAGGGCGGCAACCAGTGCATACCTCATCCGGCTGGCCACTGCACGCCTTCCAAAAGGAAGACCGGCTCTTCCCCGCCCGCAGTCAGCAGCTCCGGCTGGAAGAGGGGCGAAGGCTGTCCCTTCTCGTTGAGATAGCGCTTTTCCGCGACGGCGCGGCGCACGCAGCGCCCGTTTTCGCATGGCAGCACCACGCAGTCATGCTCAGGGTCGTAGCCAAGGCGGAATCTCTTCACTGTGGCGTCGGAAAGCCCGCGTTTGGCAAAATAATCGGTTTTTCGGCGGTGAGAAAAGCAGCTTTCGGGGTAGGAGGCGGGCAGCGTTTCCCTGCTCAGGCGGTCAGCGGGGCGCGCCTCTCCCGCGTCGCCGTGCCCGTAGCGCTTGCTCGCAAGCGCCAGAGCGTCGTGCGGCGAGGTGAGGTTTTCGTCGATCGCCAGCAGATCGAAGAGGTCATAGTCCGCGCCGCAGGCGAAGCAGTGTACCTTTTGCCGCTTTGCGTCGTATCCCATGGAGGGATCGCGGTCGAGATGCGTTGGGTTCAGGCAGCGAAAGCGCTTTTGCGGGTCAATGCCCCGGTCATAGAGATAGTCAACGATGCGGGGGCGCAGGTCGTTAAAGGTGTCAGGCATAGGCTCTCCTCCTTTTCTTCCGTTATTATAGCATAAGACCCCGCGGAGGAGCGATTCCCGCGAGGTCTGTAAGATATCTTAAGATATCAATAAGGGGATTTTCGGTAAAAATGGAAAATATGAAAAAAGTTAGATGAAACAAATATAAAAGTATGATTCGACAGAAAATATCTGTATAAAAGTTTGAAAAACATGGAAAAATGGCTTGGGTGATTTTGGGTCTCCTGCACGACTTGAGGTCGGCTTTGCACGAAATGAAGTCGTCATAGCACGGCTCGAAGTCGGAATTGGACAGGCTGTGACCCTCGTTTTTTTCACAGGATGGGCACAGACGGTGGATAACTTCCGTGAAAAGTAGGCGTTTTGGTGGGAAAATCGGACTTTTGTCGTCAAATTTCCATTTTTTGTGGATATCTTTTCCACGGATGCTTTGCATTCTCTTCCGCGCGCGGCGAGAATTTCGGTGAATTCAGACGTGGTTTCGTGCAGTTGCTGAGGGGTCACTGCGTGCTCTGGGGCGGCTTTTTAGCGGGCTTTTTCTTCGCCTCGATCTGCTTGACCGTCTTGTTTTTTTCGATCTGCTGGATGTAGCTCTGCATGGTGGCGTCAATGCCGACGTTCATCTTGCCGCCGAGGAAGGTATTGATGTCGTCATAGTCGAAATCCATGTGGATCGAGCCGCCCGAGACGTCCTCGATCTCCTCCACTGCCTTATTGAACGGGCGGATGATCGCCTCGTCATAGTTGCGATTTTTGACGTCCTCCTTGGTCGGCAGGCCGATGTAGTGGATGATGTCCTGAATTTTTACGCGGAAGCTGCCGTCGTCATCGACGGGCGCTTTCCGCGCGCGGTAGAAGAGATAAAACGCCATGCGGTAGGCATTTTCGCTCAGATGACCCATCCAGTCGGGGATCAGCTGGTAATACTGGGTCAGGAAGTGGCGCACGTTCTCGGCGAAGGAAATGCGCACCTCGCCGGTGTACTTTTTGATGGATGCCTCGGTCGCCAGATGGGTGATATAAAAGGATTCAAAATATTTTTTGAAGGATTCCGCGGTGATCTTCATGCCCGTGATGGACTGCATATCCTTCTTGATCTGGCGGTAGGCGGCGTCTCTGGAGCGGAGCCCCGCCCAGTCCATGTACTCTTCAATGGAGAAGGTCGCGGTGTTGTTTCGCCAGTTGTCAGCGTTGCCGCGCATCAGAGTGTAGATCAGCAGGCGGTGCGCCGTCCAGGAGAGATTTTTCGTGTATTCCGCGACGGCCTCAAAGATGATGGTCATTTCGTAATCCTTGTTGCGGTAGCGGATGTTCTGGTTGCCGTAGGCGTCAGGCTCGGAATAGGTCACGGTGATGCCGTTGGAGGAGGGATGAAATTCCCTGCCGCGCTTCATATTCGCCCAGACGCCGCAGATGAAATAGGTGGCGGGGCTGTTGCCCAGCACATCGTATTCCTGCACCCTCGCGGTGACGGTCTTATCAAAAATATCCAGCAGCGTGGCGGCGAACGTGACGGTCTCCGACGCGCCGATGGTCACCGCCTCTGCCCCCGCCTCCGGCGAAGACAGATCGTGTGTCTGAAGATAACTGTCCATCAGGGGGTAAATGTCGCCGAAGTCAAAGACGTTCATCTGATTTTTGAACTTTCTGGGGTGCTCTTTTTCCAGCGGCTTCAGCTTATTGTATGTATCCAGCATTTCCTGAAACTGTTCGGATTCCAGAAAACGCAGGGGGGTGTCCTTCAATTGCTCTGCCGGTTCGGGGAACTGGGACATGGTGCGACCCTCCTTTTGCGAAAAGATTGCTTTTTTAGAACCTTAGTATAGCATAAGTTGAAAAAAAGGGAAAGAAAAAGTTTTTTTCGCAAATCGCGAGGAAAATATTCTCATCGCTCGGACAGGTCTCACGTGAGACCTGTCCGAGCGGCGCGTTATTTGTCCGTCAGCAGCGGCTGCCGTTGATGATCTTTCGGATCTGGCGCTCGCTGAGGCGGAATTGGGCCGCGAGACTTCGGTAGTTAGAGCCATTAAACATGGCGCGAATGTCCCGATCGCGGGCGCCGCGCTCCAGCGATTCCCGCTTGGGAACGTACAGCGTTTGTCCGCCGCACAGCAGCGTCAGGTGGACGAACGCCTCCATACCGATGGCGTCCACGATGTCTCGGTACTCCTCCGGGATATCGTCCGTGCGGATGTGGCGGGCAGGGGGGATGCAAGTGGTAGACATAACATTCTTCTCCTCTCTGAAACCAGGTGTGAAACAGGACGAGTTCCTAAGTCTCACGTGTGACTTGTCCGGCTTTGTCCAAAGAACTGTTTCTACCATTCAGCGCCGCCGAGAGGGGCGTTGTATCCTTCGATCAAACAGAGCGGAAAATTTATTCCTTTTCGCGAGAGAATATCGCTTGTAAAAAACAAAGAGAAAATTGTCCAAGTGTCGCCGCTGCCGTTCTGAGCTTTTCCGGAGTGATGAGAAAAAGGGCGGAAGACCGACTTGGAAACGTGCAGTTCGCTGTGTGTAATTTTCGGAATTCCGACGTGCTCTCGTGCATGATGTTTTAGGCAGATGTTTGAGAAAGTACGACTTGAAAACGTGCAGATGAGAAGAAAATCAGTTTCAAGAGATTGGATATCGGCGCGTGATTAAAACACCAGATGTAGTGAATTTGGACAAGTCTCACGTGAGTTTTTGTGGGAAGGCGTTCCGATTTCGGCAAGAAATCGAAAGAAGTCTGCACGAAACCAAGTCGGAAATCAGCTGGAACAGGGAAGCGTGGGTGCACGAAACTAAGTCGGAATTCGTCGAAGGCA
>OGXX01002159.1_pt1 | contig 18371 bp, 18 predicted proteins | sample 1576301 | NCBI WGS metagenome assembly OGXX01 (sample SAMEA3541469, study PRJEB24748) | human gut metagenome | biome: human gut; feature: human-associated habitat; material: faeces | place: China | collected 2012
AAGGTGCAAGTGTTGAATGAACCAGGTAAACCTGCGACCTCCATGTCATACATGTGGGTATATTCAAGCATCAGGGAAAGCAGCAAGCCTATCAGAATATTTGAATACAAGCCTGATAGGAAAGCTGAAAATCCACAGAAGTTCCTTGAGAATTTCAGTGGCACACTGATTTCTGATGGATATGGTGGTTACAATAATATTGCAGGGGCAGTCAATGCATACTGCTGGGCACATGCAAGAAGAAAGTTCTATGAAGCACTTCCTGCAGATATGAAAGATGTCTCTGATACATTAGCTTATACAGGTCTTAAGAAAATAGCCAAGCTGTTTGCGATAGAAAAGGAAATTGATACATTCCCACCTGAAGATAAAGTCAAAATACGCCAGGAAAAGTCAAAACCATTAGTAGACGACTTCTTTTCATGGTGCGCTGATGCTCAGAATAAGTCTTTAACACGCTCTAAAATAGGCAAAGCTATTCAGTATGCCCTGAATTTAGAGAAAGGACTGCGTGTATATCTGAACGATGGTCTAGTTCCAATGACTAATTCACTAGATGAACGTAATATAAGACCATTCACCGTAAGTCGAAAAAATTTTCTGTTTTGTGCTTCTACCAAAGGAGCAGATGCAAGTGCATCAATATTCAGCCTGATTGAGACAGCTAAAGCTAATAGACTTAGTCCTTTTGATTACATAGAATACATACTGGAGATAATGCCTCAGATTGATATCATTCAGCATCCAGAAAAGATTGATTGGTTCATGCCATGGAGTGATCAAATAAAAGAAGAGTTTGGAATAAAGGACGATTAAATCGAAAATGTGATTTAATCGTCCTTTTTAGGTACACTATATAATTTGACGCTTACGAATTTTTACAATATTTTTCATTACAGTTTAAATATCTTATGAATATAATTATAATATATTATATAAGGTGGTGATTGCATGAAGGTATTAATATGTGATGATGATATTGATTTTTCAAATGTATTAGCAAATGATTTTAAAGACTACTTTTTTGATAAATTAAACAATGTAGATATAGAAATTGTGAATTGTGATTTTAATTCTTATAAAAATTCTCAAGCAGATGTTTGTTTCATGGATATAGATTTGGTTGGAGAAAATGGAATTCATATTGTGGAAGAAATGAAAAAACATAATAAGAACTTAGTTGTAATATTCGTATCTGTAAGAGAAGATTTGGTATTCAATACCTTCTCTGTTGAACCATTTCAATTCATCAGGAAAAATCATTATCAAAGGGATCTGTATGAGGTGTTTAGACAATTAGATGGAAAAATAAATAGGAAGTATGCAAAAATTATGATTCGTGATAATAAACGTTTTATTTATCTAGCAGTAGATGAAATAATAACAGTTATTATATTCATGCATGATTTGATTATTAATACATCTAGAGGCACGTACTACTCTACTGGTACATTAAAACACTTTTATGAGAAAAATAAGAAAACAAGTTTAGTACAAATTCAAAAAAACATGATTATTAATATTGAAAAGATAAAATCAATATCAAAAAATAACATCATATATGAAGATGGGAAAACATATGAAATTGGAAGAGTCTATAAAGACGATTTCAAAGCAAAGTATGAGGAGTATATATATGATAGTTGATTTTTTGATTGCAGTAATAATTGATGAATTAATTTTATCAATATCTGTGGCTTATTTTTTCAGAGTCAAACATGCCATATGCTATATTCTCTCTGTGATAATGATTTCTGTTATAGAAACGTGGACTTTTTCGTTAATGTATATTAATAATGTTGTATTGATTACTTTTGTGATTATGACACATTTGATTTTACTGATGCTGATTGATAATGACAATATTATCCAAAAGTTATCGTTCATATTGTTTTTTATGTTTATTCTACTATGTTCAAATTATCTTCCTCCATATGTTTATTCAGTAGTAAATGGTGTGGTTCTAATTAAGTCAAATGAAATACACATGAATTTTATTACACTGATGTTTTTATCTAGATTTATATTTGCTAATTTTTCTTTGTTCTTTTGTACATATTTCAAAAGAAGGAATTATAGTTTTATAACCGATAAATACCAAGTTGTTATTGCAATCATGTTAGACATGATTTTTATTTTCACTTTACTAGGTGAATCATTGGTATATGAAAGTATGTCTAGAATTGTTGTATTAATTATTATGTTCCAGTTGACCATTTTATCGGTATTATTTTGTGTGCTTTACAATAAAATACAGATGGGAAATAGAGAAAAAATAGAATTGATAAGAAAAACTTCAAAACTGGAATATTTGAGAATGAATCGTGATAATATAAGTCATATGTATGATACAATCGTTTCAAAAGAACATAGTATGATTTATTTTTTAAGGAAGATTAAAATGCTTCTTAATTGTAAAGAGTATAATAATGAGAATACAATCAATTTGATAGATGAAGAAATAAGTAAGATTGTATCGTATAGATTTATTTCTAATACAGGTAATCCTAGTTTTGATATTGAAGTAGCCAATAAAATAAATTTACTTAAAGAAGAAGGTTATGATTTTAAAATTATTTTCATGATAGGTATTGATTCTGCAATCAATAATAAGAATGTTATTGAAGAAGTAAATCAATTTATTGATTTTGTTTCTTTATACTCAAAATCAAAAAAGATAGAATTAAGAATAAAGAAGCAAGATAATTTATTGCTTATAAAAGCAATATCACTATACAGTGATGATATTCCAGACAGATATCATAAGAGGTCAATAGATGGCACAGAATCAGAGTCACTTAATGAAGTGATTTATTTATGAGAGGAAAATCATATGGAAAAACAAATGAAATGTAGTCATTGTGGGCAGGTTTTTACTACTATTCCAGATAGAAATAGCTTTGGAGAAGTATGTCTATGTAATACCTGCTTACAACAAGTACCTAATCTCACAATCACATCAACTAAACTGAAAAGTACTCATCTTTCTACAAAGCAGCTAGATGAAGCGATTCAGGCAATTGATCAACAGTTAGATAAAGGTCATTTTTCTCAAGATATCAAAGAAGGAATTCATACATATTTGGATAAGTATTACAAACAACGTCAAAGTATGGATGAACAAAAAGAAATCAATTCAAAACTAGATCAAATCATAGAAAAAAATACTTCTAGTGATTCGATGACGGAAGAAAAGTTCACAGAATTATTGGAAGAAAGAAATAATGATTATAATTTAGATTCCATTTTAGAATGTAATGATCTCTATGAATATGATGTAGTTACTGTTCATGATTCTCAAGGTAGAACAGATACAAATAATTTAAAGAAAACATTAATCAGATATAGTGTGCAGGGCTGGAGACTAAAGACAGCTTTCACAAATGAAATAGGCAGTAATATGGTAGGTGGTGCTATTGTAGGTGTTGGTATAGGAAGCAATAGTACAAGTGATGAAGTTGTGCTTATTTTTGAAAGAAAAATAAGAAATGCGAAGAAATAAGAATAGACCGAGCAAGTTGCTCGGTCTATTTAGTCTACATATTTCTCTAAGAAATGAGTAATATTACTTTGAACAAGTTTCTTCTCTTTATGATAAGATTCGCCATGTGCGGCATCATTCACAATAAGTAATTTCTTTTCTGCCTGACAGGCATTATAGAGTTCTAATGCCATGTAAGTAGGCACAAAGTGATCCTGGTTACCATGTATAAATAATGTAGGTGTTTTAGACTTCTTGACTTGATTGACTGCACTGGCCTGTTTGAAGTTATACCCTACTGTCTTTTTGGATAATAATGTAGCACTAGGAAGTAATAAGAATGGTGGACATCCTTTATTCTTTAAGTAGTATTTGAATTCATCATAAGCACTTGTATAGCTGCAATCAGCGACAATAGCTTTCACATTATCAAATAATTCTTCACCACTTACCATGAGGACTGTTGCCCCACCCATGGATATACCATGTAAGACAATACTCATTGGTTCATTATGGAAGTACTCTTCCATTTTTTTAATCCATTCTAATATATCTAAACGGTCCAACCATCCAAAACCAATATAATGTCCTTCTGACTGTCCATGTGCCCTATTATCTGGAAGAAGGATATTATAACCAAGTTCATGATAGAAACGAATATAATATGCAAACTCACGATAATGGTAAGAATGGAATCCATGAACACAGATCACTAATTTATTAGAATCAGGATAAGGAAGGAACTGCCCTTCTAGCTTTAATCCATCATAAGAAGTGATTTCCATATCAATAAATGTCTGATGATCTAGCCATTGTTTATCATCTTCACTCATTGGATGTTTTAATCCAACTTTTTCTTTTTTACGTCTTGTACATACCTTTTCTATCGCAATGCGCCCTGCTGCAAGATAAGTGGCAGATGCCGCAGCGGCTGCGCCTATTGTACCAATAACTACATTCTTCTTTTTCACGACAAAATACCTCCTTTTATTCATTATATAAGATATTTTATGAAGAATTCATGTACAAACGATTAAGTTTGAATAAATAATTGACAGATAGGTCAAAGTGTAAGTAGAAAAGGGTATGTTTGAAAGCGATAAATATATGTTTTTAAGAAAGTTTTTGTGTTAGAATAATACCGATATGAGGTGATTTTAATGACACAGGTTATAGAACCAGAACAGATGGATTTATTAGTAAGTGCAGTAAGAGATGGGAAGATTGTTGCATTTCCTACGGAAACTGTTTATGGCGTTGCCTGCTTATTCGATGATTTGAAGGGTCTTGATAGAATTATGGAAATCAAGAAACGTAACCCGAATAAAGCAGTGACTCTTATGTTGTCAAAAAAAGATGATGTAAAGAAGTATGGCTTAGTAGACGAGGGTACCCAGAGAGTGATTGATAAGTTTATGCCAGGTAGAATGACAATCGTATTAAAAAGACTGGATAGTGTGGATTCGAGACATGTTAGTGGAAAAGATACAATAGGTATTAGAATCCCAGACAGTTCTTTCGTTTTGTCACTCATTGATCAGACAGGGCCTTTATCAGTAACAAGTGCTAATTTATCTGGTCAAGGGAATACGACAAACGAAAAAGAAGTACTTGCACAGCTTGATGGACAGATTGATATGGTTGTCAGAGGACAGACTGCTTCGGCAACTGCATCTACAGTCGTGGATTTAAGTCAAGGTGATGTGAGAATACTAAGAGAAGGTTTAATTACCAAAGAAGAAATCGAGGAGGTTTATTATGAAAATTGCAGTCGCTTGTGATCATGGTGGATTACGTTTAAAGAATGTTCTTATTGATGAAATGAAGAAACAGGGTTATGAAGTTGTAGACTATGGTACTTATACTGAAGACTCTTGTGATTATCCTGATTATGCATCTAAGGCAGCTAAAGCTGTTGCATCAGGAGAATGTGAGAAAGGTGTCGTTGTTTGTGGAACAGGCATTGGTGTATCAATTACATGTAATAAGGTAGATGGTATCCGCTGCGCATTATGTCATGATGTATTTAGTGCAAAAGCGACAAGAGCTCATAATGATACTAACATGATTGCAATGGGACAGAGAGTTATTGGAGAAGGACTCGCTGTTGAGATTCTTAATGCATGGCTACATACTGAGTTTGAAGGTGGAAGACATGTTAAGAGAATTGAAAAAATGATGGCTTTAGAAAAGGAGTAAGCATTATGAGAGATACAGAAGTATTTGCGAGTCTTGAGCGAGAATTGAATAGACAAAGAAACAATATTGAATTAATTGCTTCCGAAAACTTTGTATCTAAAGAAATCATGGAGCTTGCGGGCTCAGTTCTAACAAATAAATATGCTGAAGGATATCCAGCTAAGAGATATTATGGTGGATGTCAGTTTGTGGATGAAGTAGAAACATTGGCACAGGAAAGACTTAAGAAGTTATTTGGCTGTGAGTATGCAAATGTTCAGCCTCATTCTGGTGCACAAGCGAATACAGCTGTTTATTTTGCTTTATTACAGCCAGGTGATAAAGTACTAGGTATGTCTTTAAATGATGGTGGGCATTTAACTCATGGACATCCATTAAACTACTCTGGTAAGACTTATGAATTCCATGCTTATGGTGTTGATAAGGAAACAGAAAGAATTGATTATGATGAATATAAGAGATTATGTGAAGAAATCAAACCTAAGTTAGTTGTTGCAGGGGCAAGTGCTTATGCAAGAACTATTGATTTCAAATTCATGGCTGAAGTAGCACATAGTGTTGGAGCTATCTTTATGGTAGATATGGCACATATCGCTGGTTTAGTTGCTGCAGGAGATCATCCATCTCCATTCCCTTATGCAGATATCGTGACTACTACAACTCATAAGACTTTAAGAGGTCCTAGAGGTGGTGTCATCATGTGTAAGGAAAAGTATGCAAAAGATATTGATAGAGCTGTTTTCCCTGGTATGCAGGGTGGACCTCTTATGCATATTATTGCAGCAAAAGCAGCTTGCTTCTATGAAGCATTACAGCCTGAATTCAAGGAATATAGTCATCAAATCATTAAGAATGCAAAAGCTTTAGAAGAATCTTTAAAGGAAGAAGGATTCCGTCTTGTAACTGGTGGTACTGATAATCATCTATTACTTATTGATGTAAAGAGCAGCTGTGGTATTACAGGTAAGAAAGCTCAGAGATTACTTGATGAAATCAATATTACAGCTAATAAGAATGCGATTCCTTTCGATACAGAAAAACCTTTCAAGGCTTCTGGAATCCGTGTTGGTACACCAGCAATGACAACTAAAGGATTCAAGGAAGATGACTTCAGAGAAGTTGGAAAGATTATTGCTTATCGTTTAAAGAATGAAGAAACTGATGAAGTAAAGAATGAATGTCTTGCAAGAGTAAAGAAGTTAACTGATAAAGTGACTATGTATGACGATATTAAATACTAGGAGGCCATAAAATGGTTAAAGTACTCAATCATGCATTAATTAAACACAAACTCTCAATTATGAGAGAAGAAAAGACATCAAACTATATTTTTAAGCAGAATCTTGATGAAATCGCAATGTTGATGGCTTATGAAGTCACAAAAGATTATCCTTTAAAAGAAAAGGAAATTGAAACACCTATTTGTAAGACAACAGGTTATGAACTAGACAAGGATATTATTCTTGTACCTATCTTACGTGCTGGCGTGGGTCTTGTAGATGGCTTCAGAAGAATCATACCAACCGCGAAAGTAGGTCATATTGGTATGTATAGAGATGAAGAAACATTGATTCCTCATGAATATTATGCTAAATTTCCTAAGGGATTAGAGAACGCAAAGGTTATTGTTCTTGATCCTATGCTTGCTACTGGTGGTTCAGCTGATATGGCTATCCAGAATATTAAAGATCGTGGTGCGAAGGATATTGAACTTGTCTGCCTTGTAGGTGCACCTGAAGGTGTGAAATACATTGAAGAACATCATCCAGATGTTAAGCTTACTTTAGCTGCATTAGATGAAAAACTAAATGACAAGGGATATATTGTACCAGGTTTAGGAGATGCGGGAGACCGCTTGTTTGGTACTAATTAATGGGATTTGATGAATATGAAGTAAGAAGAACTTCTGTTAAAGTATTTCTTGCAGGATTGATTCTTGCAGTACTACTTTCCATCATTCTTCATTCGATCAGCTACTGCTTAGGGTTTGTATTAGGCTATCTTATTGATTTATTAATTTTACAGATCAATATGAAGATGACTGATACAATACTTTCTATCCAGACTGCAGGTAAGACAATTGCGGTTATATTATTTATGGCTAAATTGTTTATATTTGCATTAGGATTTGCAATAGCTGGATTTTTTCCAGAAATAGTAAATATGTATACTGTATTTCTGGGCTATCTAGTAGTAAAGATTTCTATTTATATACATGCATATGGAGAAAGGAGGCGTATGAGATAATGAAAATCACTATTCAGCCAGAACTGATATCATCATTGATTGTGACTGTGATACTTTCTATTTTCTTTGTTTATGCAGGTAAAAAAATAAGAGAAGCAGATCCAACTAAGAGACCAAAAGGTGTGGTTCTTCTTGTTGAAACCGCCATTAAGATGGTTTACGATTATATGGGCACAATCATGCCTAAGAAATATGCGAAGAACTACTATCCTTATTTCTCTATGTTATTTGCATGGCTGTTGGTATCTAACTTATTTGGATTAACAGGTTTTGATGCGCCAACTACTAACTACTCAATCACGTTATCCTTAACATTAATTACATGGGTATTAATTCAGATTAATGCGATTAAGTATCAGGGTGTTGGCAGTTATATTAAGGGAACTTTGATTCCCCCAACAAACCTATTTGGTTTGATTTCACCATTGATTTCTATATCAATGCGTATTTTCTGTAACTTATTGAGTGGTACATTTATTATGGCCTTAGTATATCAGGCAACATCATTCTTAAGTTACAAGTTGATTCCATTCAACTTTTTAGGACCAGTGGTAGCACCATTATTACATTGTTATTTCGATGTATTCTCTGGATGTGTACAAGCACTGGTATTCGTTACACTATCTTCAATTCTGATTTCTAATGAAAATCCAGATGAAGAATAAATGAAAAAATGTCAATAGGAGGAAATTGATTATGACAAGAGGTTTAATTGCAATCGCTGCTGGTATTGCAGTACTTGCAGGTTTAGGTACAGGTATTGGTGAAGGTTTAGTTGCCGCTCATGCAGTATCTGCAATTGGAAGAAATCCTGAGGCTGAAAGCAAGATCCGTACTACTATGATCTTAGGTATCGCCTTAACAGAAACAGTAGCCCTCTATGGTTTACTTATTTCTTTCATCTTATTATTCGTATTCAAATAAAAAATAGTTTAAGGAGGAAAAAACTATGCCAGATATAGCCGCAAAGTTATTTCCAAACCCTACCACTATGATTGTTCAGTTATGTTCCACTGCAATCATGCTTCTTCTGTTTAAGAAATATTTATGGAATTATGTATTAGAATTCTTCCAGAAGAGAGCTGATTTTATAGAAGGTAATATCAATGATGCGAAGGCTAAGAATGAAAAAGCATCTGAATATCTTCTAGAAAGTGAAAAGCAGGCTAAAGAAGCTGCTAAACAGTATAAAGAAATCATAGATCAGGCTAAGGAAGATGCCGTAAAGGCTAAGAGTAAAATCATGGATGAAGCTAACAAGCAGGCTCAAGAAAAGATTGAACAGGCTCGCCATGAAATTGAATCTGAAAAGCTTGCAGCACAGGATGAAATGAAGAAAGAAATTGTGGATGTTGCTGTTGAAGTGGCTACTAAAGTCATGGATCAGAATATGAATACTGAAGCCAATAAAGCTTTAGTAGATGATTTCGTAAAACAGGTTGTTAACTAATGGATGCAAATGTTGCAGAACGTTATGCTGAAAGCTTATATCAGTTAGCGTTAGAAGATCATGCGCTAGAAGATTATCTAGCAGACATGAAACTAGTTGATACAGTTTTAGAAAGTAATCCAGAATTTGAAAAATTCTTCTCTCATGTGCTTGTAGATGATGAAGCAAAGTGTGCATTACTTGATAAAGGTTTTGGCACTTCAGTAAATCATTATGTATTGAATTTTCTTAAACTGCTTGTAAAGAAAAGAAGAACAAGATACATTGCGCCTATTACAAAAAGCTTTATTAAGATGAGTAATAAGCATCTTGGTATCGAGGAAGGCGTTATCTTCACACCTTTCGCATTAAGCGATGAACAGGTAAAAGCAATTGAAGAAGCGATTTCTCAGAAAGAAAACAAAACAATTACTTTAAGAACTGTTGAAGATAAGACACTTATTGGTGGTGTTAAGGTTCAGATTGAGAACCGTGTCTATGATGGCTCATTAAAGAACAAAGTCAGCAAGCTCAAGACTGAGCTGTTGAGAAAGTAGGTGACGCAAGTGGCATTAAGACCCGATGAAATCAGTGCTTTAATCAAAGAGCAGATTAAGCATTATGATGATGTCATGGAACAGAAAGACGTCGGAACAGTTATGACTGTTGGTGACGGTGTCAGTGTTGTTCATGGTTTAGACAATGCAATGCTAGGTGAATTGATCCTTTTCCCAGGTGATGTTTATGGTATGGTCATGAACCTAGATGAAGATAGTGTTGGTGTTACTTTATTAGGTAATGCGGACGAAATTAAAGAAGGCGACGAAGTAAGACGTACAGGTAAGATCATTGAAGTACCTGTAGGTGATGCAATGCTTGGTCGTGTCGTTAACCCTTTAGGACAGCCTATTGATGGTCAGGGTGAAATTATCACTACAAAGACTAGACCAATCGAAAGAGTGGCTCCTGGTGTTATGACAAGAAAATCAGTAGATCAGCCAGTACAGACTGGTATCACTACTATTGATGCAATTATTCCAGTTGGTAGAGGTCAGCGTGAGTTAATCATCGGTGACAGACAGACTGGTAAAACAGCTATTGCTGTTGATACAATCATCAACCAGAAAGGTCAGGATATGTACTGTATCTATGTAGCAATTGGTCAGAAGAACTCTACAGTTGCACAGGTTGTTGAAAAATTAAAGAAGGCAGGCGCAATGGATTATACTGTTGTTGTTTCTGCATCAGCTTCTGAACTTGCTCCAGTTCAGTATATTGCTCCTTATGCAGGTTGTGCTATTGCTGAAGAATGGCTTGACCAGGGTAAGGATGTATTAATCGTTTATGATGATTTAAGTAAGCATGCCGTAGCTTATCGTACAGTGTCTCTATTATTAAAGAGACCACCAGGACGTGAAGCTTATCCAGGTGATGTATTCTACTTACATTCAAGACTATTAGAAAGATCTTGTCGTTTAAATGAAGAAAATGGCGGAGGTTCTATTACTGCCCTTCCAATCATTGAAACACAGGCAGGTGATATCTCAGCATATATCCCTACTAACGTTATTTCTATTACTGATGGTCAGATCTTCTTACAGCAGGAATTATTCAATGCTGGTTTCAGACCTGCCATTGATACAGGTTTATCTGTATCACGTGTAGGTTCTACAGCACAGATCAAGGCTATGAAGCAGGTTTCTAGAAACTTAAAGTATGAATTAGCACAGTATGAAGAAATGCAGTCATTCGCACAGTTTGGTTCTGACTTAGATGCAGCAACTAAGAATGCGATTGAACATGGTGAACGTGTACGTGAAGTATTAAAACAGGCACAGTATGCACCTAGAGATGTTATTGATCAGATCATTACTCTATTTGCACTTGAAAATGGATTCGTTAAGAATGTTAAAGTGGAAAAGGTACAGGAATACATGGATGGTTTAGTAGAGAAGTTTGCTGTTGCACATAGTGATCTTCTTGATGAAATCAGAGAAAAGAAAGTATTATCTGATGAATTAACTGCTAAGTTGAAGGAAGCTGTTAAGGCTTATACAACTCAGTTCGAAAACTTACAGAAAGCTGAGGCTTAATTATGGCTGGGCAGATGCAAGCCATCAAGCGTCGTATCAAATCAATTGAATCTACTAAGAAAATCACAAGAGCTATGGAACTTGTTGCTAGCTCTAAGCTTTCTAAGACTAGAAATCAGTTGAATGACATGAAGCCTTATTATACACAGGTAAAAGATACTTGTGCACAGATCTTATCTTCTGCAGGAAATGATATTGATTCTCCTTATTTAGTATTAAATGATAAGGGTGAAGATGTTTATATCGTTATCACTTCTACTTTAGGACTATGTGGTGGATATAACTCTAATATCTTTAAGCAGGTTGAAGCATCAGTCAATGATGCTAAGAAGATTATTGCGATTGGTAATAAAGGCTTAAATCAGTTTAAGAAACATTTTAAAGGTGAAGTAGATGGTACTTATGTAGACCTTAATACGACCCTTGATTTTAGAAGTGTTGTGAGATTAGTTGCGTCACTTCTAGAAGGCTATAAGAAAAAAGAAATTAAGTCTATTCATATTGTATATACAGAATATGTGAATGATTTAACTTTCGTACCTAGAGATGTGACTCTTCTTCCACTTAAGGCTGAAGATCTTGTCTCTGATAAGAAATTCCATAAAGATACATTGTTTGAACCAAGTCCTGAATCAGTACTTGGAAGCTTAATTCCGATGTATTTACAGGCCGTTATCTATGGTTACTTGATTGAATCAGTGACTGCAGAAAATGCGTCTAGAAGAACATCTATGAAGAACGCAACAGACAATGCTAATGAATTAACAGATGAGTTGTTATTAAAATACAACCAGGCACGTCAGAGCGCGATTACAAGTGAAGTAAGTGAAATCGTTGCTGGTGCCAATGCACAATAAGAAGGAGGTGCCATATGTCTTTGAATGTTGGTAAGATTATCAAGGCTCAGGGTCCAGTTGTCGATGTACAGTTCGCTGCTGATAAAGATCTTCCAGATCTAAATACAGCCATCACAATTGATAACCATGGTGAAGAGTTAACTGTAGAAGTTGCTCAGCATATTGGTGATGATATTGTAAGATGTATCGCAATGGGTCCTACTGATGGTCTAACAAGAGGTATGGATGCTGTGGATACTAATGCACCTATTAGTGTTCCAGTAGGTAATAAAACACTTGGTAGAATGTTCAACGTATTAGGACATTCTATTGATGGTAAAGATGAATTGACTGATGAAAAACATATGCCAATTCATAGATCAGCACCTACATTTGCTGATCAGAGAACAGAAACTGAAATTCTTGAAACAGGTATTAAAGTCGTTGACTTGATCTGTCCATTCATCAAGGGTGGTAAGATCGGATTGTTCGGTGGTGCCGGTGTAGGTAAGACAGTTCTTATCCAGGAATTCATCAACAACATCGCAACTGAACATAACGGTTTATCAGTATTCGCCGGTGTTGGTGAACGTTCTCGTGAAGGTAATGATTTATACTATGAAATGAAAGAAAGTGGTGTATTAGATAAGACAACACTAGTGTTTGGTCAGATGAATGAACCACCTGGATCAAGACTTAGAGTTGCATTATCAGCACTTACTATGGCGGAATATTTCCGTGATGAACAGGGACAGGATGTCTTACTATTCATCGATAATATCTTCCGTTTCACTCAGGCTGGTTCAGAAGTATCTGCCCTACTTGGACGTGTTCCATCTCAGGCAGGTTATCAGCCAACTCTTGCAACTGAAATGGGTCAGTTACAGGAACGTATTACTTCAACTAAACAGGGTTCTATTACATCTGTACAGGCTGTATATGTACCTGCCGATGATATGACTGACCCTGCTCCAGCAACTACATTCACACACCTTGATGCAAGAGTTGTACTTGATCGTAGTATTGCAGCATTAGGTATTTACCCTGCAGTAGATCCACTAAACTCTTCTTCTAGAGGTCTTGATCCAAACGTTGTTGGTAAAGAACATTATGAAGTGGCTCATGGAGTAACTCAGATGTTACAGAAATATCAGGAATTACAGGATATCATCGCAATTCTTGGTATGGATGAATTGAGTGAAGAAGATAAACTAATCGTTGCACGTGCAAGAAGAATTAGAAACTTCTTATCACAGCCATTTACTGTTGCAGAACAGTTCACTGGTTTAGATGGTAAGTATGTACATGTAGAAGATACAGTAAAAGGATTTAAAGAAATTCTAGAAGGCAAATATGACGATTTACCAGAGCAGGCTTTCCATAATGTAGGTACTATTGAAGAAGCAGTAAAGAAAGCTGAATCTTTAAGTGAGTAAATTTCATTTACATATCGTCACTCCTAAAGGTACCTACAGGGATGTAGACGTAGATATTCTGAACATTAGAACAACTGATGGTCAGATGGGTATACTTGCTCACCATATGCCATTGGCGAGTGGTGTGGAAATCGCCGAAATGAATTATAGGATTGATAAAGACAAATATGAATTCGCTGTTGGTGGTGGATTTGTTTATGTAGATGGTGATAACACTGTTACACTTATTGTGAATGATATTGAATCACCAGAAGAAATCGACCTACGTAGAGCTGAAGAAGCAAAGGCAAGAGCTGAAGAGAGATTAAGATCAAAGAATCCAGAAGTCGATTTACAGCGTGCTGAAATTGCGTTAAAGAAGGCTATTACACGTATTCATGTCAAAAACAATTACTAGGATCCAGGGTTATTCCCTGGATTTTCTTTTGGAGAAGTTATGAAAAGTGATTATGTGAGAGTGAAAGATTATATACCTGATATATATGTGGAACTACGTTATTTAACAGAACGTAATTTTATACATACTAAAGTATATGATTTTGATGAAGCGTATTTAAGAAGAGGTACTACACTTAAACTTAAGAAGGTTCAGGAAGGATTAAAAGAACTAGGTTATAGCTTAAAGTTTTGGGATGCTTATAGACCATTTACTGCACAACAATATTTCTGGGAACTGATCCATGATGATGAGTTTGTTGCTGATCCGACAAATGGTCCTAAGACACATAATTTTGGAAATGTTGTAGATGTGACTCTTGTAAAGAGTGATGGAAGTGAAATAGATATGCCTACAGAGTTTGATGATTTTACGAGTCAAGCAAGTAGAGATTATTCATGGTTATCAGGTGATCCTCTTAAACATGTTCTATTACTAGAAGAAACAATGGAGAAGTATGGCTTTATAGGATACGAGGGTGAATGGTGGCATTATACAGATGAAGATTCTTATGACTATATAGAATTCAAGCCAAATGAAAGACACAGCTAATAATGACGTTGTGCCTTTTTTATTAGAGTATAAATAATAAGTGTAAGTAATATCCCAATACAGGCTCCTGTAGAGTCTATCAGTACATCTCTAAAGCTTGCACTACGTCCTCCTACAAAGAACTGATGAAGTTCATCTGAACATGCATAGAGGAAACTCACAAGTAGAGATATAAAGCATTTAAAGCGTAATGGATAAGTTTCATAAGTAAACATCAGCAACATTGTAAGAATATTTAAAACGAAATATACAAACATATGTGCACATTTACGAATAATGAATTCTATAAAGCTAAAAGCATCTGTAGATAATGTATCCACTATATTGTGTCCAGTCAATGTCTTAGATATATGTCCTATGAGATAGATGACTGATTGGGAAGAAGAGGAACTTTTAGGACCTGTTTGATTAGAAAAACAGAATATAACCCCCATCCAGATTATGATTAATAGAGTAAGTAGTATACGTAATTTCTTCTTTTTAGCCATAATGTTTCTCTCCTCTTTCTTGAGTTTATAATATACAACATCTGTAAAGAAAAAACAAATGTGTAGTGTATAGGTATTTTTGCTTACATACACTGTATAATTGTAAACTTCATAATTATTTGAATATCAAATCATACGATAATGTTTGATAATCTATAATTTAGATGTTATATTATTAAATGCATGGAAGCGCATTTGTTTTGTGCTTATTGATTTTATTATTTTTACATCAGAATGAATTATGTGAAATTATTGATACAAATTGATGATTCATAGTACAAATGTTAAAATGATTTAACGCGAAGGAGGACACACTGATGAAAAAACTATTTAAGAGATTATGCGTTACAGTTTTATCTTTCCTGATGGTTGTAAGTAGTACTACTCTTCCAGCATTTGGTGAAGATATTAACTATAATGAAAAGAATGATATAGCAAATAGCTTTAGGTATTCAAATGGACAAGTGAAGGAAAGAGGTAGTGCAAATTATGTTGCACGTGCTTCTGTGAATTCAGGATGGCCTGATGATCCAAAAGCAATTTGTAAGGGAATTGATGTAAGCTATCATAATGGCACTATTGACTGGAAGAAAGTCAAACAGTCAGAAGTAGAATATGCGATTATCAGATGTGGTTATGGTACAAATGATAAGAATCAGGATGATAAGAAATGGGAAGAAAATGTAAAGGGATGTATAGACAACAATATTCCTTATGGTGTCTACTTATATTCTTATGCGGATACTGTAGAAAAAGCTTCTAGTGAAGCAGATCATGCGATTCGTTTATTACAGGGAAAGAAGTTTAAGTATCCTGTTTATTATGATTTAGAAGAAGAGGCAATACGTAAGAAATTAAGTAAAACTGAAATTGCGAATATTGCGAAGACATTCTGTAATAAGTTATCTGCAAAGGGATATACTGTTGGTATTTATGCGAACAAAGATTGGTTTACTAATTATTTAACTGATAGTTGTTTTAATAACTGGACTAAGTGGGTTGCACAATATAATACAGTTTGTAATTACCAGGGTAAATATGATATGTGGCAGTGCTCTTGTACTGGGAAAATACCTGGTATCTCAACTAATGTAGATTTAAATTACTCTTATAGTCCATTTGAAAATTCAAATGGTGGAACTACTACTGAGTATTCTGATGGTTTGAATGAAATTCAAGGAGAACTATACTACTTCGAAAACAATCGAATTAATACATCATATAATGGTTTAGCTACTTATAAGGGAGATACATATCTTGTTACAAGAGGTATGGTCAATAAGACTCAGTCAGGACTTGTACAATCTGGTTCTAATTGGTACATGTTAACTAATGGTAAGCTTAATAAGGACTTTACTGATTTATATTATTACAATAATAATTGGTACTATATTGTGAATGGTGTATTAGATTGGACATTTAATGGTGTAGTAACTTACAATAATAACCTTTATTATGTAGAAGGCAGTACTATTTCATGGATATATAATAATATTGCTGAATATAAAGGTACAAAGTATTATTTCTATAAGAGCCAGGTAGATTATGGATTTAATGATTTATTCTATACTGGAAATACTTGGTATTACATTAAAGATGGTAAAGTAGATACAAGTTATAATGACCTCTATTACTACAATAACACTTGGTATTATATTGAAAATGGAACAATTACCTGGAAATATACAAATCTAGTTAAATACAATGGTGCTATGTATTACGTAGACCGTAGTATGGTGAGATGGGATTATAAGGGTCTTGTAGAAAAAGATGGTACACTTTATTATGTTTCAAATAGTATGGTTGATTATCAATACAAGGGTCTTTATGAATACAATAATAAGTATTATTATGTAGAAAATGGTCAGGTTAATAAGAACTACAATGGTATTTGTAAGTATAATAGTAAGAATTATTATGTTACAAATGGTGTTGTAGATCCACAATATACAGGTGTTGTAGAAAGCGGAAAAGATCTTCTCTATGTTAAAAAAGGTGTTGTAGATGAAGGCTATACACAATTAACTTATTATAAGAATACTTGGTATTATTTTGAAAAAGGTTCAGTTAACTGGGATTACAGTAACCCAATCTACTACAACAATGCTTGGTATTATGTAGATCATGGGTATATTAATTGGAAGTTTACAGACTTAGTTCTTTATAATGGGACTTGGTATTATGTAGTCAATGGTATTATTGATTTCGATTATACAGGGTTAGTGTATCATGCTGGTGGATGGTTCTACGTTTCTAAAGGAAAGGTAGACTGGAATCATTCGGGTCTCATCTACTACAACAATCAATGGTATTATATTGATCATGGTTATATTAACTGGAATTACAGTAATCCAATCTACTATAATAATGCCTGGTTCTATATTGATCATGGATATATTAATTGGAATTTTACAGACTTAATTATTTATAATGGTACTTGGTATTATGTAGTTAATGGTATTATTGATTTTAAGTATACAGGTTTAGTTTATCATGCTGGTGAATGGTACTATGTTTCTAAAGGAAAGGTAGACTGGAATCATTCGGGCCTTATTTACTACAATAAAGAATGGTTCTATATCGATCGTGGACGTATTAACTGGGATTACTGTAATCTCACTTACTATAATAAAACATGGTATTATGTGAATCATGGTAAGATTTATTGGGATTATTCAAACTTAGTTCTTTATAATGGTACTTGGTATTATGTGAAGAATGGTCAGATTGATTGGAACTTTACAGATTTAGTTCTTTATGAAGGTACGTGGTACTATGTAAAGAAAGCGACCATTGATTATTCTTATAAGGGTCTTGTTTATCATTGTGGTGGATATTACTATGTAGAGAATGGTAAAATCAACTGGGGTTATAATGGTTATGCCCAGGTGAATAATAAAGGACCTCAATATAAAGTGGTTAATGGACAGCGTGTTTAAGAAGAGTGTTTATCACTCTTCTTTTTATGTGAAGTTTAAATAAAATATTATTAGTAGAAAATCAATAATAGACATTAAATACAATAAAAACACTATATAATACAAATATTTGATTAAAGGTATCTTTAAGAGTAAAATAATGATTAGGATGAAAAATCCAACTATTTTGGGAGAAAGGAGGCGACATTTCATGAAGAAACTAAGTAAGTTATTATTAGGCTTAATTTTATCTTTT
>OGXX01002160.1_pt1 | contig 18364 bp, 9 predicted proteins | sample 1576301 | NCBI WGS metagenome assembly OGXX01 (sample SAMEA3541469, study PRJEB24748) | human gut metagenome | biome: human gut; feature: human-associated habitat; material: faeces | place: China | collected 2012
CGAGTTCCGCAAGTATGACAGCCTGCCCAAGGCTACCACCCCGCTGACCGAGGGTGTGACCCCGGACGGCCAGACCATGAACGTTTCCACCGTTACCGCTGAAGTCAAGCAGTACGGCGGCTGGGTACCCATTACCGACACGCTGCAGCTGACTGCAATTGACAACAACATCGTGCAGGCAACCAAGATCATTGCCAGCCAGGCGGGCCGCACCCTGGACACCATCGTGCGTGATGTGCTGGCGGGCGGCACCAACGTGATCTATGCGCCCAAGATCGGCGAGGGCGGCGCGGAGACCGCTGTGACCAGCCGCGCCACCCTGGACGCGACCTGCCAGCTGACCAGCGACCTGATCGCCCGTGCGGCCACCCAGCTGAAGGCCATGAACGCTGACCCCATCGGCACCAGCTTTGTGGGCATCATCCACCCTTATGTGGCCTATGAACTGCGCCGCGACCCGGACTGGATCGATGTGCACAAGTACGCACAGCCGGACGAGATCTACAACGGCGAGATCGGCACGCTGCATGGTGTGCGCTTTGTGGAGACCAGCGAGGCAAAGATCTGGAAGGGCACCGGCTGCCCGGCGGGTCTGGCCGTGTTCAGCACTCTGATCCTGGGTGCCCACGCCTACGGTTCCACCGAGATCGAGGGCGGCGGCCTGGAGCACATCGTGAAGCAGCTGGGCTACGGTGACGATCCCCTGAACCAGCGTGCGTCTGTGGGCTGGAAGGCACACAAGACCGCTGAGCGCCTGGTGGAACAGTACATGGTGCGCATTGAGAGCTGCAGCGCACGGTACAGTGCAACGGCGGAGGCGAACTAACCCTCTCACCACTCCATCCGCCTATGGCGGCATGTCGTGGAGCTCCCCCGAAGGGGGAGCCCTGCTTAGAGGAAATAGAAAGGAGCCGATAAAATGGCAGAAGCAAAGAAAAAGACTGAGACGATCCGGCTGTTTTCGGACGGCGGGAAATACAAGGGCGACCTGTTCGTGAGCGTGAACGGTGTGAACTACCAGCTGCAGCGCGGCAAGAACATTGAGGTGCCCCCGGAGGTGGCGGAGGTCATCCGCCACAGCCAGGAACAGGACGACCAGACCGCTGCCCGCATGGAAGAGCTGGCGAATAAGGCGTAATTTTAACCCTCTCAGTGCGCAGTCCGGCATGGCCGGAGCTGCTTACAGCTCCCCCGAAGGGGGAGCCCTGCTTAGATGTATCCCCCCGGCCCGGCGGCACACGCTGTGCCGGGGGTTATTTGTTTGGAGGTCTTTTATGACAGTAGGAAAGGCAATTGCAACGACGACGACCGCCGCCAGTGGCGGAAACAGGGAGGAGTTGTTGGGGCCGCGGCCAGCAGGACACGAGCACAAAGCTTTGTGCGAAGTGGACGCAGGGAGCCGCAACCCGGGTTGCAGATGTGAAAGGATGGAATAAGCGTGACAGTAGGAAAAGCAATCGAAACGGCTGACAAGCTGCGGCCCAACAACGGGTTTGACCGCGAGCTGAAGATCTTATGGCTGCGGCAGGCGGATGCGGGGCTGAGAAAGAGCGTGGTGGACAAGAGCGACACCACCGATTTTGATGCCGTGGGTGCGGACATCTTATACGACCGGGAGCAGGAACTTTTGCGGCAGGACGCGGAGCTGCTGCTGCCGGAGCCCTACGACAGCTACTATGCCCACTATCTGGCGGCACAGATGGACGCGGCCCTGGGCGAGACCGACCGCTATGCCAACGAGATGCAGCTGGCCAACGAGAACCAGCAGGAGTTTGCAGCCTGGTGCAGGCACACCTACCTGCCCAGGATGGCCACGAAGTGGAGGTACTGAGATGGCACTGCCGAGTTTATACAGCATCTCGACGGGAAAGAGCATCCAGACGGCCTTTGGCGGCCTGAATGAAAGCTATGCCTGCGCCGAGGCGGAATTTACCGAGATGAAGAATTTTTCCAGCCGGGGATACCCGGCATTGCAGACCCGGACACCCAGGCGCACCATGCGGGCCATGGGCCGCTGCAACGGGATGTACCACCTGAACGGTCTGCTGCTGTGCGAGGGCACCACCCTGCGCTACACCGAGGACAGCGAGGACGACGTGGCCACCGCGGCTGCGGGCGGGGAGATCGTGCTGGAAAACGCCGTGACGGACAGCGAGAAAATTATGATCGGCATGGGCACGAAGATCCTGATCTGGCCGGATGCCAAGAGCTTTGACACGGCCACCGGAAAGCTGGAAGCCCTAAGCGCCGCATGGAGCCAGACCGGCACGGTGACCATTGCCCCCTGCGATGCGGGCGGCAAGACCTACACCGTGAGCAGCGTGGGCACCACGGAACCTTCTGGCCCGGCGGACGGGACGCTGTTTCTGAAACAGAACTCCTCTTCCAGCAAGTGGGCCTATGTGAACGTACTGGAACAGTATGATGCCAAGAGCGGCAAGTGGGCGGAGATCCTTTTGAACAGCGTGAAGATGACCCTGCCCGGGCTGGCCGCTGCGGGCTTCAAGAAGGGGGATACCATCACGGTGGAGCAGGTGCCCGGGCTGGTGGAAGAGTATCTGGCCGAGGGTGTGAACGGCGAGGTGACCATTGAACAGATGGACGGGGACAGCATTGTGCTGACCGGCAGCCCAAAGACCGAGAGCACCCGCTATTATGGCAGCTTTACTGTGACGGCGGGCGGTACCACCTGGAAGAGCATGAACGGCAGCGAGAGCGCCACGGCGGGCGGCACCACCATTACCGCCCGGCGGCGGGTACCCCGGCTGGAATATGTGACCGAGAACGCCAACCGAGTGTGGGGCTGCAACAGCGAGGAGAACGTGATCTACAGCTGCAAGCTGGGCGACCCCACCAACTGGTACAGCTACCGGGGCATTGCTTCGGACAGCTACGCCGTGAACGTGGGCAGCGACGGCCCCTTTACCGGTGCGGCCACCTGCATGGGCTATGTGCTGTTCTTCAAGGAGAACTGCCTGCACAAGCTCTACGGCAGCCGCCCGGCAGACTATCAGCTGGTGAGCGTGCAGTGCCGGGGTGTGGCCAAGCAGGCCAGCAAGAGCATGTGTGTGCTGGCAGAGGTGCTGTACTACCTGTCCACTGACGGCGTGATGGCCTGGGACGGCAGCCTGCCGGTGAAGATCAGCGGCGGGCTGGACAACACCTGGCTGATGAACGTGCGCGGGGCGGTGGGCGGTGTGCTGGACACCCGGTATTACCTGCATCTGCGGGTGCCGGGCCGGAACGAGACCCGGCTGCTGGTCTATGACACCGAACGGCAGCTCTGGCACGAGGAGGACACGGCGGCGGAAGAGAATGCTTCCGGCTGGGCAATGTGCTCCACGGGACGGCAGCTCTACCAGTGGGACGGCGTGAACCTGTGGGCCACCGAACCGGAACGGGAGGCCGACCGGGACACCGACGCGGCAAAGGCGAATTTGGAACAGAAGGTGGGCTTTGAGGCTGTGAGCGGCGACATTGGGTTGAACATCCCGGCGGACAAGTACATCAACCGGGTGTTTCTGCGGGTGGATGCCCTGACGTACAGCGTTGTGGAGCTGCAGGCCAGCTATGAGGGCGGGGCCTGGGAGACGCTGGGCCAGGCAGCCGTTCTGAACAAATACACCCGGGTCAACCTGCCCTTTGTGCCGGAGCGGCACGACACCATGCGGCTGCGGATCAAGGGCACCGGGCAGATCGCGGTGCGGAGCATTGCGTTCAGCATGGCAGAGAGCCGGGGCAACCGGGTGGCCGGAGGGGAACCGAAACGATGACCCTCTCAGCGCGCAATGCACCTGCGGTGCAGTTGCTTGCAGCTCCCCCGAAGGGCAACGGCGACGACCGCCGCCAGTGGCGGATTGATGGAGGAGCTGTTGGGGCCGCGGCCAGCAGGATGCGAACGGAGTGAAGCAGACGCTGGGAGCCGCAACCCGATAGCTCTGCTTAGAGGAAGGAGATTTTATATGGCAGATATTACGAGGCTTGGCGAGATCGCCATGCCGAAACTGAGTGACAACATGGCCCCGGAGGACAGGCGGAGCATCAACAACTACCTGATGCAGCTGCGGGACCAAATGATATACATGATGCAGAACCTGGACGAGACGAACTTCAGTGACACCATGCGGGACAAGCTGGTGGCCATGGGGCTGAAGGTGGAGTAAACGAAAGGAGACAGTGAGAAGATGGCAAGAGGAAAGTGGTGGGAGTACCTGATCCCGGGCCACAATGTGGCGCTGATGATGGGGGATGCGTATGACGGCATTACCGGCAACAGCGAAAAGAATGCGGGCACCGGCGTGTTTGGAACCAGAAAGAACGATTCCAACAGCTACCAGTACGCCCAGAGCAACGACCGGGTGACCACGGCAAAGAACAATCTGGATTACATCAAAGGACAGAAGCCCGGGGAGTATCAGAGCGAGTACGGCAGCCAGATCAGCGGCACGCAGAGCCAGCTGGACAAGATGAACCGGGACGGCTTTTCTTACGACTACACCAAGGACGCAGCTTACCAGCAGTACAAGAACCAGTACACCCGGGGTGCGGAGCTGGCCAGTGAGAACGCTGCCGCCAACGCTTCGGCCCGCAGCGGCGGCTACGGCAACAGCTGGGGCACTTCCAGCGGGCAGACGGCCTACCAAAGCACCATGAACGGGCTTTCGGACGTGGCAGACAGCTTATACAACCAGGCATACAACGAATATGCCGCCAAAAAGAGTGATCTGAGCAGTCGGCTGAGCTCTTTGCAGCAGCAGGAAAAGCTGGCGCAGGATGCTTACAACACCCGCCTGAACAATTACTATGGCCAGCTGAACAGTGCCCAGACCGAATATGCCAACGCGGTGGGGGCCAACCAGAAGAAGGATGCGAACAACACCAACTTCTGGGGGAACGTTTTGCAGGTCGGCGCACAGATGCTGCCGTGGGTGCTGAAAGCGCTTGCCGTGATCTGAAGACCGGTGTGTGGCAGAAGAAAAGGAGAACGACATGTTATTTGATACCTTACGGAGAAAGAACCAGGCGGAACAGGAAGAGCGGGAATGGAATGCCAACCGCCCGGCGGACTATGTGAGCCGGAACAAGGACGCAATGGACAGCCTGACCGGGCAGATCGGCAGCGGGTTCGACTGGGATACCGGCAGCAAAGCCTACCAGCAGTACCGCGCCCAGGCCCAGGCCAATGCTGCCGCCAGCGCGGAGAACGCCCAGGCCAACGCGGCGATGCTGGCGGGCGGGTATGGCAGCAGCTACGCCGACAGCGTGGCAAAGCAGGGCCAGCAGCAGGCGCTGAGCGGCATTGACAATGCGATACCCGGCCTGAGAGGCCAGGCACTGAGCGAATACCAGAACCAGCAGAACGACCTGCTAAGTGCCCTTTCCGGCATGGCCAACACCGAGGCGCTGGACCGCAGTGCCTACGGCAGCAACTTTGCCAACTACACGGCGTGGCAGAATTTCCTTGCCAACCAGAGCGAACAGGCCCGGAACGAGAACGACACTTACTGGAACAACCTCTGGAACACGGTAAAGAACATCGGTTCGGCGGCCCTGACGGCCTACGATGGGTACAAGGGGTACACCCAGCAGCAGTGGGAAAATGACTTTGCCCGGGAACAGTGGGAGTACAACAAGAAACGCACCGACCAGAGCGATGCCCTGAGTGCTTACCAGCAGGCGTTCAACCTGTACACCCAGGGAGCCGGGGATGCGGCCAGCGACGTGCTGAACCGGTACGGCCTGAACGCAAACGCTTTTGCCAGCTACAACGGCGCACCGGTGACCCGGGACGATCAGGCAGGTGTTCTGAGCACCGCGGCTTCTCTGGTGGCAAGCGGAAATCAGGAAGCAGCGGCCAACCTGCTGAAGATGTACGGGCTGGACAGCAATGCAGCCGGTTCCTATGGCACCATTGCAAACCGTCAGCTGGCGACCCAGCTGGCAAAGGCGGCAGCTACGAAGAGCAGCAGAAGTTCGAGAAGATCCGGCGGCTCTTCCGGTGCCTTTGGCGGGTACACCAGCAGCAACGTGACCACCCTGCTGGGAAAGCTGGCCGGGGTGAAAGAAGGAAGTGCTGCCTATAACGCCATTGCCGGAGAACTGGCAAAGGCGGGTGTAGATGTAGGCGGCAGCACCCAGAGCGTGGGAAAGAGCGTGGGAACTCCATCCTATGTTTCTGTTGACGGCGTGAGTGGTGCTGCACCCAAGACAAAATATTTCGGCAGTTCCGGCAGCACGGGTAAGAGTACCGGAATGCCGTACAGCAACGCCCTGAGCTATGCAAAGGGGTGGAGTGCAGAAGGGGTGGATTCGGATACGATCTATGCCCGGCTGGTCAACATGGGCATAAATGATGACGTGGCGGCCAAGGTCTGGAATGCGATGGGATGGTAAGGAGAACAAAAATGGCATGGACAGCAGAACAGATGGCCCAAAAGCGGGCCAAACTTCAGAAAAAAACCAATGCCGCTGCTGGTGGGGCAGAACCCCTCAGTCAGCGCAAGAGCGCTGACAGCCGCAACCAGTTAGCCCTTAGCAGTACGGGAAACTCTGTGTCGGACAATAGCAATCCATGGACGGCGGAAAAAATGGCCGAAAAACGTGCGGCACTGCAAACCAAGAAACAGCAGACGGGCACCGACCTGTATTCCACGGCGCTGGAGGATTACCGGACAAGGAACAACATGGGCTTTGCGGATGCCATGGACAGCCGGAGCGACGAGCTGAACCGGCAGAAGGTGACAGTGAGCCCGGCGGAGAAGATGGAGCAGAATGCCAGCACCGTGCAGAAGCTGCGGGAACAGCGGAACAACGGTACCCGAATGGACGTTTACAGCACGGTGAACAACTGGAAGGATGCTTCCGAGCGGAACCGGGAGCTGGCGAGGCTGGTGACAGATCCCACGCTGCCACGCGGGGCTGTAAGCGCAGCAGACCTTCCGGCGGGCGTGGACTACTTGGCAGCGGACACGGGCGGCATGGGTATAATGCCGGTGCTGGAAAACACCAGGTACATGGACAGCGATTTGAAAAAGATGGGCTACACCCAGGACGAAATCAACCGGGCCCGGCTTTACATGAAGGCGTACAATAACCTGAGCCTTGGCGAACGGGCCGGACGGCGTGTGGAAAGCGATCTGGAGGGAAAAAAGGAAAATATCAAAGGCATGATCGGGCAGTACGCGGGCGCACTGTCCCCGGCCCTGACGGCCAGTGCCGAAGAGCAGATGATCCGGCGTGTTCAGAGCGGGCGTTACACCGACGAGCAGCTGGAAGCGGCAGGATATGACCCGGAGCTCATCCGGACAGCCCACGAACGAATCCGGAGTGGTGAGCTCTACGACAAGGCGGATGACGACAGCAACCGCATGAAAGGGTTGTATGAGTGGGGCCGGGATGCCCACAAGGCCGGAGAAAACCTGACTGCGGACGCTATGGCAGGCGAGAGCAATGTGGGGAGGTTCTTCCACGGGGCTACTTCCAGCGCGGCTGAGAACCTGATCGTGAGTGCCATCAACCCAGCGCTGGTTCTGCCGGTGCTGAGTGCCCACGGCGCAGGCGACAGCATGGCTGCCAGTGACGAAGCGGGGGAGAGCCCGGAAAAAGCTATTTTGAAAGCAACGGCAAAGTTTGGCGCAGGATGGGCCATCAACAGCGTGGGTGTGGCCGACCTTGCCAAGACCATGGGCTCGGATTACGCCAAGGACACGGTGGCCGGTACCATTGCAGACTGGGTGCGCCGACAGGTGGGCAATCAGGCGTTCCGGGAAGCCTACCCGGCCATTGCCAACGCTATTTCCGGCGGTGCGGACAATGCTATACAGGCCTTTGTGGAGACCTACGCCGACAAGGCCATTGACGCTGTGATGGGCGACCAGGAAGCGGCCAAGACGCTGTTCAACAAGGATACGTTCCTTACAGCACTGGAAGCGGGCCTTTCCGGCGGCGCGTCCGGTGCACTGGGCGGCGCTGTGGGCACAGGGCTTTCCAGGATGAACGCGGGAGATTCCAGCCTGCGGGGCAACGTGGAGCGGTATGCCGCTCAGGACGAATACGAGCAGGCGCTGAAGGAACACCAGCGCCGGGAGGAGCTGGCGCGGGAACCGGAACCCCTCAGTCAGCGCGTGAGCGCTGACAGCCCCCCTAATAGGGCAACGACGACGACCGCCGCCAGTGGCGGAAACAGGGAGGAGTTGTTGGGGCAGCGGCCAGCAGGACACGAGGGCGATGCTTTGCCCGAAGGGGACGCTGGGAGCCGCAACCCGTTAGCCCTTGGCATGTCGGTGGAGTCTGATGGGACTGAAAAAGGCTCTGCTGACCTGAAAGCGGCGGGCCCTGCGGCTGAGGGCAGCGGCATTGTGAACGAGACGCAGGTGAACGATGACCCTGCGGTACACACGGCGGAAACAGCTACGAACCGACAGGCGATGGTTGAGAACGCTGGGGAAAGTGTGGAAAGCCCCACGGAAACAGCGGCGGATGGCGCAGAACCCCTCAGTCATCGCATAAGCGCTGACAGCCGCAACCCGTTAGCCCTTGGCAGTGCGGAAAACACTGGTCTGACTGCGCAGAATGGAGCTGACCGGCAGGCTGTGATGCAGTCGGTCCCTGTGGAAGAAAGCACCCTTGACGGGATGGACAGCAGCAACAGCCCGATGCGGGAGACCTACGGCATGGAAGCACCGAGGACGGAAGGCCAGAAGCAGGCCCGGACGGAGCAGGTGCTGCGGAGCTGGAAGGTGGGCGAAAAGGCAGCGCAGGAGATCAGCCGGAAACAGCCGGAAGGCGTGGACAGTGACCGCTATGCGGCGGCAACATCCACTCTGTACCGGCTGGGCCAGATGGAGGACGTGAAGACCTTTGACCAGGCGCTGGAGCTGGCGGGCACCGGCAGCGGCATGGCGGCCAACGTGAACTATGTGCTGGGCAACCTCAAGGGCAGGAACGCGCTGGAGATCGCCTACACCTACGGCAGGGATGCGGCAGAGACCCGGTGGGCCAAGAGCCAGCTGGGCGGCACTCTGACGGAACAGAGCCTGACGGGCAGGGGTGAGACCATCTACAAGGGGACCCTGCGCAACGCGAACGACGCTGGTAGCCAGGTGATCGAGCTGAACGCGGCGGCAACCGGCACCACGGCGGTTCTGAAGAACGTGCTGCAGAACGGTGCGGGACAGGCAGACAGCCGGGTGCGGGCCTATGTGGACACGGAGACGGCCCGGATCTTCTTTGGGGACAGTGCACAGGATACGTTCGGCACGGTGCTGCACGAGGACTACCACTGGTACAACGCACTGGACAGCGAGGGAGCCAAGACCTTGCAGGACCATGCCCTGCTGTATCTGGCCAGGAGCAGCGGCTTTGAGACCGTGGACGAGATGATCCGGGAGAAGATGACCGACTATGCCCAGCAGAATCTGACCTATGAGGAAGCTGCCGAGGAGCTGGTGGGCGATGCCTGGCGGGGCATTTTCTCCACCGAGGCGGACTTCAAGCGTTGGGTGGAGTTCCAGCGCGGGCAGGCCGAGAAGAACAGCGGCAGGGCCGGAACCATCCGCACCGTGATGAACCGGGTGAAGGAGATGCTGGGCGGCATCATCAGCCGGGCCAAGGAAGTGCTGACCCTTGACCCCGACAACCGGGCGGCCCTGAAGGCTCAGCGCCTGGCCGAGAACGAGCGCAGAATTTTGCAGGACGAGTACTTTGCCCACGCCGAAAAGGCCATGGACAACCTGCGCAGTGCAAAAGAAAACGCCGCTGCCCTCGAGACAGAGAGCGCGGCGGAAGGACGCAGTATGCGGTTCCAGCTGCAGGAGGGGGAGGAAACTCTTGAAAAGCAGCTGAACCGTAATCTTGGCCGGTTGGAACAGATGACACCGGCGGCTGAAATCACTGGAAAAGAAATTGAGTACGGTGCTACCAGCAAAGAAAATGCTGAAAATATCGTCCGATTCTTTGAATCCATTGGCGGAAAAGTAGAGCGTGATGGATTTGGTGTGGTGGAACTGACCCGCAAGGGAGCCAAGGCAACCGTGCAGCATGGAAACGGCCCGGTGAAGCAGATCGCTGCAGCGGCCATTCCCAACGTAATCCGGTACGGTGAACAAATTGGTTTCGTGGAAAACTGGAAAGGACGGGGGTACAATACTCATACCTTTGTGGCTCCGGTTGTGGTGGACGGCATCAAAATCTATGAGGCTGTTATTGTAAATGAGTATACTGTTCCGAATGCGGCGAGCAAATTCTATGTCCATGAGGTATGTGGTTCTGATGGCAGCCTGCTGACCATTGAGAATGGGAAAATAACAAAAAAAGAAAGCAGCCTTACCACGGTACTCAAAACCGAGCAGGGCGATGAAGCCCCTAAGCTACTTTCTAAAAACAGTATAGCACAAGAAAATGCCGAAAGCAAGGGAAACAGCGAACCTGTGAAGAAATCGGTGCGGTTCCAGCTGAGTGACGGCTCTGCTGGAAACGTGGATGAATTGGCGGTACTTCAAAAAGAAAGTCGGGAACTGGAACACCAGCAAAACGCCCTGAAAACAGAGCGAACAAACTGGCTGAACAGCGCCGAGGTAAAGGAGATTGAAGCGAAGAGAAAATCCCTGGGTTTGTTCTCTGCCGAGGCAAAGGAGTTTAAGGCCAGTGAAGAATACCAGGCGTACCTTGCAAAGCGGAAGGACTTTAACCAGCGTGGTGCAGAGCTTGAAAATCGAATCGGTGAAGTGAATAATGCACTGCGGGAAGCCCATGCCAAGCTGGAAACCCAGAGAAATGAACAGAAGCAGAAACAGCAGGCTGTCTATGATGCCAAAGCAAAGGAAGCAGGCGGTGCGGCGAAGTATCGCCGTCAGCTGGCCGTGGAGCAGTTTGGCACGACGAGTGAATTTGAACGGGCCGGATACATCCTGCCGGATGGGCAGATGCTGGATTTTGCCCGGAATGATAAGACCCGTGACACCGACCACCGGGAAATTATGAGTGTGTTCGGCCCGGCGGAAGTATCGGAAGGAACAGACGCGTTGAACAAGTTCCTGGCAGACGGTAATGTGCGGGTGATGGCGGAAGCTCCGGGTGTTGACCTGGCCGCAGACAAAGCCCCGACCGCTGCACAGCTGGAACAGATCCGTGAGATGGCGGGAAGCCTGGGCAGTGAACAGAGAAAGTTCACGCTGGATATTTCCACCACCGACGGCAGGGTTGCAGCCAGCAAGGAGTACAGCGGCCGCATTGATGCTGACCGTGTTGTGCGGGAGATCAGGGACTATTACAAGACCGGTGAGCTGCCCGCAGAGAGCAGCCTGGCACGATTCCGGTACCAGCTGGCGGCCAAAGCCGAACAGGCGGAACGGGACGCGCGGAAGAACACCCAGCGGCAGGCAAGCCGGGCCATTGCGGACAACAGCGCGGCGATGGAAACGCTGGCCCAGATGATGGGTGTGACCCACGGTGTGAGGATCAGCCAGGATTCCATTGACGGGCTGGCGGTGCGGTGGACAAAGGCCAACGGCAGCAGGGCCGACCGGACGAAGATTGCCGGAGAGACCCGGGCGCTGGTGGAGTACATGACGGCGGACGGGGCCAGCATGAGCAAGGCCAGCGCGCTGTCTGAGACCATTGCAGATGAAATACTGAGCGGGGCCACCTACCGGAACACCGAACTGTGGGACGAGTACCCGGAATACCACGACCTGAGCTACACGGTGAACAAGGACGGCCCGGCCAAGGCGGAGCTGGTGAAGCGGTACGGGACGTGGAGCGAAGCGGTGGCCGAGGCCCGGCGGCACGGTGTGAAGCTGCGGCAGGCAGAAGGTGTGCGGGACGGCAACCCGGCGGAAGTGTATGAATCCATCGTCAACGACACACGGGCCATGGGCGGCACCAAGGAAGGGGCAGCGGCCTTGTTCCGGGGCGCGGCCAAGGCAGCGGGCGTGGACGGCGCGGCCAGCATGGAGAGCACCGAGTGGCTGGATGTGCTGATGAACGTGCACGATGCCATCAAGCCCAGGATGATGAGCCGCTTTGCGGATGCTGCCGAGTACGAGGATGCCAAAGTGGAGCTGGCCGACCGGATGCTGGGTGATATCCTGAACGTGCCGGAGATGACCGATGCACAGGCCATCTTTGACGGGTTCCAGCGCTGGCAGCGCCAGGCTGTGGCTGCTGCCGTGGGCGAGGAGAACGCGGAGCAGGCGCTGAAGGACCTGCGGAAGGTGCAGAAGGAGCAGAACCGGGAGTTCAACCGGAGGATGTATGAGAACAGCCGGAACGGAAGCCGGGATGAAGCACTGCGGCAGTGGACAGAACAGCAGAAGCGGAATGAAAAAGCAGAAAAGCTGCTGGATCAGAATCTGGATACGCTGGGGCTGGACATCACCAACTACGGCGACATGGCCGAAAAGCTGGACGTGCTGAAGGAAGCCTACGAACGGGAGTGGAAGGCCGAAAAAAAGCGGCTGAAGGAAGAACGCCAGCAGATGCTGGACGAGATCCGGCTGGAAAACAAACAGTTGAAGCGGGAGAACTGGAACCTTTCGCACCAGGTGGCAGGAGAACAGCGCCGGGCTGATCGGGCTGAGTGGCAGCTGATCCATCAGGAAAACGAACTGCTGGAATGGGAGCAGGAAAACCAGCGCAAAGCTCAGGAGTGGCAGGAAAAGCAGGCGGAACGAAACGCAATCGCCATCACTGCAGCCCAGCAGCAGCGGGACGAGGACATTGCCATTGCCAAGAAGCTGGCTGAGAAGCGAGTACAGAAAGCCCGGGACGGTCGGCAGAAGGACGAGCTGCGGCGGGGCATCCGGGCCAATGCTGCCCAGCTGAACCAGATGATCCTGCGGCCCAGCAAGGACCGGTATGTGCAGCCCCACCTGATCCAGCAGGCGGCAGAGGTGGCAAAGCTGGCGGATATGACCCTGCTGAACGACCACGCCGTGGCCCGGCTGACGGCCCTGCGCACCAGCATCATGCAGTCGATGGGAGCCGAGAACAGCTCCAACGGCATCAGCGAGGACTGGAAGCTGAGCAAGGTGCCGGAGCTCATCGACGCGCTGCAGGCTGACCTGAATGCCAGCAAGCAGGCCCAGCTTGACCGGCTGAACCAGCAGCTGACAGAGGCCGAGGCACTGCCGGACAGCGAAAAGGCCGAGATGCTGCGTGACCGGCTGAGAAAGCGGATCCGGGAGACCGAGAACCGCACCTATCTGCCCATGACGGTGGACCAGATGCGGATGCTGAAAGCCATTACGACCAGCACACTGCATGTGATCCGGACGGCAAACAAGACCCTGAGCTTGCAGAAAGCCGAAGCGGTGGACAAGATCGCCAACGAGGCGGCTGCAGAGGTGCGCCAGAGCAAGGGCAACGATGGAAAGCTGCGGAGCGCCCTGACCAGGTACAACCTGGACATGCTGGGGGCTGGCCGTGTGTTCCGGATGCTGGGCGGCTACGCAAAGAACAGCCAGATGGAGAAGCTGGGCACCATGCTGAATGACGGCCAGCGGGAACAGACCCGGATCACTGTGGAGGGAACGAAGCTCTTTGACAATGTGACGGGCAAGGCGAACCTGAGACAGATGGAAAAATTCGCCGGTCCGGGCGCGGAGCTGGTGGACATTGGCCTGAAGGACAGCAAGGGTCGGGCTGCACCGTTGACCCACGCCCAGCTGTGCAGCCTGTACATGCACCTGCAGAACGCCGACAGCCGGGAGCACCTGCTGAACGGTGGCCTGACGATTCCGGATGCGGAGGAGTACAACAGGGGCGACATTGAGAAGGCTTACCAGAAGGGCCAGACCGTGAAGATCGGGATGCTGACGGACAGCACGGGAAACCCCATGGCCGACACCGTGATCCAGGCCGTGGAGAAGGCCATGACCGACTACGACCGGGCCTGGTGCGAGGACATGAAGAATTTCTTCGGCAGCTACACCACGAACCTGATCAACGAGACAAGCATGAAGCTGCTGGGTTACCAGCGGGCCACCGTGAAAAACTATTACCCCATTGCGGTGGACAAGACGGCGCTGGCGACCCAGATCGAGGGCGTGAAACTGGATGCCACCATTGAGGGCCGGGGCTTCCTGAAGAACCGTGTCAAGAGCCAGATGCCCATCCTGCTGGAGGAGTGCAGCAGCGTGGTGCAGCGGAGTTTGCGGGACACGGCAGCCTACGCCGGACTGGCGGCACCCATCCGGGATGTGCAGAAGGTGCTGAACAGTGGCATTGAGACCGAGGATGGACTGAAGGTGCTGAAAAACGGAATTCTGGAGGAAAAGTGGGGCAGCGATGCGGTGAACTATGTGGATGAGCTGCTGACCGACCTGCAGACCCCGGGACGGAAAACCCGGAAAAGCAGCATGACGGCGCTGGGCAAGCTGCGGGGCAACTACGCCGGGGCTATCCTGACGCTGAACCCGGGCGTGGCCATTGCGCAGGCGGCATCCCTGCCGACCGCCGGTGCTGTGCTGGGTGCGGACACCATGGCGGCGGTGGTTCCCTTTGTAAAGAACTTCTCACCCAAGCAGCGGGCAGCGCTGGAAGCAGAGATCACTGAACACGGGGATGCGCTGCTGCAATACCGCCTGCGGGGCAGCCAGCGGGGCGAGCTGGAAAGCATCGGGAAGAACCTGAGTGCGGCGGAGAAGGGAATGGAGAAGGTCCCCAAGCAGCTGACGGGCTGGATCAACGGCGTGGACGAGATCACGGTAGCGGCACTGTGGGAAGGCTCCAAGCGGTATGTGGAGCACCATACCAATGAGTTTGCAGAGGGTGCAGTCACGAAAGGCAGCGAAGCCTACTGGGAAGCCGTGAACAAGATGTATCAGCGGGTCATTGAGGAGACGCAGCCAAACTACACCACCATGCAGCGGGCAGGCATCCAGCGCAGCGACAACGAGCTGGTGAAGACCCTGACCATGTTCACGACCCAGAGGTTCCAGAACTACGGCATTCTGGCCGATGCCGTGATGGACTACAAGACCCAGCGGGAGCGCAGCCATGCAGACCCCACCGAGGAGAACCGGGTAGAGCTGAAACGGGCCGGGAAGAACCTGAACCGAGCGGTGACCAGCCAGATCGTGCAGACGGCAGTGTTTGCGGCCATGAAGATCGGCGCGGACTTCCTGCTGCACCGGTGGGACCGGGAACAGGACGAGAACGGAGACATTACCGCAGGGAGCTTATTGAAGCGGTACGCCGACCTGTATGTGGGGAGCGCAGCAGGCACGTTCCTGTACGGCAGCGAGCTGTACAGCTTTGTGGGCAACGTGGCCGGGGGCAAGGACTATGATGTGGTCAGTGCCCCGAACCTGAGTGCTATCAATGACCTGGGAACTGAGGCGATGCGGCTGTACAAGCTGCTGGCCACCGACACCGGCGAGATGGACGAGGAAGAGCTGGAAGCATACCACGAGAAGCTGCGGAAAGCGGCCCTGACCTTTATGGAGGACGGACTGGAACTGAAGGGGCTGCCGGCCGGGAATGCGGAAAAGCTGCTGGAAGCGGCATGGAAATGGAGCGAAAATGCAGCCTATGCGGTGACGGGCGGAAAGTACGGCGAGAAGCTGAGCCTGAATTCCCTGCCCGCCAGCGCCACCGGGCAGTACGACCGGCTGTACAATGCCATCCGGAGCGGAGACACCGAGGAAGCGGCGGCAGCGCTGGGAAAGCTGGAAGCCATGGGGATGGATGAAAAGACCATTACCAGCAAGCTCAAGACCCGGATGAAGAAGTATAACAAGGACGTTCTGGACGCGGCCAAGGCCCGGAACGAGGGCAAAGACAGCCAGCGCCAGGAGCTGACAAAGCAGCTTGTGCGGGAAATGTACGAGACCCTGGGCATCCGGGAGGGTGTGAAAGCTGACGCGGAGAAACGGGAAGCCGTCATCGACCTTGTGACCGGGGCAATCAACCAGAAGGCCGACAGCCTGCTGGCCGGGGACAAGGACCGGACGGTCTACTCCGACCTGACGGACGCACTGGAAACCGGAAAGCGGAAGGACGTGCAGGACGAGATCCGGCGGCTGCGGACGGCGGGCAAAGCGGACAGCCAGATCAAGAGCGAGATCACCGATGCGGTGAAGGAAGAGTATCTGGCGGGCAACGACCACGACCGGGAGAAGCTGGAGAAGCTGCTGACGAGCCTGACCAAAGAGGACGGGACGGCCATGTATGAGGAAAAGAACTTTGCCCAGTGGGTGAAGGACGCGGCAAAAAAGGAGGAACAGGCAAAAAAAAAGCAAGGATGAGTGGGCAGGGGTGAGGTGAACCTCTCAGTCACGCTTTGCGTGACGGCTCCCCTAGTAGGGGAGCCAAGTTCACGTTGCTGCTCTTTTTGGGGGAGCCCTGCTTAGAAGAAAGGGAGACCGTTCGGGGTGAACGGCCTCCCTTTTGTATGTCCGGGGTAGTTGCGCCCGGCGGGGGGTGATAGGATAGGGTCAGGAAGGGCGCACAAATCTGAAATGAGACCTCTGGCGAAACCGAGGAGTGCGCCCGATTGGTGAAGGGAGTGAAAATGTGAGCCAACTGGATATCAAGATCAGAAAGCTGCAGGACAACGGTTCGACGTTTCGGGCAAACATTGAGACGCTGTATCTGGGCGGTGTGCGGAGCGCCAAGGTGGACGAGCTCCGCTTTGAGCTGCCGGAAGAGTGGAAGAACTGCACCGTGACCCTGCATGTGCAGCGTCTGAGCGGCACAAAGCCGGACCCCCAGCTGCTGGACGAACAGAACAGCGCACTGGTAGACCGGAGGTGGACACTGGAAAAAGAGGGCACCTGGATGCTGCTGGCCATCAACGACAGCGGCTACATTGCCATGACCAAGCCCGGCAAGTACACCTGCTATGACACCATCGACACCGACACGACCACCGAGAACATTACGCCGAGCATCTATGAGCAGTTCGTGGCCGAGGTGACAAAGTACGCCAAGCAGGCGTTGGAGAGCATGAACGCGGCCAAGACCAGCGAGACCAACGCAAAAACATCCGAAACCAACGCGAAAGTCAGCGCGGACAAGGCGAAGGCCAGTGCCGACAGCATGGATGAGAGTGTGGCCACCTGCACCACAAAGGCCAAGGAGGCCGAAACGAGTGCGGCAAGAGCCAAGACCAGTGAGACCAACGCAAAAACATCGGAGACCAATGCCAAGGCCAGTGAGAATGCAGCAAAGACGAGTGAGGCCAACGCCAAGAGCAGCGAAACCAACGCAAAGACCAGCGAGACTAAGTCCGCCGCCAGCGAGAAGAACGCCAAGGACAGCGAGACCAACGCCCAGCGGGCCCTGCAGGACACGGAGACGGAGCACACCGCCGCCTTGCAGGACATCGCACGGGCCCGCACCACGGCCCTGAACGACGTGGCAGCTTCCACCAAAACGGCCACCGCTGCGGCAGAAACCGCAACCCAGCAGGCCACCGCCGCTGCGGGGAGCGCCTCCACCGCCGCCACCAAGGCCGGGGAAGCATCTGCCAGCGCGGGGGCGGCGAAGAACGATGCCGACCGGGCAGAGAAAGCCAGCACCAATGCGGCCAATGCGGCCACCAATGCCGTGAAGCAGGCCAAAGAAGCCGGAACCTTTGATGGCCAGTCGGCCTATGCGCTGGCTGTTCAGCTGGGATACACGGGCAGTGAAGCCGCATGGATTGCCAGCCTGAAAGGCGCAAAGGGCGACAAAGGAGATACCGGTGCGCAGGGCCCCAGGGGTGCTACCGGGGCTACCGGCCCGCAGGGGCCGCAAGGGCCCACCGGTGCAACGGGAGCCAGAGGCGCAACAGGTGCTACCGGCCCACAAGGCCCGGCGGGTGCTTCGGCGGTAGCAGCAAGCGGCAGTAACTGGGTAAGATTTTCAGACGGAACACAGATCTGCTGGTACTCCATCAATTCAGACGGAAGCGATTATACATGGTCATTTCCGGTGGCATTTTCTAATACGGAATATTCTGTTGTTGCTTGCCCTGTCTCATTTCTTTCGTTTGTTTGTAAGGACAAAAGAACGACATCATGCACACTACCTGGAACAAATGATACAACATGTTATGGCATTGCTGTTGGCCGCTGGTGGTGAGGTGAACGTAAATGGAGATTAAAACCGGAACAAAAATCCTGAAGCCCGTTATCACGCAAGAAGAGTGCGACACTTATTCTGCCGCTGTGGGTGCCATTACCGCTCACAATGCAGCGGCTGCCGTGGGCGAGACCCTGTGGAGCATGGACGACCAGCCGGAGGCTTACGTTGTGGTGGAGGCTGGCACGAAGCCAGACCCTGCCGATGCACCGAAGCCGATCCCTACACTGGAGGAGCGGCTTGCTACGATGGAGAGCGCCCAGGCAGATGCCGATGCGCTGAACGTTGACCAGGCCTA
>OGXX01002171.1_pt1 | contig 18319 bp, 14 predicted proteins | sample 1576301 | NCBI WGS metagenome assembly OGXX01 (sample SAMEA3541469, study PRJEB24748) | human gut metagenome | biome: human gut; feature: human-associated habitat; material: faeces | place: China | collected 2012
GGTTTCGTTGCCCTGGGGCGGCGCGGACTAATGCGTTCCGTTTCCAATAAAATGGGCAAAAGTGCCTGCTGACATCGGGATGGATTCGCCGCTTTGTGACAAGTTTGTAACACCTGCGCGCGCCCCTTGACGAATCCGACTCGGCGTTGTATGATGGGGATACCCAATAACGAAAGGATTGTGCGGAACGGGTATGAAGAAGGAAACGAATCCCAAGGCGAAGCGGAATGGCCTGTGGTGCAATGTGCTGATTGTGACAGCGCTGCTGCTGATTGTGGCGGTGCTGATGGTTGTGCTGCGGCGGAACGCACCCGCGAATGTAGACGCCAATGCGCCTTTGCTGCCCCTGACCGCAACGGATGCGCCGACCGAAGCACCGACCGAGGCGCCGACAGAGGCGCCGACAGAGCTTGCGACCAGCACACCGGAGGCAGCGGCGACCCCCGAAATCACCGCAGCACCGGAAGCGGCTGCTGCGCCGGAAGTCACGGACGCCCCCGAAGCCACCGCCACCCCCGACCTGTCGCAGGTGAAAGCATTCCTCGTCGTCACCGTCGGTGACAAAACGTATCAGCCGATTCCGCTGACCGAAGAGGGCTATTATCGCCTCCGCCACGGCGACTGCATCAACATCGTCCATGTCACCCCGACAAGCATCGACATGCACGAGGCGAACTGCGACAATCAGGATTGCGTGGAGCAGGGCGAAGTGACGCTGGAAAACAAGGACACACGCATTCTGGGCAACAGGATTATCTGTCTGCCGAATCAGCTGACGCTCCAGTTGTACAGCCGCGACGAATTGATGGACTGGCTGACGACCGTGCAGGAGGACGCAGCGAATGAATAAGCAGCGAATCACCACAAAGCAGCTTGCGCTGTGCAGTGTGCTGCTGACGCTGATGCTGGTGCTGAGCTGGGTGGAGAGCCTGTTTCCGCCGCTGCTGGGCGTACCGGGCATCAAGCTGGGTTTAAGCAACGGCGTGCTGATTTTCGCGGTCTACATGCTGTCCCTGCCGACGGCGTGGGTGCTGATGCTGCTGAAAGTGGTGCTGTCCTCGCTGTTTTTGGGCGGCGTGGCTGCGCTGCCGTACGCACTGGCAGGCGGTGTGCTGTCGCTGGCAAGCATGTGTCTCCTTTCGCGCATGAAGTGGATGCACCCGGTCACGGTCAGCATTGTCGGCGGCGTGATGCACAACGTCGGGCAAATCGTGATGGCGATGATTATCCTCCACACGTCGCAATTGGCGTACTACATGGCTGTCCTGATGCTCAGCGGCATTCTCTTCGGCGCGCTGACCGGCGTGAGCGCCACGCTGGTGATGAAGCACATGAAGCATATCAAGTGGGGGAAATAGCGAAGGGGGGGCAAGGGGCGACCGCTGACTTCATCTGTTTTCATGCCCCCTTGTCGCCTCCGCAGAGGTGAAGCCCTCTGCACGACAAAAATCAACTAACACAGAACACAAAAAGCAGGACTACCTCCACGCCGGAGACAGCCCTGCTTTTTGTTGTGCGAATGAAACCATCAGAAGAAAAGGAAACGCTTCTTCTGATACGGCTCGCTTGACATGCCCTTGAAATCATAGCCCGTCGCGGCAATCGCAGCTTTCACCTGCCCTTCGTCCAGCGGATCTTCGGAAATGACCACCGTTTCACCCTTGCCGTGGGAGGAGGTCACCTTCTTGACCGCCGGGAAAGCCTTGCGGATTGCGTCGTTGACATGGCTCTCGCACATGCCGCACATCATGCCGTCAATTTTCAGCGTCGTTTTTATCATCAGCCCTCATCCTTTCGATGAATGCAATATACCCCATTGGGGTATATGAATGATAGCACCAGCGCGGCGGATTGTCAAGCGGTTTCGTTCGATGTGACTAACTTTTTTATACTATTTTCAAATGAAAATGCGCCAAGATGCGCCGCGAATTTTTCGTTCTGACTAACAGGAGTGAAATGCAGCGTAGCAGCGCTACGCTAAATGGAACGACCGGACGTCAGAGCGGAAAAGGCGCAAGCAGATGGCGCAGGTGAATGCAGGAAATAGTATTAGCGGATGCCCGACCAGAGCGCGTCATTTTCCGCTTGAAACGCTTCCCTCAGCGCATTTTCATCTTCAGTAGATACATCCTGTTCAAAAATCAGGATGCCGTCCATCTCCGGATCATGTTCCCAGACCTGCAGGGTCAGCACATCATTGTAGTGCCGGACGGTATAACCATCCGCGTCGAACGTCCAGTCCTCTTTCTCCTCGCCGACTGCCCAGCGCAGCAGCACCGCCTCCGTCCCATCAAAACGGTACAGCGTTTCTCTGTGAATGCCGCCCGCCAAGCCGCCGTTCACAGAACTCCTTACAATTTTGTGTTCTGCATCAAGGTCATAATTCGTGAACGTCAGCGGACAGAGAACATACTGTTCGCCATCAGAAATGAAAAACTGGTAGACGAAATTGCTCGCGCCGCGCTGTGTCAGTATCACCACATCGTTGATGCCGTCGAAGTTGACATCCGCATAGGAAAGGTACGGGTCTTTCTCGCCGGACACGAAGCAGAGTTCCTGCCCGTTGTCCGCAATCAGGCGGTGGATGTACTCGTTCTCCGTCGTCTGCCCGATAATTTCCGCGCGGACAGGGGCGATGGTCATCAGGAGAAGCAAGGCAAGCAGGCAGAAACGGGAAATACAGTTCTTCATAAAGAATACTCCTTTCGCATTGGTATGCTAATGAAAGAACGAATACGGGGCGGCAATTCATCCGCAGAAAAAAAGGAAATTTCTTCATCATCTGAAATGGAAATGCTTGCAAATTACTGATGTTTGCGTTATAATGAAAATGGTAATTTATGATTCATACTATTTCCAGATAAGAATGCGCCAAGATGCGCGGCGAATTTTTCATTCTGGCTAACGTGAATGGAACGCAGCGTAGCAGCGCTACGCTAAGTGGAATGAGCGGACGCCAGAAGGGAAAAGGCGCAAGCAGATGGCGCAGATGAATCTGGAAATAGTATCAAGGTTTCTTGCTGGGGAAGTGGGGAAAGGGGTGTTTGCCACGGCGCACGAAGGAGCAGCGCAGTACTGCCGCAAAGTGGACAAGCGTGAAATTCCGGTCTGTCCGATTTTAGGGGTCAATATTGCTGTCATCAACATGAATTGGCTGCTGAAATATTTGGCGCAGAATATTCATCAATTGCAGGGAGATTACATCTGCGTATCGAATGTACATACAACCGTCGTCAGTTACGAGGATGCGGACTACCGTGCCGTGCAGAACGGCGGTTTGATGGCGATTCCGGATGGCAATCCGCTGGCGCAGGAGGCGCGGCGGCGCGGGTATCCGCAGATTCAGCGGACAACCGGGCCTGACCTGATGATGGAGGTCTTTCGGCAGTCCACGGCACACGGCTGGCGGCATTATTTCTACGGCAGCACGCAGGAAGTGCAGGAGAAAATGATTACGCGCCTGCAGCAGGAGTATCCGGGGCTGATAATTGCGGGCACAGACGTGCCGCCTTTCCGCGAACTGACACCGGAGGAAGATGCGCTTGCCGTGGCACGCATCAATCAGGCGCAGCCGGATTTTGTGTGGGTCGGGCTGGGAGCGCCGAAGCAGGAGCGCTGGATGGCGGCGCACCAAGGGCGTGTGCACGGGCTGATGATTGGGGTCGGCGCGGGCTTTGATTTCTTTTCGGGCAACGTCAAGCGCGCCCCGTTATGGATGCAGAAGCACAGCCTGGAATGGCTCTATCGCCTGATGCAAGACCCGAAGCGGCTATTCCAGCGCTACTGGAGCACGAATCTGAAATTCATCTGGAACGCGGCCATCAGGAGAAAGTAAATGCAGCAAGCGACAAAACAGCCCGCTGTACTGCTGGTACACGACTATTATCAGGTTCCCGGCGGCGAGGATGTCGTTGTGGCGAACGAGAAGCACCTGCTGGAAACGCACGGTCACGCTGCGGCGCTGTATGCGCGGCGGAACGAGGAAATTTCGCGCATGGGAGCGCTGGAGAAAATCCGCAGTGCGCTGGGGATGTTTTTCAGCATCCGTACATACCGCGAGGTTCGACGGAGCATCCGCGAAAACCGGATTTCGCTGGTGCATGTGCACAACACGCTGCCGCTGATTGGCCCGGCAGTGTATTACGCGGCATTGCGCGAGGGCGTTCCCGTGGTGCAGACGGTGCACAACTTCCGTCTGCTCTGCCCGAACGCGATTTTCTACCGCGACGGCCATATCTGCGAGGACTGCGTGAAAAAGGGACTGCACTGCGCGGTGAAGCACCGCTGCTACCGCGGCAGCCGCCTGCAGACGGTGCTCTGCGTGCTCAGCACACGTTTGCACCGCGCCCTCAAAACGTACAGCCGCCTACATTACATCACGCTGACGGACTTCAACCGCCAGAAGCTGCTGGCGCTTGAGCAGATTCCGCCGGAAAACGTGTCCGTAAAGCCGAACTTTGTGGAACCGCCGGAGACGATTGTGCCATACGCGGCGCGCGAAAATCAGGTGGTGTACATCGGGCGGCTGGATGCGCTCAAGGGCATTCGGCTGCTGCTGGAAGCGTGGGCGCGCTACGAGCGTTCAGGCGGGGGCATGAAGCTGATCATCTGTGGTACAGGGTCGGAGGAAGCATGGTGCCGCGAATATCTGACGCGGGAAAAGCTGAAGCAGGCGGAGCTGCACGGCTTTGTGCCAAATTCGGCGGCACGGGCGCTGATGGGGCAGTCCAAGGCGCTGATTCTGCCGACACAGTGGTACGAAGGCTTCCCAATGACGATTGTGGAAGCCTTCAGCGCCGCCACGCCGGTGATTTGCTCGGATTTAGGCAACGCGGGTTCCCTGATTTCGGACGGCGTGACGGGCTTCAAGTTTCCGGCGGACTCGGCGGAGCAGCTGGCGCAGACGCTCAACCGGCTGCAGCACGCGGAATCCGTCAGCGAGGGCGCGCTGAAAACGTATCAGGAGAATTTCACGGCGGAAGCAAATTATCGTCAGCTGATGGCGATTTACAGCAAGGCGATGCAGAAAAGCGGCGAAAGGAACGAACCATCATGCGGCTGATTGTGGCAGATGTACGGAGCACCAGCACAGACGGCATTGCCGCTGGGCATTATTTCACCGTCGCGCAGAATTATCTTGACCTGTTCGGCGCGGAGATGGATGTGCGCATTGCGGGCGGGCCGGTGTACGGCGACCGCTTCGGGAATAAGCTGATTCGTCTGCCGCATGATTACATCGTGGGCAGTTCGGCGGTGCGCAACAAACGCGCCGTGTTCCAGAACGTGCGCGCGCTGCTTCGGGAAGCGCAGGATGACGTGATTGTCCTCCAATGCAGCGCCGTCGCAACAGCGTATCTGGGGCTTGCACTGTTCAAGAAGAAAGAAACGCGGGTCTACGCCATCCAGTACAGCACCGACGGCGTCAATTCGGTGCTGAAGCGGGGGCTGTATGCGCTGTGCAGGCGGAAAATCAGCGGCGTTATCTGCCCCAATGCAGCCATTGGCGCGGCGTACAGGCGGCCGATGTGCGTCGTATCCGATTACATCAGCACAGGAACGATGCAGCCGCCTGTGCCGTATGCGCAGCAGCGCTATGATTTCGGCATGGTCGGGCTGATTACGTCGGACAAGGGCGTCGTTGAGGCGGCAAAACAGCTGCGGAGCACGCCGTATCGGGTGCTGATTGCAGGTCGGGTGCAGGAAGCGCCGCTGGAGGCGGAGCTGCGGGCAGTCTGCGCGGGGGCGAAGAACATCGAGCTGCGGCTGGAATACCTGTCCGAAGCGGCGTATGACGAGGCGATTCGCCAATGCCGCTACTGCATCCTAAACTATTCGGAGAATTACTCCCTGCACAGCAGCGGCGTTGTATTCGATATTCTCTTCCGGGGCGTGCCGATTGTGGGCAGCCGCTGCGGGACGCTGCAAATGGTGGAAGCAAACGAATTGGGCAAAACGGTATCCAGCATGGCGGATTTTGCGCCGGAAAGGCTGCTGGATGAAGCCGTGCATGACCGCTATGTGCACAACATTGCGCGCTACTGCCAATCGCAGGCGCAGGAGCGGGAAAAGCTGCGGGATTTTCTGACGCGGGGCGCAGCGGAATAACCATGCCGCACAGCGCAAAGTGAAAGGAGGGGCTGAAGCGTGAAGATCATGTGGATGGGGAATATTATCCTCCCTGCCATTGCGGAAAAAGAATCGCTTCCCCCGGTGTATATCGTGGGCTGGCTGGTCGGGCTGTCGCGGCGGCTGACGCAGCTGCCGGATGCGGCGCTGACGTATGTGTTTGACGCGCCGAAAGCGCTGACGGGCGAAGTGGACGGCTACCGCTATTACGGGCTTGTCAACCCCACACGCCCTACGCAGCGCTGCGGGGAAGCCTACACCCGGCAGCTGGAGGAAATCCTGCGCAAAGAGCAGCCGGATGTCATTCACCTCTGGGGCACGGAAAATCAGCACACGCTGGCCATGGTTGATGCGGCGGAACACGTGGGGATGCGCGAGCGGATTGTAATTTCCATTCAGGGGCTTCTGTCCATATACGCGGAGCATTATCGCGCTTATCTGCCGGAACACGTCTGCCACGGGCACACGCTGAAGGACTTGGTGAAGGGCAATATCGTCCGGCAGGAAGCAATCTACCGCCGCGTCGGGCAGTATGAGCAGGAAGCCCTGCGCAGGGTGCAGCACGTCATCGGGCGCACCGACTGGGATGCTGCCTGCATGGCGGAGCTTGCCCCGCAGTCGGCCTATCATTTCAACAACGAAACGCTGCGGGACGAGTTCTACACCGGCGAATGGTCGCTGAACAGCTGCGAGCCGCACAGTCTCTTCTGCAGTCAGGCGCATGTGCCGCTCAAGGGGCTGCATCTCCTATTGCAGGCGCTGGCGATTGTCCGCAAGCGCTATCCCGATGTCAAGCTCTATGTGGGACGCAAGGACTATGGGCGCATTCCGTCGCTTGCGCGCAATGCCTATGAACGGTACATCCACCGTCTGCTGCGCGAAAACGACCTCTACGGTCATGTTGTTTTTACCGGCAGCCTGAATGCACAGCAAATGAAGGAGCGGTATCTAAAAAGTCAGGTGTTTGTGCTGCCGTCGAGCATTGAAAACTCCCCCAATTCGCTGGGCGAGGCGATGCTGCTTGGCGTACCGTGCATTGCGTCGGATGTCGGCGGCGTGCGCTGTCTGATGACGCACGGCGTGGAAGGGCTGATTTATCCGGCAGACGACCCGCATTTGCTGGCGCATGATATCTGCGAGATGTTCGCGCATCCGGAAAAAGCGGCGCGGATGGCGCGCGCCGGACGGGAACACGCCGGAAAAACGCATGATGCGCAGAAGAATCTGGAGATACTACTTCAGATTTATACGGAGATTGCACGATGAAAATCCGAATCACAAAGAACCATGTGGATGCACTCTGTGTGCTGATTGGCGTGCTGGGCATGGGCTCGCTGTATTTTCAGGTGCTGCGGATGCCGCTGATGGCAGCCATGCTGATTGCGTCGATTCTGCTGCTGACGCGGGCGCATCATCCGAAAATCAGCGTCCAGAATGTACGCCTGACGCTGCTGCTGACGGCGGCGCTGCTGCTGACGAGCTTCGTCAACCCGCAGAACGGCATCCACATCAACGATATTGTCATTTGGCTTTGCAACATCGGCTATGTGCTGGTTCTGCAAAGCTGCATCGGGTATCGGACGTATATGCGGCTGTATACCAAAGTCATGCTGGCAGAGGCGGCCATCAGCCTGATTTCCTTCGTCATCGGCGATTTGCTGTCGCTGCCGCTGCCGCTGCTGCACTACGAAGTTTCCAGCGTCAACGGATTTTACTTGACGCCTTATTTCACCTTAGGCTGGCTGAACATCCCGGTTTTCCACCGCAACGCGGGCATGTTCAACGAACCGGGCAGCCACCAGATTTTCCTGAACTTCGCGCTGCTGTTCCTGATGAGCGACGAAACGCGCATGGGCATGAGCAAGAAGAAATACTGCTGGGCAATTGCGCTGCTGATTGTTACCATCCTCAGCACGCTGTCCACAACAGGCTTTATTTGTCTGGGCGTTGTGCTGCTGACGGTGGCCTTCCGCAAAAAGGGCAGGAAAATGGCGCGCAGCATCAAGATGGCGGCGTTCGTTGGGCTGATTTTGCTGTTTGTCATCGAGTCTGCCACGGGCGTGGTGGAAAAGAAGATTATCGGGCGAAATTCCGGTGGTTCGTTCTACACGCGGTGGAACGACACCATCAGCGGCTTTGAAATCGGGCTGGAATCCCCCATTGCGGGACAGGGCGTTTTCTCGGAGCGAAAGGCGGAAATTCTGCTGGAACACAGGGTGCAGAACATTTCCAACGGCTTTGCCGCCTTCGTCATGGATACAGGGTTGATTCTCCCGGCAGTTTGGCTGTGGCTGACGTACCGCGGTATCCGCACCAAATTCGCCAAGGCGCGGCTGCTGTATGTGCTGGGCGTTTTCCTGCTGTATTTCCTGTGCATCAACACGGAGGGCGTTTTCCTGAACATACTGTTTCTGGGACTGCTGGGCAAGTGGCAGCCGGAGGACGCGGCGCAGGAGCAGACAGGCAAAACAGGCGGAGAGGAATCATGAACACAGCATCAAGGAGCGAAAACACGGCACGCAACATCGGCGTGGGCGCAGTGCGGCAGGTGCTCACGCTGCTGCTGGCTTTTGCCGTGCGAACGGTGTTTGTGCGCCGGCTGGGCGCGGATTATACGGGTGTCAACGGGCTGTACAGCAACATTCTGGCCATGCTGTCACTGGCGGAACTGGGCGTGGGCAACGTGCTGGTGTACAGCTTGTACGCACCGCTGCACCGGGGCGACACGGGCGAAATTCAGCACCTGCTGGGCTATTATCGTCGCATTTACCGCCTGATTGCGCTGGCGGTAGCGCTGCTGGGCGCGGCGGTAATCCCCTTCCTGCCGCTCATCATCAGCAGTGAGCTGCCGATGGCGCAGCTGATCGTCTACTATGTGCTGTACCTGGCAAACTCCGTGGCATCCTATCTGGTCATCTACAAAACAACGCTGATTCAGGCTGACCAGAAGTCATATTTGCAAAACATGGTTTCCGCCGCGGCGCTGGTGGTGCAGTATGCGGCGCAGATCGCGTGCCTGCTGATTTGGGGCAGCTATCTGGGCTATTTGCTGATTCAGATCGCCTGCACCCTCCTGCAGAACGCGGTGCTGAGCCATTTAGCGGATAAGATGTACCCCTTCCTGCGGAAAAAGCAGAAATGTGCGCCGATGCACCGCAAGCAGGAGCTGAACGACAACATCCGCTCCATGTTTCTCTACAAGCTGGCGACAATACTCATCAACAACACGGACAACATCCTGATTTCCATCATGCTGGGCACAGTGTTCGTCGGTTACTACTCCAACTACGCGTCGCTGACGACGTATGTGACAACGTTCGTTTCCATCGTGATTACCGGCATTTCCGCCAGCTTGGGAAATCTGAATGCCGAGAAGAATTCGGAAAAGTCATACGCCATGTTCCGCAACCTGATTGTCCTCTTCGGGGCGATTACAGGCTTCTGCGTCGCCGCGTACGGCGCGGTTGTGCAGGACTTCATCCCCATCTGGGTGGGCGAAGAATACCTGATGGACACAGGGACAGTGGCGGCGGTGCTGTTCACGTTCTACCTGAGCACCATCGTCGCGCCCGTGTGGATGTACCGCGAAACGCTGGGGCTTTTTCGGCAAATGAAGTATGTTATGTTTATGACGGCGCTGGTCAACATCCTGCTGTCCATCCTGCTGGGGCACTTCTTCGGCGTGGCGGGCATCATCGGCGCAACAGGGCTGGCGCGGCTATGCACCATCTTCTGGTATGAGCCGAAAGTGCTGTTCCATCGCACCTTCGGGCGCAGCGCTGCCGCGTATTTCAAGGCGCAGGGAGGCTTGCTGCTGCTCAACGGCGCGGTGATGTTGCTGTCGCTGCTGCTGTGCGCGCGGATGGGGCATACGCTGATGTGGATTATCCTCAAGGGCATCACCTGCGCGGCGGTGACAGCGCTCCTGTACACGCTGGCACTGGGGCGGACGGCAGAATATCGCTGGATGCTTGAAAAAGGGCGGAGTTTCTTGCGCAAATGGAGGAAGAAGGCATGATCGATCAGGAAATGCAGCACTGCCGCAAAATTGTGCGTTTTGACCCTACCATTTCAACAGCGAATCAGGGAGATTTCATCATCCGCAACGCCTGTGAGCATGTGCTGCACGACTGCTTTCCTGTGCAGCTGTCCGTCGCCGTGCCGGTTCGGGACAGGCTGTCGAAAGTGTCGATGAAGCACGTCGGCAGTGCGGATTACGCATTTGTCTGCGGGACGAATCTGCTTTCCTCAGACATGCGCCGCCAAAGGATGTGGAATATCCGCCTGCGGGACGCGGTGATGATGCGCTGCGGCGATTTGCACAAGCGGGAGCTGCTGAATTTCCGCCTGATTCATGAAAAATTTCAGCGCACGCATGTCATTTTGCTGGGCGCGGGGTGGTATCAATACCAGGACGAGCCGACAGGATACACGAAGCGGATTCTAAAAACGCTGCTGGATGGGCAGTACCTGCACGCGGTGCGCGACGAATACACGCGCCAGCGCCTGCTGAAGCTGGGCATCACGAACGTGCTGAATACGGCGTGTCCGACAATGTGGGGGCTGACAGACGACAAATGCGCGCAGATTCCGACGCACAAGGCGGAGCGCGTCGTGACAACGCTGACGGACTACCGCAGCAGCCCGGAGCAGGATGAGCAGATGCTGATCATGCTGCAAAAGCACTATCGCGAGGTGTATGTGTGGCTGCAGGCAGTTGAGGACTACGCCTGCCTGCGCCAAATGGATGCGCGCGTGACGCAGAATTTGCACCTGATTCAGCCAAATCTGCGAGATTACACAGCGCTTTTAGCGTCAGGCGGGATTGACTACGTTGGCACGCGGCTGCACGGCGGCATCCACGCAATGAACATGGGCTGCCGAAGCCTGATCCTGGCGGTAGACAACCGCGCAAGTGAAATCGCGAAGGACACGAATCTGCCCGTCCTGCCCCGCGGCGGGAATTTGGATGTGCTGGAGGAGCGCATCTGTTCCGCATGGGAGACGCAAATTGATTTGCCGACCACGGCAATTCGGCAATGGAAAAATCAGTTCCGCGAGACAGATGCAGAGAAAGTGCCTTGATTTTCGTATAAAATTCGGCTTTCTGCGCGGTAAGTATTGACAGGCGACTTGTAATTTGTTACAATATAGCTGGAATTGGGAAAGAGATTGCTATATCCACTGGGAGCACTGCAGCTCGCCGCGAAAAGAAAGATGGAAAGTAGCAATCGCTTGCCATTGACACAACCATACGTCGTGCCGGAAGATTGCACGGAACAAGGAGTGAGGACGATGAAGGACAAAAAGTGGATGCGAAAGGCATTGTCTTTCCTGCTGGCTGTATTCATGGTAACGGGCAGTATGGGAACAGTGCTGACGGCGGCTGCAGAAGAGCCGGAAACTCCGCCGGCGGAAACGGTTGATGTCGTGCCGACGGAAGCACCGGAAGCAACGGATGTTCCCGAAGCAACGGAAATCCCCGAAGCGACGGATGTTCCCGAAGCAACGGAAATCCCCGAAGCGACGGATGTTCCTGAAGCGACGGATGTTCCTGAAGCAACGGATGTTCCTGAAGCAACGGATGTTCCCGATGTAACGGAAGCGCCCGAAGCGACGGATGTTCCCGAAGCAACGGAAATCCCCGAAACAACGGAAGCGCCCGAAATCGTGGACGAAGCAGCCGTAGATTACAGCCGCTCCGTGCTGGATAACGAGTTCTTTGACTCCGGCTTTGCCGCGACGTTCAGCAGCGCACAGCTGTACCTGAATCCGACGGGCGATGAGCTGGTTGGTCAGGTAACTGGCGTAGTGTATGTGACGCATCGTCCGCAGAAAGGTCAGCTGAATGAACGGATTTCCGTCTGCGTGTATGACAAGACGGCTGGCGTTGCATATGGCTATCTGGCGGCGGATGCAGTGCATCCCGTGCCGGAAGAGGGCATTGAGAATCAACGTCACACCGGTGTTTTCGCGAGCGGCGTGGAAATGCCCAGTGCCCTGCTGGTGCTTGCAGCTGCAACGGAAGAACCCGTGCCGACCCCTGCGCCCACGCCCGTGCCGACGGAAGAGCCTGTTGTCGTGCCGACCGAGGAACCCGTTGTCGTGCCGACCGAAGAACCTGTTGTCGTGCCGACCGAGGAACCCGTTGTTGAGCCGACCGAGGAACCTGTTGTCGTGCCGACCGAGAAACCCGCTGTTGAGCCGACCGAAGAGCCCGCTGTTGAGCCGACCGAAGAGCCCGCTGTTGAGCCGACCGAGGAACCTGTTGTCGTGCCGACCGAGGAGCCCGCTGTCGTGCCGACCGAGGAACCCGCTGTCGTGCCGACCGAGGAGCCCGCTGTCGTGCCGACTGAAGAGCCTGTTGTCGTGCCGACCGAAGAGCCCGCGTCGACCCCCGCGCCTACGGACGTGCCGGATGACCTCGAAAACATCGACCGCGCGGATGTGATTATTCCGGGCAAACCGACGTTCGAAATGGACAAGGCGACGGCGGAGCTGGGCGAGAATATCACCTTCACCATCCACACGAAGAACGCCACCAAAATTTTGATGTACATTGACGGCAGCGTCAACCGCTACATCTACGACGTGCCCACTGACACATCGACGCTTACCATGTCCTTCTCCTCGATGGGGAGCAACGGGGGCAAGCGCACCATCGCGTTCCAAGCCTACAACGGCAATACGCCCGGCGAAAAGTCCGCTGAACAAACGATTACGCTGACGAAGCCGTCTGTCAAGCCGCAGGTAACGGTAAAGAATATCGACAAGACGACCGTGGGTCTGGGCGAAAACATCACCTTCACCCTGAGCATCAAGAACGCCACGAAGGTGCTGATGTACATCGACGGCAGTGTCAACCGCCGCTTCGAGAATATCACCCCCGATATGACGGAATACACCTTCACCATGTCCTTCTCGTCGCTGGGAAGCAATGGGGGCAAGCGCGCCATTGCGTTCCAAGCCTATAACGGCACGACGGCGGGCGAAAAGACCTCCGAACGTGTTGTGACTGTCGCAAACGAAAGCCCGAACAAGCCGACCGTGACCAGCTGGAGTTTGAACAAATCTACGGTTGATTTGAACGAAACCATCACCTTCACCATCAACACCAAGAACACGACGAAGATGCGTGTCTACATTGATGGCAAGCTGAACCGCTACATCTACGACGTGAAGGACGGCGCGACGACATTCCAGATGTCCTTCTCGACGCTCGGTTCAAACGGCGGCGTGCGCACGGTGGCGTTCCAGCCCTACAATGGCAACACGCCCGGCGCTATGTCCGACACCAAGACGATTACCATCAGCGTGGCGAACAAGCCGCGGGTTGAGCTGCTGAAAATCAGCAATCCGAATGCGACGCTGGGCGAAAATATCACCTTCACCCTGCGCATCAAGAACGCCACGAAGGTGCTGATGTACATCGACGGCAGTGTCAACCGCCGCTTCGAGAACATCACCCCTGATATGACGGAATACACCTTCACCATGGCGTTCTCTTCGCTGGGGAACAACGGGGGCAAGCGTACCATTGCGTTCCAAGCCTACAACGGCGCAGTCGGCGGCGACAAGACCACCGCAACCACCATTTCCCTGACGAGCGGTTCGTCTGCTGCCCCCGTGATTGCGAATGTCAAGATTGACAAGACGACCGCGGTGCTGGGCGAGCAGATTAAATTCACTGTTTATCTGGACAACGCGACGAAGCTGCTGATGTATGTCGACGGGCAGGTGAACCGCCGCTTTGAGGACGTAACGACCAGCATGTCGAAGTACGAGTTCACGATGTCGTTCTCGTCGCTGGGGAATAATGGCGGCGTCCGTACGATTCAGTTCCAGCCTTACAACGGCACGACGGCGGGCGAAAAGTTTAAGGCGTACACGATTACACTGACGACGACCGTGGTCAACAAGCCGGAAGTCGTCAACTTCACCATGAATCCCAGCCGCGTGAAGCTGAATGTGCCGGTGACGTTCACGGTCAACACCAAGAACGCGACGAAGGTCGTCCTGTATGTGGACGGCAAGGCAAATACCAGCTACCCGACGACTGGCGATGTGACGGTTATCGAGCGCGCCTTCGCTTCGCTGGGCAGCGGCAACGGTGTCCGCACGATTCAGTTCAAGCCCTACTACGGAACGACCGCTGGCGAACTTTCCCCGGCGCAGTCCCTGACGCTGTATGTGACCGACGATCCGCTGACTGTGACCGTTCCTGCCGCGAAGCAGGGCGACGACCTGACGGTGACGTGGACGGCTGCTGGCGGCGCAACGAAGTATCAGCTGCTGCTGACCACGCCCGACGGCACAGCTGCGCTGCTGGGCGAAACGGCGGCGCTGAACTACACGGTGCCGGGTCTGAAGCTGCTGCAGCCGGGCGACTACACCATCACGATTAAGGCGCTGTTCGGCAATACGGAGCTCGAATCTGTCAACAAGGCATTCACCGTGACAGGCGACTTCGTGTTCGCGGTTCGTGACGACTCGACGGGCATTGTGGTCGTCAAGTACAACGGCACGGCATCGACGCTGACCGTTCCGAACACGGTGGCGGGTCTGCCGGTGGTGGAAATCGGCGCGCAGGCGTTCGAGGGCAACACGAAGCTCAAGAGCGTAACCCTGCCCGCGACGATTGAAATCATTGGCCGCCGCGCGTTCGCGGAATGCAAGAACCTGCTGGAAGTCAAGTAAGGGTTCATTGGGATTACGAAAGCCGGGGATTGCTGGAAAAGCAGTCCCCGGCTGTTTTGCTGCATCATACGATTTTTTCAATTCGCCTGCGTTATCTGCTTGCCCTTTTTCCCTTCTCCATTTCCCACAATTCTTCCACAGAAAACTCCGCATGGCAGTTCGGGCAGGCAAAATACGGATTGCGGAAGTCAACTGTGCCAATCATCCTGCCGTCTTCCGTGGAAAAATCGTAGTTCTTCGCTTCTTCGGAACGGGAGTTCACCAAATGATGCGCCGTTTCCACTGTGAGTGCTGCCTTGCAGTGCGGGCAGAAATGCTTCTTCATGAACACAAAGATAGGATGCGTGACGGTGTACTTGATATTTTTCATCAGGACAGCCTCCTTCCCCCTTGATTGTAGCAAAAGCAGCAGATTTTCGCAAGTCTCTCCATTCCCCCTGAAATAATAACGCAAAATCCCCCGGAAGCTCATGCCTCCGGGGAACACTTATCTTATTCCGTCTTTGCGCTCTCTCTTGTATAATTCAGCAGTCCGCCATAGAGGATGCAGCCCTGCTGGCGCGCGGTCAGCGGCATCAGCACAATGTAATCCTCGTCCTTTGTGTCGTTGTGCAGCACGAACGTGTCGCTGCCGCTTTCCACCGTCTCGCGGACGTTCGGCAGGCTCAGCATGTCGCCCTGCGCGATGCGGTCGTAATCCGCCTCATTCTGGAACGTCAGCGGCAGAATGCCATTGTTGATAAGGTTCGCCTGATGGATACGGGCGAACGACTTCGCGACGACAGCGCGGATACCCAGATACAGCGGGACAAGCGCGGCGTGTTCGCGGCTGGAGCCTTGCCCGTAGTTCATGCCCGCAACGAGGATGCCGCCGCCTTCCTTCTTCGCGCGCGCCGGGAACGTCGCGTCCACGGGCGTCAGGCAGAAGTCCGACAAGTACGGCACGTTCGAGCGGAACGGCAGAAGCTTCGCATCCGACGGCGCAATGTGGTCGGTGGTGATGTTGTCCTCCATCTTCAGCAGCACCTTGCCGGAAATGGCATCCGCCAGCGGCTTGCCCAGCGGGAAGGGCTGAATGTTCGGGCCGCGGACGACCTCCACCGTGTCCTCTTCGCCCGGCGCGACCGGAGGGATGACCAGATTGTCGTTGACGGTGTACGTCTCCGGCATCGGGATGTCGAGGTCAATGTCAAGGCAGCGCGGATCCGTCAGCACGCCAGTCAGCGCCGTGACAGCCGCCGTCTCGCAGGAGACAAGGTAAATGCCGGCGGATTTGGTGCCGCTGCGGCCGTAGAAATTGCGGTTGTTCGTGCGGACGGAGACAGCGTTCGTGCGCGGCGACTGCCCCATGCCGATGCACGGCCCGCAGGCGGATTCCAGAATGCGCGCGCCCGCCGCAATCATGTCCGCCAAAGCGCCGTTGCGTGCCAGCATCGTCAGCACCTGCTTCGATCCGGGGCCGATGACAAGGCTCACGTCCGGGTGCACAGTCTTGCCCTTCAAAATCCGGGCAACACGCATCATATCCGTATAGGAGGAGTTGGTGCAGGAACCGATAAACACCTGATCGACCTTAATCGGGCCGCACTGCTTGACGGTTTCCACGATGTCAGGCATATGGGGCTTCGCGACGAGCGGTTCAAGCGCGGTCAAATCAATGTCGAGGATTTCGTCATACGCCGCATCCGGGTCTGCGGACAGCGGCACGAAGTCCTGCTCGCGCTGCTGCGCTTTGAGGAACGCATGGGTGACTTCATCCGACGGGAAGATGGAGGTCGTCGCGCCGAGTTCCGCGCCCATGTTCGTAATCGTCGCGCGCTCCGGGACACTCAACGTTTTCACGCCGTCGCCGATGTACTCCATCACCTTGCCGATGCCGCCCTTGACGGTCAGCCGGCGCAGGACTTCCAGAATAATGTCCTTCGCCGCAACGCCGTAGGACAGCTTGCCATGCAGGCGCACGCCGACGACACGCGGGCACGCCAGATAATACGCGCCGCCACCCATCGCGACCGCAACGTCCAGTCCGCCCGCGCCGATGGCAAGCATCCCGATGCCGCCGCCCGTGGGCGTATGGCTGTCCGAGCCGAGCAGCGTGTAGCCCGGCACGCCGAAGCGCTCCAGCTGTACCTGATGGCAGATGCCGTTGCCGGGCTTGGAGCAGTAAATGCCATGCTTTTTCGTCACCGTTTGGATGTAGTAGTGGTCATCCGCATTTTCAAAGCCAGTTTGCAGCGTGTTATGGTCAATGTACGCCACGGACTTCTTTGTCTTGACGCGCTTGACGCCCATCGCCTCGAATTGCAGGTACGCCATCGTACCGGTGGAATCCTGCGTCAGCGTCTGGTCAATGCGGATGGAGATTTCCGAGCCGGGAATCAGTTCACCGCTGAGCAGGTGCGCGGACAGGATTTTCTGGGTCAGATTCATCGCCATGAGGAAAGGACTCCTTTCATAATATGCACAATGCCCAAACGGGCAGAAACAGCCGAATGAACAGCTTCATGATACAGGATTCGGCACGGTGCGTCAATGCTTTTGGGCGGAAAGAACACAAAAAGCGCAGGCTATGAAAAACTCGCCGGATGTTTTAGACATACAGCCTCTTGACAACAAAGCTCCTATATGGTATTATTTGAAGTAAACTACTATATAGGAGCATTTGCATGAAAATGAACGGCGGATTTCTTGTTACCAAAATAAAACAGCTTGGAGACCGAATCTTTGAGAAGATTCTCAGCGAAAAGAATATTGATGCGTTCAATGGAGCCCAGGGGCGTATTCTTTATGTGCTGTGGCAGGAGGATGGAATCTCGATCAGGTCACTCTCGGTCAAATGCGGATTAGCGATAACATCTCTTACGACGATGCTGGAAAGAATGGAACATCAAGGGCTGATAAGCCGTGTTCAGTCTGAAACGGACAAAAGGAAAACACTCCTGTTTCTGACTGAGAAAGCACATGCCTTAAAGGGCGAGTACGATTCTGTATCTGATGAGATGGGCAGCATTTACTACAAGGGTTTTTCAGAGGAAGAAATTACCCGGTTTGAGGAATGCCTCGACCGCATCAGAAAGAATCTTGAGGAGTGGCAGAAGTCATGAGTATTTGTATCAAAGATCAGATTCAGAACATGAATCTCGTCATCGGCTGCACAGTGGGGTGTGCATATTGCTATGCCCGCAACAATGTGAAGCGCTGGCATATGATCGATGACTTCGCTGACCCTGAATTCTTTCCGGGCAAGCTCAGGATGATGGAAAAGAAACGTCCGCAGAACTTTCTTCTTACCGGCATGAGCGATCTCTCCGGATGGAAGCCGGAATGGAGAGACGAGGTATTTGCAAAGATCCGTGAAAATCCACAGCATCAGTTCCTGTTCCTTACCAAGCGCCCCGATCTGCTGGATTTTGATACCGATCTGGAAAACGCATGGTTTGGCGTTACGGTGACGAGGAAAGCCGAACTGTGGCGTATCGACGCCCTTCGGAAAAAC
>OGXX01002177.1_pt1 | contig 18265 bp, 9 predicted proteins | sample 1576301 | NCBI WGS metagenome assembly OGXX01 (sample SAMEA3541469, study PRJEB24748) | human gut metagenome | biome: human gut; feature: human-associated habitat; material: faeces | place: China | collected 2012
CGCTTGCTGCGATCGCAGCTGCGATTACGGCTACCAGCTCAGTGTCATCTGCTTCGGCCTCTTCCTGTGCAGCGATCTGAGTTACTGCATTATCAATACCTGCGTTCTTTGTCTCTTCCTTCTTGCCCTTTTTGCTGAATGCAGCCTGGATCCTGGGAATGAAGTTGAACAGGGAAATGATCAGTGAGATCATGATCAGCATTACAAATACAGTTCCCATACCGATCAGCGTATTCAGTGCAGCCTTGGTCATCAGACCACCCATGGATTCTACGGGATTCAATGCTGCGGACTCCATACTCAGGAACATATCATTGCTGAAGATCACTTCTGCCTGTGCGTTCTGGTTTGCTCCGGTCACATCTACATGTACAATGATCTGATCATCATCGATGGTAGCATCTGCATCGCCGACAGCAGTGATACCGCCGATGGTTTTCTTCGCGGAATTGAAAGACTCGATAGCAGTCTTGTATGCATAACCGTCAACGGTGATACCTACATTTTCCTGTACCATGTATGCCACTTCATCAGCGGTATACTCGGAAAAGCTCTCCAGAGTAGCTTCGTCTTCAAAGTTCTCAAGAGAAGGGATCACATACTGGGTAGCGATCTGGATCGCAGTATCCATCTTACGCTGCTCATAATCCGTATAAGTCTCCTCACTGCCGCACGCCGTCAAACCAAAGATGCAGGTAATCATACATACTAAGCTTAAAAATTTCTTCATTTTATAATCACCCTTTCTTATACAGTTCCGTGTTTCTTGGCAGGACGGTCTTCACTTTTGGTGAATAACATCTCAAATGCGCCGATCACATATTTTCTGGTATCAGCTGCATTTACGATCTGGTCCACATATCCTCTCTTGGCTGCACTGGTTACATTCAGAGTCAGAGCCTCGTACTCTGCAGCCTTCTCATTGATCACATCAGCGCCCTGACCATCATACATGATCTTGGCAGCAAGCTTGCCGTCCATAGCACCGATCTGTGCATCCGGCCATGCCATGGTGCTGTCAGCACCGATTGCCTTGGAGTTCATTACCACATAAGCGGTTCCTAAAGCTTTGCCGATCACAACATTAACCTTGGGAACGGTAGCGTTAGCGAATGCGTAGGTCAGCTTTGCAGCAGCCTTGGCGATGGTCTTCTCGGAAGCTAAAGTTGCCTCATAACCCTTGACATTGGTCAGAGTCAGTACGGGGATACCGAAAGCATCACAGAAGTTCACGAACTCTGCAGCCTTCTCGCAGCCTTCTGCGGTCAGCACAGCGTCTAACTTCTCTGCTACTTTGCCTTCCTCATCGCAGATCTCGGAACGGTTAGCTACCGCACCTACGGTAACACCATCGAGACGTAAGAAACCGGTTACCATATTTTTAGCATATCCGGACTTTACTTCGAAGAAATTGTTGTCATCTGCCAAAATGGACAGAGCAACGGAAGTGTCGCCGACACAGCCTGCGATCTCAGGATTCACACGATTCAGATCATCGGTGCAGTCCTCTAAAAAGCTTGCATCATCTTCGTTGTTGGCAGGCAGGAAGCTTACCAACTCTCTTACCTTCTCCAGAATGGTTGCTTCGTCAGCTACCACATCAACGATACCGCTCTCTTCAGCCTGGAACTTAGCGGAAGAAGAATCACACTTGGTGATCACATTGCCGTCCAAAGCGTTGGGAGCATTCACGAACAGCTTGGCATTCTTCTCTTCCATGAAAGTGAAATCCGTCATGGTAGGGAACAGACCTAAGCCGCCGCCACAGGTTCCGAATACAGCGGTGATCTGAGGGATCACACCGGAAGCCATGGTCTGCTTTAAGTAAATCTCACCGAATGCAGCCAGTGCATCGGTTGCCTCCTGCAGTCTTAAGCCTGCAGACTCGATCAGTCCGATCACAGGTGCTCCGGTCTTCATAGCCAGATCGTAGAGGTTTGTAATTTTCTTGGCATGCATCTCACCGATGGTTCCGTTCAGTACGGAAGCATCCTGGCTATATACATATACAAGATTACCATTGATCACTCCATAGCCGGTAATACAACCGTCAGAAGGAGTTTCATTGGGTTTCAGATTGAAATCCGTAGCTCTTGCGGTTACAAGTCCGCCGATTTCAACGAAACTGTTGTCATCGAGTAAAGCTGCTATTCTTTGACTCGCTTTTGAAGTAGTGCTCATATGTTTCAGCCCTCCGTTGATAATATAATAAAATAAAAATAAAAAACTCTATTAATATAGAAGCACAAATGCCCCCATGATTAACAGTCGTTAGTATAACATAAAATCTGCAACTCGCAAAGAACGAATTGCAGATTTTTACAAAAAATATACATTGTTTTTTATTTTGAACAATATTCCCTTCATTTTTTCATAGGGATCTCACCAAAAAGCGCCAAAGGATCTGCCTGCCGCACCATACAAAGTCTATGGCTTCCACATCCTTTGCTGCGGTCAGACGCTCTCTGCGCCATACCCTGCCATCTACCAGATAGCTGATCTCTCCCACGCACTCTCCTGCCTCCACGGGAGCCGTAAGGTACGGTTCCTTACGATAGAGGATCTCCACATTCTCGCCAGGACCCATTAAGAGTCCCTCCACTCCTTCCGTCTCCGGATCCGGTTCCACAGGCAGCAGTACCTCCTCTGTCAGTGCATCATTCTGTGCCCGCAGCACCGGAATCGGCATAAGCAGCTGTTCTCTGCCCGAAAACGTTTCTTCTTCAAAGCTTCGATATGTAAAGTTCTCCAATCCATAAGTAAACAATTCCCTGCTGTCGCTCCATTTATAGGTCTTGTGATTCGGCCATCCGCAGGCAAGCAACGCCACGATCAGACATTTTCCGTCCTGTTTCAGGGCTCCCACATAGCAGTATCCCGCCTTGTTCGTAAATCCGGTCTTGCCGGTAAACGCTCCGTCCATCATCTGCAGAAAAGCGTTGTGATTGTGACACTGAAAGAAGCGTCCGTTCTCCGTAAAACTGTAATCCTGCGTCCCTGTGATCTCTAAAAACAGATCCCTCTGTGGGGAAGTTTTCATACAGTACCTGAGGATCTCCGCCAGATCTTTTGCTGTGGTATGGTGTTCCCTCTCTAATGTACTTCCGTCCGACAGTGTCAGAGTCTCCGTGGCATCCAGCCCGTTTGGTGTGATGAACCAGGTGTCTTCGCAGCCGATTTCTTCCGCCTTTTCATTCATTGCCTGCGCAAATCTATGTAATGCCGCCTTGCTCTCTTCGCCGGTATGTTCTGAGATCTCCCCCGTCTCTCCCAAAAGTTTTCCGCCGATGTATTCCCCCAGTACCACAGCAGTATCGTTATGGCTTTCCAGCATCAGGGAAAACAATAATTCTCTCACGGTATAGTGTTCTCCGCATTTCACATATAGCTTTACCTTGGGCATGGTGGCTGCATAGGCAGAGACGCTGACGGTTTCATCCACCTTTGCATTTTCCAGCACCAAAATACAGGTCATGATCTTGGTGGTACTTGCCATAGCCATGGGGATAGTTTCGTTTTTTCCGTAAAGCACGCGTCCGGAATCCGCATCCAGAAGCACTGCTCCCTGTGCATACAGCTTAAACTCCTGTTGTAGATCGGATTTCCCGGTCTCATACCGGATCGCGTATGTCGGTTCGTTGTCTGTTATCCTATCTTCACGGAATTGTGATCCGCACAGACTTTCCAGACATATAATTCCCGCAAAAAGGACACAAAAAAAGCCTCGCATAATCGTTGCTCCCAAAAAGGGTTACTTATTATTATGAGGCCGGTTCTTTGTCCTATTCTCTGTTTATATATTCAAAGTAAGCTGTACTTCCTGTTCCGCCTGCTGCTTAAATTCCTCCACCTGCACCGGATTCAGTTCCGGCAGTTCTTCCAGACTCTTCACGCCAAAGCAGCGTAAAAACTGCTCCGTGGTACCAAACAGCAAGGGTCTTCCGGGAGCATCCAGACGTCCCAGTTCCGTGATCAGATCGTATTCCAACAATTTGTTAATAGCATGGTCACAGCTGACGCCTCTGACTCTCTCGATCTCAAGTCTCGTTACCGGCTGCTTATAGGCAATAATGGACAATGTCTCCAGCACGGTATCCGTCAGAGTCATTTTCCTCGGAGTCTTCGCGATCTTGATCAGATATTCGTACATATCCGCCTTGGTGCACAGCTGTACGGAATCGTCGAACTGTGTCAGACCGATACCTCTGTTCTCTTCCTCATACCGCGCCGCCATGTCTTTTAATATAGACTTTGTCGTCTTCACATCCTCTTCGATCACTTCCGCAAGTCTGCTGATCTCCACGGAATCTCCCATGGTAAAAAGGATAGCCTCTATCACTGCTTCTGCTTTACTGCGTTCCATTCTAAAACCTCACTGTATCCTAAACGTTAGATGTAATCATAATATCATCGAATATATTTTCCTGGCTAATGTTGATCTTGCCGGTCTTCATCAGTTCCAGAATGATCAGAAATGTAACGATCACTTCCATTTTGCTGTTCTGCTTCTCCAAAAGCTTACGGAAGCTGAAGGTCTTATGTTCTCTGGCATAAGCCTCCACATACAGCATCTTGATGTCCATATCTACCTCATCCTTCTCGATATTGCCATACTGGCTGCGGACGGGGTCGATCTTGTCCTCCTGCTTCTTTACGATGGATCTGAAGATCTCATGAAGCTTGTTCAGATTCATATCGCCGATGAGTTCTTCGTAATCTATGGGCTGTCTGTAAGCTTCCACTTCCTTCGGAAGTCTCTGCTCTCTGTACATGTTCCTGGCAGCATCCACCTGACGGTCTCTGAGTTCAAAGGACATGTATTTGTACATCTTGTATTCCAACAGCTTCTGAACCAGTTCTACTCTGGGATCCTCTTCCTCGCCGTCCTCGTTCACTTCCTTGGGCAGCAGCATCTTGCACTTGATGTCGATCAGCGTCGCCGCCATCACCAGGAATTCACTCATGACATTCATGTCTTCCCGCTGCATCTGCCTGATGTAATCCAGATACTGCGCCGTAATCTCTACGATAGGGATATCATAGATGTCTATTTTATTTTTTTCGATCAAATGAAGCAGCAGATCCAGTGGACCTTCAAACGCTTCCAGTTTTACAGATATTGCCATTTGATAAAACTCCTATTTCCCCTCGTCCGGCATAAGCTCCACTTCTAAGATCTCGCCCGGATTGAACAGCCGGATCGGGATCGTGTGCATTCCCAGTCCTCTGCTTAAGAGCATTCTGCTCTTCCCTATGGTAAACTCTCCGCCATCGTATTTTGGAAAAAGTCTCACATTGGGAGACACCACACCCTTTCCCCAAAAAGGAACTCTCACCATGCCGCCGTGGACATGACCGGATAACACCAGGTCTGCACCCCAGTCTGCGTATTTCGGAAAATAATCCGGGTCGTGGGCGATCAATATATTGAAATATTCTTCGGAGGGCTGTCCTAAAATCCCCGGCAGATATTCCGGATCCATGGGCTGTATCCCAAAACGTTTGTAGTACAGCCTGTCTATCTCAGAACCATAGATGCGGATCCCGTATTCCGGAAGATCCTTATGCTCGTTGACAAGCCTGTGAATACCGATCTTCGTAAGAGCTTCTTCATACCGTCCCGCCATATCCCCATAATTTTCAGGATACAGCTTCAGGCGGTGTTCATGGTTGCCGTTGCCGTAATAGACAGGATACTTCTTTGCAAGCTCCGTAAGAAATCCCACCGCCACATCCAGTGTTGCCTTCGGCTTCGCCGTCAGCATATCCCCGGCGATCAGGATCATGTCCGGTCCGATCTCATCGATCGCCTGCAACAGTCTCTCATTTTGTTTTCCGTATCTTTTATTGTGCAGATCCGCCAGAACCACCGCCTTCACAGACTTTTTGATTCTCTGATCCCGCAGGGAATAATGCCGCACCACAAAGCGGTTACTGTCGTACAGCATTATCCACAGCATTATCACAAGGATTACTGCGATCACGGTAATCACTACATCCAACTCTTTTGCCCCCATGGTATGTTGCCAGATTATTGCCAATTTGTTCTATAGTATAACATATTATTTTGTCTTACAAAAGATAAAATTCCATTATTTTTCGCAGATAATCCTTATAAACCGCCTTCGCCACCGCATTTTCATACAGAATCGGTACACTGCCGATCTCCACGCCGTTCAGCAGATAGACCGCCCTGCCTGCCGTATCTCCTTCCGCAAAAGGTGCTATGGCAGTCTCCGGCAGTTCAATTTTCTTCTCCACGCCGTCCAGGGAATTTCCCTCCGTATCCAGATACCGGAATTCACTTTGGTATTTGACTGGCACCGTATCCTCTACGCCGCCCTGCACCCGCATATTCTGCAGGGGATCTGTATTCTCATCCAGATACAGATCGCTTATATTAAAACCGTAGCTAAGCAATGTCCGGGCGTCCTTAAAACGTGCCTTATAGTCCGGTGCCCCCATGATCACCGCGATCAGATCAATGCCATCCTTCGTTGCCGTGGCGGACAGACAGAATTTTGCTTTGGAAGTGGATCCGGTTTTCAATCCCGTAGTAAACGGATACTGTTTCAGCAATTTATTGGTACTGTTTAACGTGAATTTTGAGCTTCCCTGACTGGTCTCATGGGTGATGTCCTCCATCCAGATACCTGTATATTCAAATATTTTCGGATATTTTACCGTAAGCTCCCTGGACATGACCGCTACGTCCATTGCCGTCGTATAATGGCCGTCGGAATCCGTCAGACCACAGCAGTCCTCGAAATGGGTATCCGTCATGCCAAGCTCCGACGCCTTCGCATTCATCTGTTCCACGAAAGCTTCTTCGCTTCCCGCTATGTATTCCGCCACCGCCACGCTGGCATCATTGCCCGAAGCTACAGCGATACATTTGATCAGGGTCTCTAAGGTCTGCACCTCATTTTCTGCCAGGAACACCTGAGAACCTCCCATGGAACTGGCATAGGCGCTCACCGTTACCGGATCCTCTAATTTGATTTTTCCCTGATCCAGAGCTTCAAAAGTTAAAAGCAATGTCATGATCTTGGTAATGCTGGCAGGGCTTCGGCGTTCTCTTGCATTCTGCTCAAAGATCACCTTCCCGGTGGAGCTCTCCAGAAGCACCGCACTGGGAGCTTCGATCGCTGTCGGTTCTGCACATACATTGATTCCGTTCCACCAGAATACCTGCATACTGATGCTGAATAGCAAGATCCCCGTGCAAATATATTTCCTGATTTTTTGCATAAAAAAGCCACACTCCCCTATCCTTTTCTAAAAGATATGGTCGTGTGGTCCTATATATACCTGTAAACCTGATGTTTTACGTCTTACCATCTGGCGATCAATGCCTGGCAGCGTTCCTTCAGTGCTTCTCCCTTACTGCGGACATCGATGTCGAATACCTTGATCAGTTGTACCGTATAATCAATCGCCACAAGCAACAGGATACCCTGGATCAGGCGGGTTCCTATCTGCAGCTGCACCTTATCGATGATATGATACATGGCATCATGGACAAACTGCACGATTCCTATCGCATAAAATCCCCAGGCGACGGTACTCTCGAGGCAAATGATTCCCCGATAATTGAAGGGCTTATTATTATAATCCCACCATAATTCTCCCAGGAAACGGATCATACCGATCCCTACCAGATATTCAAAGGCCGTTGCCAGGATAGCTCCCAGAAAATATAATTCCACAAGCTTATCACGCAGCGGACTTAAGATCAGATACCCCAGCACTCCGCCAAAACCATAGATCGGACAAAACGGTCCCTTGCCGAATCCCCGGTTGGTAAGCTTGCGATTACAAAATGACATATACGTAGACTCCAGTGCCCATCCAAGAACACTGTACAATACAAATGCTGCTAACAGATGATAGATATCTGTTCCCAGTATTTCATAACTCCACATTTGATCTCCCTCAAAAGTACAAAGTCCCCGGTGATCACGCCGAGGACTGTTGTTTAACATTAGTTATATTTACGTTTTCTTGCTGCTTCAGACTTCTTCTTACGTTTTACGCTAGGCTTCTCGTAATGCTCTCTCTTACGAATCTCCTGCTGGATACCAGCCTTAGCGCAGCTTCTCTTGAAACGACGTAAAGCGCTATCTAAAGTCTCGTTCTCTTTTACGATTACGTTTGACATCTTACACCCGACCTCCCTTCAGTCCCTTCAAGTAACATGACTGACTGGGTTATTCTAATGCGCAGTTGTTCTACACACATTTGATATTATAGCATAAAAAATGTATTCGTCAACTACTTTTTTGGGATTTTACAAAATCTTATTTAAAAAATTTATCGTAGATACCAAACAGGAAAATGAAGATCACGATCAGGGGCAGTCCGTAGGTCAGATAACCGCGCATCCAGTCGTGGACTTTTAAACCCTTGCCGGTATTTACTTCTGCCTTATAGTTCTCCCATCCCCAGCCGTATCTGGTCACGCAGAACAGCAGGTATACCAGGGATCCTAAGGGAAGGAACAGATTACTTACCAGAAAATCTTCAAAATCCAGTACCGCTCCGCCGAAGACAGCAAAACCATCCCAGCTCCACACATTATACCCCAGTACGCAGGGCACGGACAATGCAATGATCAGGAACAGGTTCACCAGGGAAGATTTCCTGCGACTGGCACCGGTCAGTTCCATGCCACAGCAGATGATATTCTCGAACACAGCCAGCACCGTGGACAATGCTGCGAACGCCATGAACAGAAAGAATAAACTCCCCCACAGGCGGCCGTAAGGCATGTTGGCGAAAATATTCGGCAGGGTTATGAAAATCAGGCTCGGTCCTGAGGTCTGATCCACCCCATAGGTAAAGCAGGCGGGGAAAATGATCAGTCCTGCGGTAATTGCCACGAAAGTATCCAGTACCACAACTCTGACGGACTCTCCCATCAGAGAATGATCCTTGCCGATGTAGCTTCCAAAGATCGCCATGGCACCAATGCCTAAACTTAAGGTAAAGAACGCCTGATTCATGGCACCTACCAGTGTAGATACCACACCGACTTCCTGCATACGTCCAAAATCAGGTACCAGATAGAACTTCAGACCTTCCTTTGCGCCCGTCATGAAGAAGCTATTGATGGCAAGTACTACCATAATGGCAAGCAGTGCGATCATCATGACTTTCGTCACGCGCTCCAGACCGTTCTGCAGTCCACCGGCACACACAACGATACCAATGATCACCACCAGTACCATCCAGAACATCATGACCCCCGGATCTGCCAGCATCCGGGTAAACTGTTCCGCTACCGCATCCGCGGAAAGCCCGGAAAGTTTACCGGCAGCCGTCATATAAAAATAATGTAACATCCAGCCTGCTACCGTAGTGTAGAACATCATCAGCAGATAGCAGCCTGCCAGTGTAAAATATCCGTGGATATGCCACTTCTGTCCCGGCTTCTCCAGTGCCTGGTAAGCCTTTACGGGACTTTTCTTACTTGCTCTTCCCACCGCGAACTCCATGGTCATAATCGGCAGACCAAGGAGCACCAGGAAGATCAGATAAAACAATACAAATGCGCCACCGCCGCCCTGGCCGGCCATGTACGGGAATTTCCATACATTACCGATCCCAATGGCACAGCCGGCAGACAACAGGATAAAACCTAAACGGGATTTCAGATTCTCTCGTTCCATTATGCGAGCTGACCCTCCAGTACTTTGGACGCTTCCGCGATCGCTGCGGGAATGCCTGCAGGATTCTTACCGCCGGCCTGCGCCATATTCGGACGTCCACCGCCGCCACCGCCTACCAGTGCGGCAATTCCCTTGATCAGGTTGCCTGCATGGGCGCCGGCCTTCACAGCACCGTCCGTTGCCATAGCGATCATATTGACCTTGCCGTCCTGTGCGGAAAGCAGTACAACAACGCCTTCGCCAAGCTTATCCTTGAGCTGGTCGCCCAGGTCTCTCAGGCCATTCATATCCACACCGTCTACGCTGGCTGCCAGAAGCTTTGTGCCCTTTACTTCCACTACCTGATCCAGTACGTCGCCCAGTGCGGACTGTGCCATCTTCGCCTTCAGGGATTCGTTCTCTGCGGTCAGAGCCTTCAGATCCGCCTGCATATGCTGGATCTTCTCGGTCAGAGCAGCAGGAGTTGCCTTGGCTGCTGCAGCTGCCTTATGGAAGCTCTCTTCCATTGCCTGATAGTATGCCATGACATTGGCACCGGTCAGTGCTTCGATTCTTCTGACACCGGCTGCAATACCGCTCTCGGACAGGATCTTGAAATAGCCGATCTCTCCGGTGTGCTTTACATGGGTACCACCGCACAGTTCCCTGGAGAAATCTCCCATGGATACCACGCGGACGGTCTCACCGTATTTTTCACCGAACAGAGCCATAGCTCCGCTCTTCTTCGCATCTTCGATGTTCATGACATCGGTAACGACTGCAATATCCTCTGCGATCTTCTCATTGACCAGAGCCTCTGCCTTAGCGAGCTCTTCCGCAGTCATAGCCTGTCCGTGGCTGAAGTCGAAACGGGTTCTTGCGCCGTCCTGGTAGGAGCCCTGCTGTTCTACATGATCGCCCAGTACGATCTGCAGTGCCTTCTGTAACAGATGGGTTGCGGAGTGGTTCTTGCAGACACTCTTTCTGTTATTGGTATCCACGGCAAGCTCTGCAGTATCTCCCACAGTAACTGTTCCGGATACGACCTTACCCACATGTCCGATGCGTCCGCCTGCGATCTTCACAGTCTCAGTCACTTCAAAAGTACCGTTTTTCGTGCGGATCACGCCAAAGTCACCCTTCTGTCCGCCCATGGTAGCATAGAACGGAGTCACATCCGTGATCAGGGTACCGGTCTCTCCCTCATTTAAGGTATTCACCAGTTCGGTCTCGGATGCCAGTCCCACTACTTTACCTTCTGCGGTCAGCGCATCATAACCTACAAATTCGCTGGTGATCTTATCATCCAGTCCATCGAACACACCTGCTGCGGTAGTCAGCTTCTGGGAGAAGTTCTGTCCTTCTCTTGCCTTCTGTTTCTGCTCTTCCATGGCAACGGCGAAGCCATCCTCATCCACAGTCAGATTCTCTTCCTGTGCCAGCTCTACGGTCAGCTCCAGAGGGAATCCAAAGGTATCGTATAAGTAGAATGCGGACTTACCGTCGATCTCCTTTTTCCCTTCGCTTCTCTTCTGCTCCAGAATCTTCTGCAGCTCCTTCATACCGTTCTCCAGAGTGCTCTCAAAACGAGCGATCTCCTTCTGTAACTCGGTCAGGATGAACTCTCTGTTCTTCTTCATCAGAGGATAGCTTTCTGCATAGATCTCATCGATATACATAGCAGCAATGTGCAGCAGCTGCTCTGTGGTCATATTTAAAGTACGGCCGTGTCTTACCGCACGGCGGATCAGACGACGGAGAATATAGCCGGCACCGGTATTGGAGGGAAGCAGCTTCGCCTCATCACCGATCAGCATAACACCGGTACGAAGATGGTCTGCCAGGATACGCATGGATCTGGTCAGCTTCTCATCTGCATTGTATTTCACACCGGAAGCCTCTTCAATATAAGCGATCACCGGGGCAAACAGGTCTGTCTGGTATACATCTCTGGTACCGTTTAAGAATGCCAGGATACGCTCCAGTCCCCAACCGGTATCTACGTTCTTCTGCTTTAAAGGAGTCAGATGACCGTCATGATGCTTCTCATACTGCATGAATACATCATTACCCAGCTCGGTGTATTTGCCACAGTCACAGCCGGGGCCGCAGTTCGGTCCGCAATCCGGTCTGTCAGCGATATAGAACATCTCACTGTCGGGACCGCAGGGGCCATATTCCAGTCCCCACCAGTTATCATCAGCGGGCAGATAATATACGTTTTCTTTTTTGAATCCGGAAGCGATACGATACTGTGCGCCTTCCTCGTCTCTGGGGGCATTATCATCACCGGCAAATACAGTGGCAGCCAGATGATCCGCATCAAATCCGAACACCTGGGTCAGCAGTTCAAAACTCCACTGGCAGCGTTCCTTCTTAAAATAATCACCAAGGCTCCAGCTTCCCAGCATCTCAAAGAAGGTTACATGGCTCTTGTCACCTACGGAATCGATATCATTAGTACGTACACAGCCCTGTACGTTACAGAGTCTGGTACCCAGAGGGTGCTTCTGTCCCAGCAGATAAGGCATCAGCGGCTGCATACCGGCAACGTTAAACATAACACCGGTGGAACCGTCGGATACCAGGGATACTGCTCCCACATCTACGTGGCCACGGTCTATATAAAATTGTTTCCAGGCTTTTCTCAGTTCATTAGAAGTGAATTGTCTCATTCTCTCGGTCTCCTTGTCTCAATAATTACATCTTTCGGAAAATAAACCTACATTTCTACATTATAATGTTATCGTTTCGCCGCGTCAAGAATAAAACATCACTCATTCTCGTCTTCCAGGATCTCGTTCAATGCCTCTCTGGCCTCCTCGATCTCCTCTTTTTTACCCTTTTTCAATGCAGCCTCGAAAACAGTGATATAACGATCTAGTTCTTTTCTCCGGTCTCCCAGTGCTTCCTCATACATCCGCTCCGCTCTGAGAAGCACCAGACGGTTCTCCTCCAGGTCTCTGGGCTGGATCTTCAGATAGGACAATTCTTCCATTCGCTTCTGGATCTCATCATCCGTCATCTGGTTGTCCTGTCCCTTGATGATCATTTTCTGGGTCAGTCCGGTGGATACCACCTTGACTTCCACTTCCAGCAGGGAATTGATGTCATAGGTGTAAGTCACATCCACGGCTTCACTGCCCCTGGGCCCTTTGGGAACATCAATGTTCAGTTCTCCCAGAAACAGATTATTTCTGGCGAAACGGCTCTCTCCCTGCAGTACCTGGACGCGCACCTTGTCCTGATTGTCTCTGACAGTGTACAACTGCTCCGTATGACTGGCGGGGATCACGGTGTTGCGCTCAATGATGGGACAGAAACGGCCGTCTTCAAATTTGCCTTCCTCGTATTCCACCACAACTTCCGTTCCTAATGTAAAGGAGCATACATCCGTCAGAATGACTTCCTTTACCTCCGCCCGGCGTTCCTTCATGGCCGCCTGGATCGCCGCGCCCAGTGCCACGGCTTCGTCCGGGTTCAGTCTTGTATCCGGGAATTTGCGGAACAGCCTGATCAGGAAATCCCTGACCACCGACAGTCTGGTGGCTCCGCCGATCAGCAATACCTCATCGATGTCCGACAGCTTCAGTCCTGCATCCGTCAGACTCTTCTTCACCGGTTCCCTGATCTTCATTAACAGTTCTTCGCACTCTTCCTCATATTCTTTTAAGGCGATCTCTGCCGTTTTGTTCTCTTCACCCAGCATAAGTTCCATGGTCACCGCAGTCTGATCACTGATTCCCCGCTTGGCTTCTTCTGCCTTTTTATAGAGACGCACCTGTTCTTTCTCCGACAGATCCTTATAATGCAGTCCTGTCTTTTGCAGAAAAAGTTTCGACATCACTTCCGTGAAATCTTCACCGCCAAGATAATTGTCTCCGGCTACCGCCCGCACCTCCAGAATATTGTGATACAGCTCCAGAATGGAGACATCAAAAGTTCCGCCGCCCAGGTCAAATACCAGAAATCTGGTGTCTTTTTCTTTTTCGTACAGGCCGTAGGCCACCGCCGCTGCGGTAGGCTCCGAGATCATACGCTCCACCTTCAGCCCGGCCAGTTCTCCGGCCCGCTTGGTGGCTTTTCTTCTCTTGTCGTCAAAATAGGCCGGTACACTGATCACGGCCTCTGTGACTTCTTCCCCCAGATAGGCTTCCGCATCTTCTTTCAGATAACGCAGGATCATGCTGGACAATTCTTCTGGACGGAACTTTTTGCCGGACAGGTCATAAGTGCGATCCGTTCCCATGCTGCGCTTAAATGCCTGCGCCACACTGTCGGGATAGAGGTTTCTGCGTTCCTGTGCCGTCTCCCCCACATAGACATTGCCGTTCTCATCCACGCTGACCACAGAGGGGGTCAGATGTTTTCCCAGACGGTTGGGGATGATCACAGGTCCTTCCTCCGTAAATACTGCCACCAGACTGTTGGTGGTTCCCAAATCGATTCCGACTATCATATGTTTTCTTCTCTCTTCATTTTAATTTTTTACTTCTTCCCGAACAGCCTCTGCCAGAATCCCCGTTTCTCCGGCTGCAGCTTTTCCTTATGAAAAGCGGCTACGGCAGGATCCGTATCCTTCGTCACCTGTTCCGAATGATACCGGTGCCAGATGGCCTGCAATCCCATTCCGGGATGTTCCTGCATCTGCTCTTTCAGCCGCTCCAGTGCTTCTTTCTCCCGGCCCTTTTTCAGCATCTGCAGTATCCGTACCATCTCCAGTTCCTCGCAGACGGGATGTACACAGCCATGGCAGAAGGAACAGTCTTTGTCCAGTTGCAGGAGCGTATCCTGTTCCTCATCGGTGGCCGTATAATATCCCGCCAGATATTCGTGTACGATCCGAAGCTTCGGATATTTCAGATACACATCCTTGCCGCTTTTATCTTCTCTTTCCATGCAGGCTTTCAACGCCTGTGCATAGTCAGCACCTTTCTTCTTATCTCCGTACAGGATGCATGCCAGGATCAGGTCCGCAATGTCATCCTTTTTGCTGAGATCCTCCTTATGGAAGATCAGTGCCTTATCCATATTCTCGATGGCCACCTTTCCGGAACCACAGATCAGCCCATACCATCCCAGATGGAAAAAGTAATCTTCGAAATACTTCTGGGTATTCCCGGTATTTTTTCCAAGCAGTTCGATCTTCTCCGGCCACGATGTCAGAATATTTCCGGCGATCGTCTTTTCCCCGCACCAGACACACAGATCCAGCTTTTCTCCTGCCGCATCCAGTACATTGACGAATGCCTTCTCCAGAACTTTTAATCCCTCCGTAGTCTTGTCATTGCAGGCCAGACATCTGGCGAAATCCCTCATACGGTTCCGGTCCCGGTCTCCGGCACTTCCCGTCATCTCACGGTATCTCCGGTAAAACTGTTCCGCCATTTCCGTATTGCCCAGCAAAAAATAAATTTCTGCCTGTTCCGCAATCAGTTCCGGCCAGGCATGATTCTGTGTTCCGCTCTTTTCATAGAAAAATACACATTTTCTCAGGCAGATCATGGCTTCATCGTATTTGCCGCGGCATCTGTGGATCCGTGCCAGTCCTTTCCAGGCAAAAGGATTGGCCGGGTTCGTGGAAAGCGCCTTTTCATAATCCGCTTTTGCCGCCTCCAGACAGCCTGCCGCATTATGAAAATCTCCCCGCTCCACCAGTAAAAATTCACAAGGGTAGGCATACAGATATTCCGTAATGATCGGAAGTCCTCTCCGGTAAAATATGGTCTTGCCCGCTTCCAGTTTGCTCAGATATTCCTTCCGGAATTTATCTATGGCGTCGTTCATCTGTTCCTGGGGAAGCCCCGTATTGGTCAGCTGCCATTCATAGGCATCCAGGATCACACTTTTGACATTATTATCCTTCGCCTGTTGTAACAGTTCCTTCAGTTCCTCCGGATGTGTCAGATCCATGTACACCTTTGCCATCATTTCATAGGCCTTGACATAGGTTGGAAAATAATTTAGACAGGCTCTGCCGTTCTGGATCACCCCTGCTGCATTCCACTGCCTCTTCGCCGCTTCCAGTTCGTTGGCATATGCAGCGTAAACCTGATAATCCCCGATCAGTTTCTGGGATATCTCCGCACAGCGTTCATACTCTTCCATCTCCACATAGATCTGTGCCTTTTCGATCAGCATACCGATATCCTTCGGTGTTCCGGTCTCGGCTTTTTCCGCTTCCGCAATGGCTTCGGCGAATTTTTCCGGCTGTACATAGCCATAAGCCCGATAGCACTGCATCCGGATCATATGTGACTGTCGGATCCGGTCTCTGTCTTTTTCCTCCTCTTCGGCATCCGTATCCCGGAGGATCTTTTTCTCCAGGCTTTCTTCCCATTTGGCTGCCGTGGAAATTGCCTTCTCATATTCTGCCGCTTCTGCCAGCAGTTTTGTCATAAGTCCCAGATATTCCTCACGCCTGTCCGCAGGAACTTTTGCTTCCAGCTCCCTGACCGTGCGGATTCCCAGATCGGTCCTGCCATCCTGCAGATAACACCAGCCCAGATCCAGTCCCAGACCGGGATCATGGTTCTGCGCATATTCCCGTTTCATTTCCCGTTCCAGTTCGGTGTTGATCTTCTGCAGTGTCTCCAGAAATGTGTTGTCTCCGCCTACGGAAAGAATCTCTTCCGCACATTTTTTTGCCTCTTTATAGTTCCCCTGCTCATAATACCAGTCCGTCAGGCGCAGGTTCGCCATGTAGTGTTTCGGCAGCTTCTCCCGAAGACTCTCATAAATAGCAGACGCTTCTACGCGCCCTTCATTTCTCCACAGTATTTCCGCCGTATTGTAAGCGATCAGATCATCCTCCGGATATCTTGCAGACAGTTTCTTTAACAAAGTAATGGCTTCTGCGGTCTGTCCCTTTCCTTCATAGAGGGACGCACGGCAGATCTCCATAACAGGGTGGGTAATCCCCAGAGCATCCCCACATCCGATCATCTGCTCCGCTTCCTGTAATTTTTTCTCCTGCAGCGCCTGATAAGCTCTGTCATAATATTGCAGAAACTGATCGTAATCCGCATCTTCCGCACCACGGAACTCGGAAAAATCCACTTCTTCCCCGGATTCGCACTTATGTACCATATAGCTTACAAACTGTGCCGGAAAGCGCTCTCTGAAGGCCCCCGCATTCTGTACAATGTGGATTTTCTCATCCAGAAGCTTCCAGATTGCGGTCGGCAGCTTATAATGTTCCATCAGAAAACGAAGCAGATAAGTGGTGCAGTTTTCCTCTTCCTCCAGAGAAAGAAAGTCATCCGCCTCAAAAAGCGCTTTCCATTTTTCCACATCACAACGGTCCGTAATATTCTCATAGACCTTCCGAACACCACGTATCCACTGTCCAGCCGGAGTATCGTCCTCCAGCGTCGGTTCCGCCTCCTCGTTCTCTTCTGCATCCGGCGTTCCGGCATAGCGGCAGGCCTCCTCATAAGCCATCCGCAGTCGCTTGAAGCCTTCCGGATCATCCTCCGGATTCGTTACCGTCAGCTTGTCACGATAGGCATTCTTCAGTGCCCTTTCGTCTTTTGTCTGTTCGATTCCCAGAATCTGAAACACTTCAATCGGTTCCACGCTGTCCCCTCCACTGTAAGTATCAAACTTTTCGTACCAATAGAAAAAGATATAGAAAAGGAGCAGAAAAATCTTTCTGCTCCTGAATAGTGATCTTAGAATGTAAACTTATCTGCAAAGTAAGCATCCAGATCTGCGATCGCTACACGCTCCTGCTCCATGGAATCACGGAAACGTACGGTAACGCAGCCATCTGTCTCGGAATCAAAATCGTAAGTTACGCAGAAAGGAGTTCCGATCTCGTCCTGACGACGATATCTCTTACCGATATTTCCTCTGTCGTCAAATTCACAGTTATACTTCTTGGAAAGCTCTGCATAAATCTTCTCTGCACCTTCGTTCAGCTTCTTGGACAGAGGCAGTACACCGATCTTCACGGGTGCCAGTGCCGGATGGAAACGAAGCACGGTACGCATATCTCCGCCCTCTAACTCTTCCTCATCGTAAGCAGCGCACAGGAAAGCCAGAACAACTCTGTCCGCACCCAGAGAAGGCTCGATAACGTAAGGGATATACTTCTCCTTCTTCTCATCATCGAAGTAGGTCATATCCTCGCCGGAGGTATTGGCATGCTGGGTCAGATCGTAATCAGTTCTGTCCGCGATACCCCACAGTTCGCCCCAGCCGAAGGGGAACAGGAACTCGATATCAGTAGTTCCCTTACTGTAGAAACACAGCTCCTCGGGAGAATGATCACGAAGTCTCATTTCATCCTCTTTGATGCCTAAGGACAGCAGCCAGTCACGGCAGAAGCCTCTCCAATACTGGAACCACTCCATATCGGTACCCGGCTCACAGAAGAACTCCAGCTCCATCTGCTCAAACTCTCTGGTACGGAAAGTGAAGTTACCGGGTGTGATCTCATTACGGAAGGACTTACCGATCTGTCCGATACCGAAAGGAATCTTCTTACGGGAAGTTCTCTGTACATTTTTAAAGTTAACGAAAATACCCTGTGCAGTCTCGGGTCTTAAGTAAACGGTGTTCTTGGCATCCTCGGTAACACCCTGGAAGGTCTTGAACATCAGGTTGAACTG
>OGXX01002190.1_pt1 | contig 18166 bp, 26 predicted proteins | sample 1576301 | NCBI WGS metagenome assembly OGXX01 (sample SAMEA3541469, study PRJEB24748) | human gut metagenome | biome: human gut; feature: human-associated habitat; material: faeces | place: China | collected 2012
AATATAAAAGCACTATAAAGGTGCTTTTTCTTTTGCTTAAAAGGAGTGAATAAAAATGTTAAAGATTATGTTATTAATTATATTAAGTCCATTTGCTATAGTATGTGGAATAGTAAGCATAGCAATTATATATGCAATAGTAAATAAAATTATAGATATGATAATAGATTATATAAAAGCAATAAACAATAGAGATGATAAGCAATGCTAAAGAGTTGCCAATATTGTGGCAAGATACACGATAGTAAATATATATGCAAAGAAAAGCCAAACAGAAAGAAAGAAGTAACAGAAGCGGATAGGTTCAGATGGACAAGCCTATGGCATAGAAAGAGAGAAGAGATAAAGAAGCGAGACTTATATCTATGTCAGATATGCATTAGAGAATTGTACAATACAGTAACAAAGTATAACATGAATGACTTAAGCGTACACCACAATATGCCAATAAACGAAGCCTACAACAGAAGACTAGACAATGACAATCTAATAACAGTATGTAGTTATCATCATGAGATGTGTGAAAGTGGAGAGATAACAAGAGAAGTAGTGCAAAAAATAATAGATGAGCAGGAGGATAGAAAATGAAGTATAGTGATATGACAATAGAAGAAGCGGAAATCATACAGAAACATATTCAGTGTGAGATTATTTTCAATGGTGATAATAAAGAAATTATATTTAACAATATTATGGAGGAATTTATAAATAATTTTAAAGAAGGGTTATTAAATATTTTGAAGGAAGTATATAAAGTAGCGGAAGCGATAGGAAATACAATTGCAAAAATTATAACAACAACAAAAGAATATATAATAAAGCTATTTGATAAAAAGATAAGCAAGAAAAGGTTTATGAAGTTGTTACAAAGCAAAGGAATGCAAAGAAATGAGATTAATCATATAGTAAAGAATAATAAAGACAAGTATACATTGTGGAGATATTTTATAAATATCCCCCCTACCATAAAAGATAAAAAACAAAAATAAATTTTTACACCGACTGCATACCTTCGCTTAAAAAAAATTCCCACATCAACATAAATAAATAATACAAGAAAGGAGATGAACAATATGCCAACACCAACAAAACCATTTAAGGTATTAACATCTGAAAAAAAGTCACATAGAACAAAAGCTGAACTTAAGATGAGAGAAGAAGGAGAGAAATCATTAAGTACAGATATAGAACTTAAAGAAAGAAAAGAAGTGAAACAAAATAAAGTAGCTCATAAGGAATTTAAAAGAGTACAAAAAATATTAAAAAATATAGATAAAAATGACGCAATTTATGAAGCTGTTATAAATAGATATTGTTTACTCCAAGCAGAGTGTTTTGATTTAGAAGAAAGAAGAGAAGAATGTTATAATTTGATATCGAAATTAAGAGAAGAAGAAAAAGAATTGATTGAAGAACTAAAAGACAGAGAAAATATAGATGAGTTAATAGATTATAAATTGGAATACGCTAAATCACTAGCAAAAATGATGAGTTCAATGTCAACTATAGATAAACAAATTCAAGCAAAAAGAAAAATGCTATTAGACATTGAAAAAGAAAATGTTATGACAATAGCATCTGCATTAAGGTGTGTACCGAAAAAAGAAGACAAAGAGGCAGATAATCCACTTTTGAAAGTACTAAGAGGTGAAGCATAATGTTATTAGAAAAGGCAAAAGAATATGCTAAAGATTGCATAAGTGGAAAAGAAATAACAACATTTGAAGTTAAAACACAGTGTAAATGGTTTTTAGAAGATTTAGAAAAACAAAATAATGACTATTATCCTTATTATTTTGATACAAAACAAATTGGAATAATCGAAGGCATTTTAAAATTATTAAATTTTGCAACGGGATTACATATTGTTGGCAAAAGCATATACGAAGGTTTGGAAAATTTCCAAGCTTTTTTTATTGCTAATATTTTTGGGTGGAGATATAAGACTGATGCTAAGAAGTATAGATATAGAGAAGTTGATTTATTTATACCAAGAAAAAACACAAAAACTTTTCTGGCAGCACTAATATTTATAATATTAATGTTGACTGAAGATGATTATTCAGAGTTTTATTCAATATGTCTAGACAGAGATTTAGCAGGTGAAGTAAAAAAAGCAATATCACAAATTTTAAATGTAAGTCCATCGGTTGGTCAATACTTTAACATTCCTAAAACATTGAGTGGAAGATTAGAGTGTACATTAACACATAGTTTTTATCAACCAAGAACAGCAGAAGCAAATAGGAATAACTCAATAAAACCAAGTGCTTTTATTGCAGACGAATTTGGAGCAATGAAAGATAATTCAAATGTTGAAGCAATGAAATCTGGTCAATTAAATATAAGAAATCCATTAATGTTTAGATTGACATCAGCATATGCAGAAGATAAATCAATAATGTTGGGAGAACTTGATTATTTAAAGAAAATATACAAGGGACTTGAAACAGATGAAAGATTATTTGCGTTAGTATATTATGCAACAGAAGAACATTTGTGGGATGACATTGGATTGCAGATGGCAAATCCGTTAAGAGTTGAAGAAAATTATAACGAAATTCGAGACAGTAGAAAAAAAGCATTAGCAAAGCCAGATGAAAGAGTTGAGTTTTTAACAAAACATATGAATTATTTCATGCCATCAAATTCTGGTGAGGAATTTATAACTTTAGATAAATTAAGATTATGTAAAAACACAAGAGGAGTATTCGATTGGAATGGAAAAGATGTATATGTAGGATTAGACTTAGCGATGACAAATGATAATACATCAGTTTCAATGGTAACAATAGAAGATGATATGATATTTGCAAAATCATGGGCTTTTATTCCTGCTGGAAGAATTGAAGAAAAAAATCGAAGAGAAAGAACAGACTATAGAAGATTTATAGAAGATGGAAGTTGTTTTGCTTGCGGAGAGGAAATTATATCATATAGTTTTGTTGAAAGATTTATTATGAATTTAGAAAAAGAATATGGTGTTCATATCGTACAGATAGGTTATGATAGATATAATTGTATTTCTACAGCAAATAAACTTCAAGAGGCAGGATATGAGACAGTTGAAGTAAAACAACATTCAAGTGTTCTACATCCACCGACAAAATTTTTACAAGAAAGTATATTACAGAGAAAATTTAGTTATGATGGTGACAGATTATATGAAATAAATTTTCAAAACGCAAAATGTACAGAAGATACTAACTTAAATAAATATGTTAATAAGAAAAAATCTAGTGGAAAAGTCGATATGGTTGTAAGTACAATTATAGCAACTTATTTATTACAACAAAAAATATTAAATGAAGATAATTTTGTATGTCAAAGTTTTTAGGAGGTGAGAAAAGTGAAAATAAGAAATGTTTTTAAAAGAAATATAAAAAATGAAACAAATAAAGAAACAAGTGTTGATGAAAATTCAGCAAACGATGTAATACTAAAAGCTTTGATAGCTGGCGAAGAAATTGACAGAGAAAAAGTATTAATGATACCTGCAGTTTCAAGTGCTGTAGGGTTAATTTGTGATTCTTTTGCAATGATACCATTCAGGCTATATAAAAAAACAACAAAAGATGGAAAAAAACAGACATCAGAAGTAGAAGATGACAGGGTAAATATTATAAATTTAGATACAAAAGATACTTTAGATGGGTTTCAATTCAAAAAAGCAATTGCAGAAGATTACCTTTTAGGAAAAGGTGGATATGCATATATCAATAAAAAAGGTAATGATTTTGTTGGAGTAAATTATGTAGAAGAAAAGAAAGTATTATTTGAAAGAAATACCGATGCAATATACAAAAATTATAACGTATTAGTTGATGGAAAAAGTTATAGACCATATGATTTTATAAAATTATTAAGAAATACAAAAAATGGAGCATATGGATCAGGATATACAAAAGAAATAAGCAAAAGTTTGGAAACAGCTTATAAAAGAATAATATACGATTTAGAGTTAATGAGAACGGGTGGAAATAAAAAGGGTTTTTTAAGAGCACAAAAACATTTAGATGAAAAAGGAATGAAAACATTAAAAAAACAATGGAACGATTACTTTGCTGGAAATTCCAGTTGCGTAATTTTAAATGATGGAATGGAATTTCAAGAAGCCTCAAATACATCTGTTGAAAATCAGTTAAATGAAAAAAACAAAACTTTTAGTGAAGAGGTAAAAGAAATATTTCACATAGGAAAAACAAATGAGGATTTCTTAAAAAATGCAATTATGCCAATCGCAACAGCATTTTGTACTGCCTTGAATCGAGACTTCTTACTTGAAAAAGAAAAGAAGTCTTATTATTTTGCACCAGATTATACAGAATTAATCAGATGCACAATAAAAGAAAGATATGAAGCATATCAAATTGCAATTTCTGCGGGATTTAAAACAAGAAATGAAATTAGATATTTGGAAGGTGACGATGCAGTAGAAGGACTAGATATGATTAATATTGGTTTAGGAGATGTATTATTTGACCCAAAAACAAAACAAATTTATACACCAAACACCAACCAAATGGTTAAAATGGGTGAAGTAAACAAGAATGACAAACAGATAGATGAAAACAACAAGGAAAATAAACAACAAAATGGCGAAGAAGCGGAGGGAGGTGAGCAAATTGAAGAATAAGTTTTATGAAATTAAAAACATAATACAAAATACAAGTGCTGACCTTTACTTGTATGGTGAAATAGTTACAGATGATACTGACTGGTGGACTGGCGAAAAAGATAATAATTTAATTGGATTACAAAGTTTCAAAGAAGAACTCGATAATTTAGGAAATATATCAGACTTAAACATATTTATGAATACGCCAGGCGGAGAAGTATTTGTTGCAACTACAATATGCAGTATGTTACAAAGATTAAAAGATGCTGGAACCAAAATTCATACATATGTAGATGGATTGTGCGCAAGTGCAGGTACATTTATTTTAATGATGGGTGACGATGTAAATATTTATGAAAATTCAGTTGTAATGATACATAAACCAATTAATATCTGCTATGGTAATGCATTAGATTTTCAAAAATGCATAGATGTTTTAAATACTATTGAAAATAGTACTATGATACCACTTTATATGAAAAAAGCAAAAGTCGACGAAGAAAAAATAAAAGAGCTTATAAATGCTGAAAGTTGGCTAGGAGCAAAAGAAGTGGATGATACATTTGATGTTAATTTAATAAAAGAGCAAAAGCGAGTTGCTGCATGTGCATCTAATTTATTTAAAAATTACAAGAATGTACCAAAATCATTAAAAAATATGCTTAAAAAAGCAGAAGAACCAAAGTTAGATTATTCTGATTTTGAAAAAAGATTATTTAATATTAAAAAATAACAAAAACAGCTATTAATTTAGTTGTTTTTTTATTTTATAAAAATTTAAAAAAGGAAGGTAAAAAGATGAAAGAAAAAGAATTAATGGAAAAAAGAAACGAATTACAATCAAAAATGGAGGAGATATTAAACAAGGCAAAAGTTGAAAACAGAGCTATGAATGATGAAGAAATCATAGATTTTGACAATGTAGAAAAAGAAATAAAAAATATTGATGCTACATTAGAAAGAAGCAAAAGAATTAATGAAATGGAATGCAAAAAACCAGAAGGGGAAAAAGAGTTAACACAAGAAGAAAAAGATGTTAAAGCGTTTGCTACATTCATAAGAAACTATGTAAATGGTGTACCACAAAATTCTGAAACACAATTAACAAAAGGAGACAATGGGGTAATAATACCAAGAACAATAGCTCAAAAAGTTATTGAAAAGGTTATCGAAATATCTCCACTTTATGCAAGTGCAACTAAATATGATGCAAAAGGAACTTTGGCAATTCCAAAATATGATGACACAACAGATGATGTAACAGTTGCTTATGCTACAGAATTTGACGACTTAGTTTCACATTCAGGAAAATTTGCTACAGTTGAATTGACAGGATTTTTAATTGGAGCATTAACAAAAATATCAAAATCATTATTAAACAACAATGATTTTAATTTAACAGATTATGTTGTAAAAAAAATGGCTGAAAAATTTAAACTATTTTATGAAGGCGAAATGTTAAATGGAACAGATGGTAAAATTTCAGGTATTGTTGGTTCTTATGATTCAACAAATATGAAAATAACATTAGCTGCAAAATCATCTTTAACTGCTGATGAACTAATAGATGTACAAGAAGCTGTTCCAGATGCTTTCCAAGCAAAAGCTTACTGGATTATGAATAGAGACACAAGAAAGAAAATAAGAAAATTAAAAGATAGTGATGGAAACTATATTTTAAATAGAGCATTTAATGAAAAATGGGATTACGAATTATTAGGAAAACCAGTTTACTGTTCAGAAAAAGCAGGAAAATTAGGAACTGCATCAAAAGCCGTTGTATTCTATGGAGATTTCTCAGGACTTGCTATAAAAGAGGTAGAATCAATGGAAATTCAAATTTTATTAGAAAAATTTGCTACACAACATGCAATAGGTGTTGTTGGATATTCTGAATTAGATGCTAAGGTTGAAAATACACAAAAAATAGCTGTTGCAGTATCTGGAGCAACAGACCCAGCATCTAAATAGACTTCCTAAAAAGGAGGACAAACAATGAAAGTAAGTGAAATTACTGTAAAGGATATAACTAATTATTTGAGATTATCAGAAGTTAGTAATGAAGATAATAAAAACATTGAACTATTTTTAAATATTGCTAAAAATTATATTGAAAATTATACAGGAATACCACAAAAGTCCGATAATGAAGAAGAGGAAACACTTGATACATATTCGGACTTTATCATTGTTGTTTATGTTCTATGTCAAGACATGTATGACAATAGAGTTATGTATGTGGATGGCAAAAACATAAATAATACTGTAAAAACTATTCTTGATATGCATACGAGGAATAATTTATGATAAATGCAGGTGATTATAATAAAAAAATATCTATATATCAAATTGAAGAAATGGAGGATAATGATGGATTTGTTGCAAAAAATGAAATTATTATCCTTGAACCTTTTTCTAAAGTAAAAACAACAAAAGGCTATACTTTAATTGCAAGTGGCTCTGACTTTGAAAAAGCTTATACTAATTTTACTATTAGATATTCAAAAAAAGTAGAAGATGCATATTACAATTCAAACAGAGATGTATATGTAAAATATAAAGATAAAATTTATACTGTTGAATATTTAAATAATGTAGATGAGGCAAATATTGAACTTGAAATGCAATGCAAGAGGGTTACAAAATAATGGCTAGATTTAAGGAAGAACTACCAAATGATTTAATAAAGATGTTTCAAGAATTAGACCAAGATAGTGAAAAAATGATAGGAGAAATGACAAAGGCAGGAGCAGAAAGGGTATATAAAAATGTACTTAAAAATGTTCCTGCTTCTTTTAAAAATTCTAATATAATGAAGTGTTTAAAAATAACAAAAGTATATAAAACACCAAGTGACGGGGGAATAAATACTAAAGTCGGCTTATATGGATATTTCAAGAATAAAAGAGGAGTAACAACACCAGCACCACTTGTTGGAAATGTTTTTGAACATGGAACATCAACAGTAAAGAAACATCCATTTATGCGTAAATCATTTAGAAAAGCAGAAATAGAGTCAGAAATGAAAAAAGTTCAAGAAAAATATTTACCAAAGGAGTAATTATGGAAAGTGAAATAAAAAAAATTTTAAATTTAGATATTCCAGTTGCACATTTAAAGTATAAAGGAAACAAAAAGACCTATGCTGTATGGACAATAATAGATGAAGAACCACTTTCTTCAAGTGATGATGAAATAACAGATAGTGAAGTAACGGTTGATATAGATATTTATAGTGATAGCAATTATTTAAAAATAATGAGTTCAATAAAAAAGAAAATGAAAGAAAATGATTGGACATGGGATGGAGATAGTCAAGAGTTTTTTGAAGAAGAAACAGGCTTATATCATAGAACATGTTCTTTTAAGAAAGGTAGGTATATAAATGGCTAGTATAGGGCTAAGAACAGCAAAATATAATAAAATAGATTATGCTACAAAGAAATATGCAGCATTAGAAAAAGAATCAATAGTACCAATTTTGGGAAGATTAATTGATGCAAAACCAAATCCAGAAAAAAATAGCACAAAACTTTATGCAGATGATATAGAAGCAGAAAGTGACACATCATTTAAAGGCGGAACTGTAAATATAACAGTTGATGATGTTACTGATGAAGTGTATGCAGATATAAAAGGATGTACAATTACTGAAAAAGAAGTTATAGACAATTCAGAAGATATAGCACCAGAAATTGGTTATGGTCATATTGTTACTAAAGTATATAAAGGGGTAAAAAGTTATAAAGTGGAATTTTTACCACGTATTCAAATAACAAAAGTAACTGCAGATAGAAAAACAAAAGGGGAATCAATAGAATACAATACAGTATCTATTGAAGCAGATTTGAAAGAATTAGAAGAAGAAATTAATGGTATGAAAATTGGAACTTGGAGAAAAATGAAAACATTTGCAACATTACCAGAAGCTCAAGCATATTTAGATGAATTGTTAACACCATCAAAATAATTTAAATAAAAGTAGACTATTTTTTAGTCTACTTTTAATTTTTTAGGAGGTAAAAAATGACAAATACTATAAAACATTTTAAAAGTGGAGATATAGAATATCCATTGGCATTTACAATGAACGTAATTGAAAAAATACAAGAAAAATATGGTTCATATGAAAAATGGGGAGATATGACAGATGGCAAAGAAAAAGAAGTAAACATAGGAGCATTAAAGTTTGGAATAACGGAAATGATTAATGAAGGAATAGACATTGAAAACGAAAATCTAGAAACTAAAAGAGTATTTGTAACACCAAAACAAGTAGGAAGAATTATAACAGAATTAGGAATGAAAAAATTAACAGATAAAGTTCAAGAAACGGTAATTGAATCTACCAAAAACGAAGAAGAAAAAAACGTGTAATCCACGAGGATGAAGAATTTATTATTGATTTCTCGTGGGTATTATTTATTGGACATTGCTTATTAGGTTTTAGCGAAAAAGAAGTAGGAAGAATGACTCTATCAAAGTTCTTAAAATTATATAAGCATTATAAAAATGATTATGACTTTAAATTAAAACATATAACATATAACGAAATAGATGAAAAAATAAATCATCAAGGAGAAATGTTTAGCGATGAGTAAATTAGAAAAAATTAAATGCCCTCAATGTGGACAAACTCTGATATTTATAAATCACATTGATGGAGAAATAAAATGCACAAGATGCAAAAATAAGATACGAATACAAAAAGAAAAGAGTGAGGAACACGCACACACAGAGTTAGTGAAGTAGTTACCCGATACCTTTCTTTATTATATAGATTTTTTAATAAAGAAGGTGTAAGACATGGCAACTAGTTTTGGAGGCACAGTTAAATTAACTGGAGAAAGTGAATATAGGAAAGCATTAAAAGATATAACAACTAATTTAAAAGAAGTTTCAAGTGAACTTAAATTAACAAATACACAGTTTTCGTCTGGAGATAAAACAGTAAAAGAAACCAAGACAGCATATACAAACATGAATACTACAATACAAGAACAAAAAGAAAAAATAAGTAGTTTAAGAACGGCATTATCAGAAGCGGAGAAAGAATATGGTTCAAATAATGAAAAAGTTAAAACTTTTAAAACTCAACTAAATAATGCTGAAACACAATTAGTACAAATGGAAAACGCAACAGGCAAGAGTAATAAAGAACTTAAAGAAATGAAGAATGGTTTTGATGATGCAGGTCAAGGAGCAATAAAATTTGGAAATCTGTTAAAAGCAAATGTTTTAGGAGATTTTATTACAAGCGGTTTGAAAGCGGTAGGAAATGCTGTTAAACAAGTTGGTTCTACATTATTAAGTGTTGGAAAAGATGCATTAGATAGTTATGCTGATTATGAACAACTTGTAGGTGGTGTTGAAACATTGTTTAAAGATAATGCAAGTACAGTTGAAAACTATGCAAACAATGCATACAAAACTGCAGGATTATCTGCAAATGATTATATGGAAACAATAACTGGCTTTAGTGCTAGTTTGCTTCAATCTTTAAATGGTGATACAGCAAATGTAGCAGAAGTAGGAAATATGGCAGTAACAGATATGGCAGATAATGCAAACAAAATTGGAACGGATATGTCGTTAATACAAAATGCATATCAAGGATTCGCAAAGCAAAATTATACTATGCTTGATAACTTAAAACTTGGTTATGGTGGAACCAAAGAAGAAATGCAAAGATTACTTTCGGATGCAGAAAAAGTCACAGGTGTAAAATATGATATAAGCAATTTAAATGATGTCTATCAAGCAATACATGTAATTCAAGGTGAATTAGGAATAACTGGAACGACAGCGAAAGAAGCAAGTACAACAATTCAAGGTTCTGTCTCTGCAATGAAATCAGCGTGGCAAAATATGTTGACAGGAATAGCAACAGGTGATACTGGAAACGTAGGAAATTTGGTAAATAATTTAGTAGACAGTGTAATGACAGCCAGCCAAAATATATTACCACGAGTTCAAGAAATAGCAAATGGTATTACAGCAGTATTACCAGCAGTTATTACAAAAATTAATGAAAACTTGCCAACATTGTTGGATTCTGGAGTTCAAATATTAAATACATTATTACAAGGTATTATGATAAATTTACCTGCAATTATGGAAGGCGTAAATCAAATAATAAACACATTGTTAACGACTTTAATTGAAATGCTACCGCAAATAGTCGATGGCGGAATACAGATTATTGTTGCATTAGTACAAGGACTTGCCGAACAATTGCCTACTTTAGTTCCTCAAATGGTAGAGACTATTGTAACAATTGCAAATTCATTGTTAGATAATATAGATATGATAATCGATGCAGGAATACAATTGCTAATAGGTTTGGCAGATGGATTAATAAATGCGTTACCAAACTTAATAGATAAAATACCTGTCATTATAGATAAATTAATAACAGCAATAACAAATAATTTGCCTAAAATTATAGAAATGGGTATAAAATTAACAATTAAATTAGCAGAGGGATTAATAAAAGCAATTCCACAACTTATTAGTAAAATTCCAGAAATTATAGGTTCATTAGTTAGAGGATTTACAAACTATTTTTCTAATATGAAAGATGTAGGTAAAAATCTTGTATCTGGTATTTGGGAAGGAATAAAAAATGCAAAAAATTGGTTATTAAATAAAGTTAAAGAATGGTGTGGAAATATATTAAATGGAATAAAAAGCTTTTTTGGAATACATTCACCATCAAAAGTATTTAAAGATGAAATAGGAACAAATCTTGCATTAGGTGTAGGAGAAGGATTTTCAGATACTATGAAGTCTGTGTCAAATGATATGTCTGCTTCTATTCCAACTGAATTTGATGTTAGTTCAACAGTAACAAAAATAGATAGTTCTAATCAGCTGACATTAGAAAATATCACAAATTCGTTTGTAACTGCTATTAAAAAGTTGAATGCTCAAGTAATTATAGATAAAGAAACCGTATCAAAATTTGTTATCAATTCGGTTAATAACGAATTAGGAGAAGTTATGTAAAAGGAGATGAAAAAATGAAAGTAAGAAGATTTTTAATAGAAAATGAAAAAGGACAACAATTTAGACTTGATAATTTAAATGAAGGATGCTTTCTAACATCTCCTGGCAATTTAGGGTATTCATATAGTATAGATTTTGTACAATTAGGATTCGAATTTATAGAAAATAATAGAAAAATTGAACAAAGTAATCCAAATGGAATTGCATATTTTCGTTCATATGATAAAATAAAAGAATTTGTTGATTTTATAGAAAGTTCATTAAAATTGAAGTGGCTATATATTGTTCCTTTTGAAACAGGAGAAAGAACGTATTATCGAGATGTTATTCTAAAGAAAATTGAAAAAACTGAAAAAAAAGGTAAATGGTTAGCTTGTCCTGTTGAATTTGCAAGTAAGTCATTGTGGTATGAACAAAATGAAACAATATTTAAAATAGAAACATATGAAGATGAAATGAGATATGATTATAGGTGGAATAGTAGATATATAGACTATAATATTAGAGCAATTCAATTTAATAATAAAGGACATATTGAAGCACCATTTCAAGTGGAAATAGATGGATTTGTGCAAAATCCATCTATTTCTATTTTTATTGATGACGAAGAGTTCGCTAGTATAAAAATACCAATAACTATAAAAGAATATGAAAAATTGTTATATTCAAGTAAAACAGGAGAAATTTATATACAAAAGCAAAATACAGATGGGACATTAGAAAATCTTTGGAAACAAGAATACATTGATATACAAAAACAAAATATATTTAAGTTACCACTCGGAGTTTCTGAAATTAGACTAACGGCAGATGATGATATTGCAAATGCTAAATTAGTTATATTTCCACAGTACAAGGCGGTGTAAATAATGGAAGTAAAAGCAAGTTTTAATGATAAAGAGTATACTCTTATTTTTAACAAACAAAGTGGGTTTTATGAAGCTGAAATAGAAGCACCTCGTGTTGGAGGAATATACAATGCACAGATAACTTTTAAAGATTTATTAAATAATGAAGAAAAATCCAATAAAAAAATTCAAATTTGGGCAAAAGAGCAAAAAATAAACAAATCAGAGGAAACTATAGTTTACTTTTTAGATAAAAATGATTTAGAAATAAAGGATGTAATTGAGTTTGAAAATTACGAATATGTGATAGATGAAGAAACAAACAAAAAAACAATATTCAAAGTAATGAAAAAAATAAATGCTGAAAATGGAGATATTGTTATTTTGCAAAGAAATGCAAATATTGATTATATTGGAATGATTGAAGATATAGAAAATGAAGATGGAGAAAAGGAAAGAAAGGTTTCACTGGAATATATTTCAAACATTTTTAACAGAAAAATTATATTGTCAAATGAAAAATTGATGAGTACAAGCGGAGTAGAAGATTTTATTGCAAAAGAAATTTATGATAATTTTACAAATTCAGATGATACTTATTTAAATATAAATTGGCTTGATGTTGAAATAAAAACACATACTAAAATAACTAAATCAATAGATACAGATAATGGCATTTATAATTTTCATACATTTATTACAAACTGTAGTCAAAATTATAACATTATTTTAGATTTTTCATATAAAGATGGAAAAATAAAGTTATCTATATATAAACAAGAATCTGAGACACAATTAATAGATACTACTATATCAGATATAAGTAATTATGTAGAAAAATTTGAAACGAGTGTAGTAGCAAAAGTAGTTGTGAAAACTGATACTGATGTACAAAAATGGTATTTGTTAAGCGATAGAACTACAACACAAGACAAAGATAATAAAAATAGAGCAACAGGAAAAATCGAAACAGTATATACAGCAAAATCAGAGGATGCAAGACAAACAGCATTAGATACATTTAAATCGAATACATACAATCACTATATATCATTTAACATAAATAGAAATAGTAAATTATTTGATGTAAATAAATTAAAGATAGGAACACCACTAAATGTTAGAACTAATAACAATATAATATTAGATACTTATATTTCAGCAATTTCAGATACTGGCGATAACTTTATAAGTATAACGTGTGGAAATATGAGAATCAAGTTCATAGATAAATTATTGAAAGAGAGGAATAAATAATGATAAAAGGTTTTAGATTTACAAATCAGTTAGCAAATGCAGAAGTAGATGCTAGAATACATCAAGAATTTTTAAATAAAAATGATGGTATTTTTTATGGTATGAATATAAGCAAAACAAATAATTCTATAACTATTGCAGAGGGATTATGTGAAATAGCAGGAAGACCAGTTGCAGTAATAGATACAGAGACAGTAAATGTTGGCACAAATACGTCATATTGCTTATTAATTTTAGAGATAGATTTATCAAAAGATTCAACAAAAGATGTTTTTGAACAAGTTTCATTTAAAATATTAGAATCAAGTTCGGCATATCCAAGTGTAACTCAAGAAGATATAAATATGTATAATGGTGAAAATAATATCTATCAGCTAGAATTTGCCCGTTTTAGAACAGGAAGTACAGGTATAATAGAATTTAAAGATACTAGAAAATTTTTAAGTTTTACAGGTATATATGCTCAAATAAAAGCAGACTGTGAAAAAGTGATGGCTGAAATAAAACAAGAATTAGCAAATGTGAAAGATGGAAGCGATTATTTATTAAAAAGTACAGGTGGAACAGTAAAGGGAAAAACAATTTTTGAAGGAGGAATAGAAGGAAATGTCAAAGGAAATGTCACAGGTAATTGCAGTGGTTCTTCTGGTAGTTGTACTGGTAATGCTTCTACTGCTACAACTGCAAATAGTGCAAAGGGGTGTACACGGAAATAGTGCTACAGCAACAAAATTGCAAACAGCAAGAAGCATTGCAATAGGTGGAGCAGTCAAGGGAAGTGCTAATTTTGATGGAAGTGGAAATATTACAATTAATACTTCACAAAATAATATTTTTGTGCTAAGCGGTTCTTTATCAGGTGGAAACAATTTAGAATTAAATTATCCATCTGGATTAACAAAAGATAATTGTGTTTGCATTTCAGCTATGTTTCAAAATCCTGGCAATGGAATGTGGGGATTAGCAGGAGGCATATTTAATAGTTCATCTTATGTTTCAGGTTCAATCACAGCTAAAGTATCTTTGTCGTCAAAAATAAATGTTCAAATTAGAAATTTACAAGTAGTTGATGGTGAAAATCAAACAGTTTATGCAAATTCTAGTCCTAGTGCAAATTTCAATTATAAGATAGTATTGATGAAAATTAGCTAATTTTCATTAGTACTACTCTAAAGCTTTTGGTTCCAGTAGGACCAACGTCATCATGTGAACCACAATTAAATTGAATGTTACTATCTGTCATTCTTACACCTGTAACACAAGTGCTTTGTATATTACCATAATCATAATATGTTCCTGAAGTATTAAGTCCTGACAAAAATGGTATACAATTATTTTTATTACATCCTGTAGGATAATTTATACTAGTACTACCAACACCGTTTTTAAGTTCAACAGTACCTGTTAGCACAAAAATATTATTTTGTGTTAACTGAGAAAGGATAAAAATATGCAAAAAATAATAGAAAAAATAGTAGAACCAGACTACATAGAAACTGGTTCTATTTTTAAATTGAAAGTAAAAGTAATTAGATATTTAACATATAGCGAAATTAAACAATTAACAGTATCAAAATTAAAAGAATTTACAGTAAATCAATTGAAAGGAGAAGAGTAATTTGAAAAATATAGAGTACAATATACCAATTTTTGAATACAAAGATGTTGCCGATTTGAAGTTGTATTCAGAAAAAATGGCAGCAGCAATAAAAGGACAAATTGATAAATTTGGAAATCCACTAGTATTTCAAGGCATTAAGCAAAATAAAAGCGAATTAGATTTAATTTCTGATCCTAAAAGTGGAGATATATATGGAGTTGTTGAAACTAATAAAAATTATATTTGGAATAGTAAAGAATGGATTATTTATTCGGATATTATGGAATTGGATAATTATTATAATAAAGAAGAAATAAATCAAAAAATAGAAAACATCCAAGCACTTCCAGTCGGCGGAACAAAAGGACAAGTCTTAACAAAACAAAGTGAAACCGAAGGAGATGCTAATTGGGAAGATATAGAAGCAAACGAAGTATTTGTAGGAAACGAAAAAGAAGCACCAAGTTCAGCAAAGATAATAGTAGAAGATGAAGACTTTGAAGAAGGCTCAACACTAAGCAAAGCAGAGGTATATGTAGGAGCAGAAGAGCCGACAACTGGGGAAAAGGTGTGGTTTAAGAATGATGATAATTCAATATATGTAAGAAATAACGGAGTGTATGAAGAATTTATAAAGAAAAGTGAAGAAGTATATTCAACAGAAGAGCAAGTAATTGGAACTTGGATTGATGGAAAACCACTGTATAGAAAAACTATTATATCAAATTTTGAAGTACCATTTGTAACACAAGTCACTAGTTATGACATTAGACATAATATTTCTAATATAGATAAAGTAGTATATGCAGAAATGACGGATGGATTAAAACATATTCCTAATTTATCAATGAGTGGAGGAACTACAACAATAGATTATGTAAGTTCGACAATGATTGAAATAAGATATATAAATGATAGTTGGTCTCAAAGAAATTGGTATATAACACTAGAATATACCAAAACCACAGATTAGGAGGAAGTTATGAAAATAAAAAAGAAAAACACAACAATACCGATAAATGGAAAAATCGTAGATACAGAAAATGTAGAAGATAAAACAAGTAATGCACCAAGTTATAGATTGGTGGAAAAAATGACAAAAGATACATATTCAACAGAAGAGCAGGTTGTTGGAACTTGGATTGATGGAAAACCGTTGTATAGAAAAGTAGGAACTATTAAATTTACATCAATATATTCTCAAGGTAATTTTACAGTAGGAAGTTTAATAAGTAGTAACATAAAATATGGAACAATAACAAAGGTTTTTACTGATAGTTTGTTATGTAATAATTTATATAATACTTTTGATTCTACGATAAAATCTAATATTTATGTATCTGCTGAAGGTGGATATATATTTGGTTTTACTACTAGAGAGAATTATTTAAATAAAACTATTTATGTGGTAGTTGAATACACTAAAACCACAGATTAGGAGGGTAATTATGAAAGTAAGAAGTAATGGAGAATTAAAAGAATTAGTAATAAAAGCAAATGATAGCATACCAGCTGGAGCAATAGTAGACTTTGATGGAGATGTAGTGCCAGAGGGGTATGAAAAGGCAGAGGATGAAGATTGGGAAAATTTAAATGAAGATTATGGATGTTATTATAAGATGATAGGAAAGCAAGTATTTATAAGGGCAGTATCAGAAAAAAATGTAACATTAAAAGCATTTGCGACTAATATAATTGGAACATTACCAGACAAATACAAACCAGCTTATCAAATTAGATTTAATCCATATTCGAGAAGCTATAGTACAGTTTATTGTGAAATTAATACTAAAGGAGAAGTCTTTTTATTTAATTGGGATGCGGAAAAGACTTTTGAAAAAGGGCAAATTGCATTTTATATAAATTATTATGTTGATTAGGAGGTGTAAAGATGCAAGATACAGAATTAATTGAAAAAGTAGCACATCTGGAAGAGCGAGAAAAGTCAAATACAAAAAGAATAGATGTTGTTGAAAATAAAGTAGAAAATATATACGACTTAACATTAAGTGTAAGAGAAATAGCAACAGAAATGAAAGCAATGAGAGAAGAACAAAATAAAATGAACGAACGCTTAAAAATAATCGAAGAAAAGCCAGTCAGGGACTATGAAGACACAAAGAAACAAGTAAAAGGCAAAGTAATTTCTTTTGTGACTGGAATAATATTAACAGCAATAGCTTTTGCACTAGGATTAAGTAAATTTATGTAAGAGGTGATTATAATGAAAGATAAATTAAAAAATATATTTAAAAGCAAAGAACGAACAATAGGCTTAATAATATCAATATTATGTGCTAGTGTTTTATTATTAAATTGTTATTTAGAGTATGATAAAACAGGACAAGTTGATACAAATAAAATATCAGAGGCAATAAGTACGATAGTAGATGAAATAAATAAATCTAGTACAGAAATACCACAACTAACAGAAAATGATGAGCAATCATTAGAAGTTCAAGAAGTTGAGAATGAAGGATTTGAAGAGCAAGGTTTAGTAGCTTATGAAGGCTCTGAAAAAACACCAAATGTTCAAGTTGGAGAATATGCAGGATTAACATATTATTCACAATTAGACAATAGATGGAAAAATCAAATGTATTCTAGTGTAGGAAATAGTACACAAACAATAGGAACAAGTGGATGTGGACCTACAAGTTCAGCAATGGTAGTAAGTTCTATAAAAGGAAATATAACACCAAATCAAATGGCTGATTTATATGTAAAATATGGTTATAGGAGTGCAAATCAAGGAACATATTGGTCAGCTTTCAAATGGACAGCTGATGTATTTAATATAGGCTATAGTGAATGTTATAAATTAGATGATGCAAT
>OGXX01002196.1_pt1 | contig 18134 bp, 21 predicted proteins | sample 1576301 | NCBI WGS metagenome assembly OGXX01 (sample SAMEA3541469, study PRJEB24748) | human gut metagenome | biome: human gut; feature: human-associated habitat; material: faeces | place: China | collected 2012
AGAGCAACAGTGATAACTTCCGCCAGAGCTCCATTCAGGGTGTCATGAAGCGCATTAAAGCCAAGGGTGCAACGGTTATTATCTATGAGCCGACGTTGAAAGACGGTGAAAAGTTCTTTGGCAGTCTTGTTGTGAATGACTTGGACGAGTTCAAAAAGCAGAGTCAGGCCATCATTGCAAACCGCTACGACAAATGCTTGGATGATGTGAAAGAGAAAGTTTACACGAGAGATATTTTCCAGAGAGATTAAGAGACGATAGAGGAAAAAAGATGAAACATAATAGAAAACCGAGACTTTGCTTTGTATCTTCTTCTGGAGGACATTGGGAGCAACTTCAGAAGTTAGAGCCGCTTGCAAGGAAATATGATGGATTTTTCGTCACAGAGAAAACTCAGTTTGATGCGCCGCTTGGAAAATATTTTATGAAGCAAACGGACTTGAAAGACAAATTTATGATTCCAAAGATGCTGTGGAACTCATTATACACACTTTTTATTTGGGTCAAAGAGCGCCCGGATTTTGTGATAACAACAGGAACAATGGTTGCATATCCATTTTATCTTTTGGCAGTATTGTTCCGTAAGAAATTTGTATTTATTGAAACATTCGGACGCGCAAATATGCCAACGGTGGCCGGAAAGAAAATGGAAAAGCACACGGACTTGTTCATTGTCCAGTGGAAAACACAGAAAAAGTTTTATAAAAAAGCAATTTACGGAGGATGTCTGTACTAATGATTTTTGTGACTGTCGGGTCAAGAAATTATCCTTTTGACCGTTTATTTAAAAAATTAGATGAGCTTTATGAAAAGGGTGTGTTGACGGACTCGATGTTTGCACAGATCGGCACATCTACATATAAGCCAAAGCACTATGAATATAAGGATTTCATCTCCCAAGAAGAATTCTTGGAAAAAGTAAAAGAAGCGGATATTGTGGTATCTCATGGTGCATCTGGCTCTATTATGAAAGCATTAAATGCGGGTAAAAAAGTTATTGCTGTGACACGGCTTGCAAAATATGGTGAGCATATCAACGATCATCAGATTCAAAACAACGAGGCTTTTAATTTGAATCGTTATGTCTTGATGGCAGATTTGGAATTAACAAACCTTGGTGAGTGCTTTCAGAAAATTTATGATGGAACGGATGAGTTGGTTCCATGGGTAAATAAAGACCCGATGGCGATTGTAAATATGGTTGACAAATTTATTCAGGAGAATTGGTGAAATGAAGCGCCTGTACGCCATCGATTTGGATGGAACATTGCTAACAAATAATAAATCTCTCCCGCCAGAAGCTAAAAAATGCTTTTCAGATATTCAATCTTCGGGGGATATTGTGCTATTTATGACGGGGAGATCATACGCACAAACCGAAGACTATATACATGCATTAAAGGTGGATGGAATTGTTATATGTAATGACGGAAGATATATTCTAAAAAGCAATGGGATGATTATCGACAAGTGTGCCTCGTTGGATTATTGGGATGCACGGGCAGTATTAAACGTGCTGAATGGTATATATTATGTACTTGCATTTCGTGATGACACGGAATATATGATTAGTTCGAATTTGTTATCGAAGGCTATCTTTACTTATAAGCGATTGATTCAAAAGAAGAAGATTGAGATGGTGGCCTCTTCTCGAAAATCGAGTGTGGTTCAAGACATAGATAAATTTATTGTCTGTAGTGTGAATAGGAATGGGCTATTTGATTATTTAAATAAAGTATTAGGAAAACAGTATAATATTTATAATCTTCAAGATGAAGGTAAGATACAAATCTCCGGAATAGAGGCAAATAAGTTAGTTGCCTTAAGGAAAGTGCAGCAAATGTTGAATGTTGCGGATGAATGCGTGTATGTGTTTGGAAATGATGGTAATGATACACAGGTATTGGGTTACTACCAAAACAGTTTTGCCGTTTCTAATGCATGCGATTCCATTAAGAATGCAGCAAAAGAAATTATCGGAAGCAATGAAAACGGTGGCGTGATAAAAAAATTAAATGAATTGAGAGGTTGAATATGCAAAAAGACACCAAGGAACTTATGCAACTACAGCTTCGCACTTTTTTAATGAAAGTTGTGGGGCTGGTTGTAAGTGATGAGCAGATTAATAAAGCATTTTATAGAATCAAACTAAAGAAAAAACCTGATTTTGATAATCCTAAAACTTTCTCAGAAAAACTGCAAGTGTTGAAGATGTACTATGACAATCCGTTAGTTTCCATGTGTGTTGATAAATATTATGTAGGGCAATATGTGGAAAAATGTGGGCATGGAAATATCTTGAAGAAAATCTATGCTGTTTATAATGACCCTGACGAGATAAAGACTGACGAATTACCCGAAAAGTGCTTTCTTCAAATGAGCCATATGTCAAAATTCAATTATATCGTGAATGGAAGAGACGCAAAACAAATAGCGCATATAAAAAAGATTTTTCGTAGATTGATGAAGTACAACCACTACGATTTATTGAGAGAGAAACCCTATAAAATGCTTTCACCAAGGATTATTTGCTGCGAGCTATTAGAAGAACCTAAACACAAAAATCTAACAGATTACAAGTTTTATTGCTTTGATGGCGAAGTTAAGTACTTTATGATTTCTTTTGGTGAATATGAGCACAATGTTAGAAACGCCAAATTTGATATAAATTGGAACAACCTCGACAAAGAGTTTAAAGGTAAACAGGTTGTAAATGTGACCCGCGAAGACGCTCCAGCTAATTTTGATGAAATGATTAAAATTGCGCAAGATTTGTCAAAGGGGTTTCCTCATGTACGGGTTGATCTATACAATATTTCTGGGCGAATAGTCTTTGGCGAGCTTACTTTTTTTAGTTCTGGTGGCTTTGTGCATGTGAAATCCGAAGAAATGGATCGTAAGATTGGTAGTTGGGTAGATTTGAAAAAATACAGACACGACCTTACGAAGAAATTTAGCTGATTTATGTGGGTTGACGCAGTACAGTGTTCTTAATTGGGTTTCTTTAGAGAAAGAACAATGTTCATGAGGAGAGAATTGTGGGATAAAATAAAGGGGTAACGATGAAAAAAATCAAAATATTAACAATATCAAGTTCTGGCTTTAATATTAATGATGGAATAGGCACGGTATTGTATGATTATTTTAGCCGATTTGATTTGAACCAATTTGAGGTGCATTTAGTTGTTGCCGGGAAATATAATTATGAGGTTATAAGTAAATTTGAAAATATTGGTGTTATCCCACAGTTTCTTCCTTCAAGAAGCAAAGAAGTATTTAAATATTTCTATAATCTGATACAACTTATTAAGAGTGAAAAATACGACATTGTGTATACAAATGGAAGCAGCGGATTATTGTCTGTGGATTTGTTTGCAGCAAAAATTTCGGGATGTAAATGCAGAGTAGTCCATTCGCATAATACAAAATGTGACCATGAAAAGTTAGATTGGCTTCTACGTCCCGCATTGTATGCATTATATACAGATGCTTTTGCATGCGGAGATGATGCCGGAAAATGGCTTTTTAAAGACCGTAAATTTCGTGTTATTCGGAACGGAAGAAGCATCCAACAATATAAATATAATGCTAAAAAGAGAGACAACATGCGAAAAAAACTCGCTATACCAGAGGGCTGTGTAGCGGTCGGACATGTTGGAACTTTTAATGAACAAAAAAATCAGGCTTTCTTAGTACAAGTATTCTTTGAATTACTAAAAAAGAAGCCCAATGCGATGCTTTTTTTTATTGGCGATGGTTCAAAGCGTAAAGATGTACAGAAAACAGCACAAGAACTGGGAATTGAAAAACAAGTGGTTTTTGTGGGCAGTACAAGTGATGTCCCACAGTTTTTACAGGCAATGGATATAATGGTACTACCTTCTTTGCATGAAGGACTTCCTCTAGTGGTTGTCGAGTGGCAGTTAGCAGGGCTTCCGTGCTTAGTATCGTCTTCCGTGACTAAAGAATGTGTATTTACAAGTCTCGTCGAATTTGAATCTCTAGAGAACGGAAGTGTCTCATGGGCTACTCATTTGCTGAATATGCATAGCAAGTCGTTTTCTAGAGATGATACATCCATTGAAATAAATGCGCGTGATGCAGGATATGATATCGACACGGATGCAATAGAATTGCAAAGATACTTTTTGCAAATGGTGTTAGAACAATGAAAAGGAGCGTTGAAAATGCCTACATATGAAGGACTGCGGCTAAAGATACTTAAGTTTCGGAGATTGGGGTTGGCAAGTTATAGAAAAAAACAACTTAAATCCACAGACTTTACAATTATCTCCAATAATTGCTGGGGTGGGATGATTTATGAAAGCTATAGCTTGCCCAAAGAATCTCCTACGGTTGGAATGTTCTTTATTGCAAAAGATTATATTGAGTTCTTGTCTGACTTAAAAGGCTATGTTAATGGAAAATTGACTTTTATCAAGCCTGAAGAATCTCGTTGGAAAGATATGCCGCAGGTCTCAGGAGATAAGAAATTTGGCTCATATCCTGTTGGTGTCTTGTCCAATGGGAAAAATTCGATTGAGATCTTCTTCCTACATTACCATAGTGAGCAGGAAGCAAGAGAAAAGTGGGAACGCCGAGTACAGAGAATTAACTGGAATAAGTTACTGGTGAAGTTTAATGACCAAAATGGCTGTACAGAGACAGAAGTGAACAAGTTTATGAAGATGCCCTTTAAGAATAAGGTGTTCTTTACTTGTAAGCACTGGCCAAATGAAAATGGGGGGGGGTACACGGTTATTCATCAGTTCCCCAAGCATGAGTTTATAATGGCTTCTTATGAGCCGTTTGGAAAGAGTAAATATATGGATATCACAAAGGTGCTGAATAATTTATGATTCGGCCGTTTGTAATGGAGGAATCATGAAAAAAATAGATATCATAACTAAGGCAATGACTTCTGGAGGAGCGGAGAGAGTAATTGCTCAGTTGGCGAACTACTTCACGGAAAAAGATATTTCCTGTAGAATTATTACTACTGAAAATGGAGAGGTGATGTATCCGCTTCATGAGAAAGTAGATGTTGTGGCTATTGGGAAAAAATCGGATAATAAAGCAATTGACCGTATATTAAGATACAAGGAAGTTAGAAATATCGTTCAGGCTAACAAGCCGGATGTTGTTTTGACTATGCCAGAAGATACAGGAATTTATGCAATTTTAGCATTGATAGGTACAGGAATTCCGGTATATGTTTCTGAGCGCAATAATCCGTGGGTTATGCCAGATGTTAAGATTACGCGACTGCTAAGAAAAGTGGCATATCCATTTGCGAAAGGTATCATATTTCAAACGCAAATAGCAAAGTCTTTTTTTCCCAAATATATACAGAAAAAGGGAGTTGTTTTACAAAACCCTGTTGATGCAACGAGAATCCCAAAACCGTATATAGGTGAGAGGAAAAAGCAATTTGTGGCTGTGGGACGACTGGAAAAGCAAAAGAATTTCCCACTGCTGATCAATGCATTTGCAAAGTTCTGCGAAGATGTAGATGGATACGAATTGGTAATCTATGGGGAAGGAAACGAACGAGAAAACCTAGAGAACTTGATAAATAAGCTACAACTCACGGGGCATGTTCAACTACCTGGACGTGATTTTGACGTGTTGAATAAAATTAATGACTCAGCGGCCTTTATATTATCTTCGGACTATGAAGGCATGCCCAATGCACTAATTGAAGCAATGTGTATGGGTATGCCAGTGATTTCTACGGACTGTCCTTCGGGTGGGCCGAAGGAACTGATAACCGATGGGATAAATGGTATTTTGATTCCAGTAAACGACCTGAAAAAATTAGTTGATGCGATGAAAACATGTACAAAAAGGGAAGTAGCTGAAGAACTATCAGCAGAAGCACTTCAATTAAAGGAAACGCTGACGAGTGATATAGTGTTCGAACAATGGCGTGATTTCTTGCTCATGGAGGAAAAGAAGCAAATATGAAATTGAAAATCACAAGGGGTTCTCTTTTAACCATGACATATTCTGCGTTGATTGTGAATGTTATACTAGGCATGATATTCAAGTTTGCTTCGTTAAGCATATTAAGGAAACTTGTTATTATAAGCAAAGTATTGGTTTTAGCGACAATTATTTTCTCTGGATTGGTTGACCTAATTAGTTTTTCAAAGCTTCGTTTTAAAATTCACTTAGATGGTATATTGCTTATCTTCTTTGTTATTTATGAAATGTATATATCTAAAATCAGAGGGTTACTAATATTTCCAGATGCTTATTTGGATATTCTTATATGGCCATTGATTTACCTTCTATTTAGAAATTTCACTGAAAGATGCGATATCCCGCAAGAGTTTGGAAAGTTAACAGAAATTTCTATGGCTTTTGTCTTATTGCTGTCAATTCCGCTAATTATTAAACACAGGGCAGGATTGGGCGATGTTGGTGGAGTTGTTTTTTATGTATATTATTGCGTTACATTTCTGCCGATGGCATTGTATGCAATCGAAAATGATAAAAGGAAACATCGGTTACTACTATTGACAATTTTGATGTTGGCGCTTTCGACGAAACGGTCTGGCACCATTGTGGCAGTAATTGGTTATGCTATATATTTATTCACAAATGTAAGTGTGAGAAAAGATATCAAAAACAAGTTGATAAAATATTGGAAGTATATTCTGCTTTTTTTGGTGGCGGCTGTAGCAGTTATGGCTTTTGATCAGCTGTTTTCTCTTTCTATTCTTACCCGATTAAAAAATATCGGTACTGATAAAGGTTCAGGCAGAGAAGCAATCTGGATTGAAGTGTTTGATGCGTTCTCGAAATCAAAAGGGGATTTAAAAATGTTTGGACACGGTTTTCAGGCGGTGTATTATCGTTTGAAGCCATATGGTGTTGACCGATTAGCACATAATAGTTTTATAGAGTTCCTGTATGACTACGGGTATGTTGGCTTAGGAATTTTCTTTGGATTTCTTGCTACACAATTAATCGGGGCGATAAAGGCTATTCAACATAAAAATCTTCATGCTCCAGAAATGCTATATTCTCTTTTGGTTGCGGTAGTATTTGGATTGTCTAGCTACTTCTTTGAAGAGTCAACGATTATTGTCCCGATTGCCGCTTTTTGGGGGTGTTTTGTCGGTACGAATAGCAGGAGTGCCTGTAAAAAAGTGCTTAGATGATAAAGCATTGGAACAGTAGAGGAATTACGATATGAAAAGGAATAAATTACAGCGTGCATTGGCATGGGCAGGTAGCAGGAAACTTCTTGATTTTATGCCGGACAAATCCTACTTACAGCTAATGTTTTGGGCAAGAATGGGGCAAAAACTTGATCTGATAAATCCTAAGTCACTAAACGAGAAAGTACAATGGCTAAAGCTAAATGATTATAAGGATAATTATCCTTTAATTGTTGATAAGTATGAAGCAAGGCGTTATATCAAGGATGTATTAGGGGAAGAGTACCTTATCCCGCTTGTGGGAGGGCCTTGGACAAGCTGGGAGCAGATTGCATTTAAAGAACTACCGAACAAGTTTGTTCTAAAAACAACACATGACAGTGGTGGCGTTGTTGTGTGTACAGACAAGCAGACTTTGAATATGGAAAGGGCAAAAGCCAAAATAGAAAAATCACTTAAAAACAATTATTTCTGGTCTGGCCGAGAATATCCCTATAAGTATATAAAGCCACAAATTGTAGCAGAGCAGTATTTGACAGATGAAAGCGGGATAGAGCTTAAAGATTACAAGATACTTTGCATGAATGGTATGCCTCAAAATGTAATGGTATGTACAGGAAGACTTCATGGCAGAGTGAAGTATTACTTCTTTGACTTTGACTGGAAATTCCTACCGTTGAATCATGGCGACGATAATCTTCCGACTAATTTCACTCTTCCGAAACCAAAGCATTTAGATGAGATGGTTCAAGTCGCAAAAATTCTATCGAAAGATTTTAAGCTATTGAGAGTTGATCTATATGAAGCAAATGATAGAGTATATTTTGGTGAAATGACACTTTACCCGGATTCTGGTTTCGATACGGATATTTTGCCCTCGACAGATATGAATTTCGGAAAACGGCTCATTTTATGAGGAAACCTTGAAGCGTATAAAAGGATATAAGACAAAAATGAAAGTGTCGATTATTATTCCAGCGTATAATGTGGAAAACTATATTGGACGAACTTTGAAGTCGTGTGTGGAACAGTCGTATTCCGACATAGAAGTGGTTGTTGTGAATGATGGTTCTACGGATAAAACGGCGGAAATTATAGATAAGATTACTGATGTGCGAATCGTGAAACTTGCACAAGCTAACCAGGGTGTTTCGGTCGCAAGAAATCATGGCCTGGAAGTGGCGACGGGGGATTTCTGTATTTTTCTAGATGGAGATGACTGGCTGGAAACGAATGCTGTAAAATGCTTGGTTGAGACCTATGAAAGAGAAAAGTGCTTTACGATTTCGACTTATAAGGATGCTTTTTTAAAGGATGATTCTGCGGTTAAAATAGTTGACAATGAGACTCTGTTGGGACCAGAAGGACGCTATTGCTGGCATGGTTATAAAGAGTCTCTAAAGCCATACTTTTGTATGAATAGTTCGTGCTATAAGTTATATGATTTGGATATTATCCGGAAAAATAGATTGTTCTTTGATCCGACAATTCAAAATGGCGAGGATGGACTTTTTGTTTTCCAATATTTGCAATATGTGAATGACATTTATTATTTGCCAGACCAGTTATGGGTTATTTTAAATCGTCCGGACAGTGCTTCAAGAAAGCCGTTTAATCCAGCGCAAATGTCTATATTTCGGGCATTGGATAGAATGGAAAAAATGTCTAGGAAAGAGGACGATAAGAACTACTTTGAGTGGCGAAAAAGCGAAAGAGCTTATTATCTAGGATGGAAACTTATTCAATCGGAGAATCGTGACCAGAAGATTATAGACGAAGTAAATCAAGAATTAAAGCGGGGTAAAATCACCTACATCTTCGGCAATACAAAATTGCGTTGGAAAGCCAAATACCTCTTTATGCTACTGTGGTACGCATACCACACTCACAAAAGCAAGGGATGGGAGAAGAAGGAACAACAATGAAAGTTGCAATTATCACATTAGTTGGAGACTTTAACTATGGAAATAGATTACAGAACTATGCGCTTCAGGAAATACTAATAGCGTTAGGTATGGATGTGTCTACAATCGATAATCCAAAACAGTCTTTTGTGAATTGTCTTAAAGAACATATGGTGGAAAGGGTTAATGGAAAAAAACGACTGAAAAACATCAATGATATGCGAAGAGAAAAAAATCTGCGCGATTTTACAAAGCAATATATTCATATGGTAGAAGCCAATTTTACGAGCGACGATTTTGACTATTTGGTTGTAGGCAGTGATCAGGTATGGAATCCCTCTTTTTGGGGGACGGATACAGGATGTTATTCAGCGAAACGATATTTGTTGAAGAATGTAGATACATCGAAACGTATAGCCTATGCAGCCAGCTTTGGTGTGGAAGAATTAGGTGCCCTTTGGCTGCCGGTGTTTCAAAAAGAACTTTCAAGGTTTCATGCAATAAGCGTTCGGGAAGCATCTGGAGTCGAAATTGTAGAGAAAACTTGCGGAAAACAGGCAGAGGTAGTGTTAGATCCGACTTTGGTGTTGCCTAAAGAAAACTGGAATCAAATGGCCACAGATGTTCAGGAAGATAACTATGTGCTGACATTCTTCTTGGGAGAGATAACACAGCAGAAACAGGAATATATCGAAAGAATTTCACATGAACATAGATGTAAAGTCATCGATGTGACCAATAAAAAAGATAAGTATTATAGTTGCAGGCCGGAAGTATTCTTGGGATTGATAAAAAAAGCAAATATGGTAATTACGGACAGTTTTCATGCTACGGTTTTTTCTATTGTGTTTCACACACCGTTTTTATCGTTGACGAGAGAGCAACACAATTATTGCAAGATGAGTAGTAGATTGGAAACTTTGCTCGAAACAGTCAATATGACAGGGCGCTTTAACAATATGAGTATAGACAATCCTTTTATTTGCTCGTTTGACAATGTGGATTCTTTGATCGAAAAAAGGAGAGAAGAAAGTCTTCTTTTTTTGAAAAAGGCACTGGGTATATAAAAATCCCGTCAATTACATATGATTTTGTCTGAAGGCGAAATATAAGACGAGTTATAGTGAGGTTGAAATGGCTGAAAATAAGTATTCTAAATTGGTGAAAAATACAGCGATTTTTGCAGTTGGAAGCTTCAGTACAAAAATCTTGAATTTTCTGATTGTGCCGCTTTATACATATGTACTTACTACAGAAGAGTATGGTAGAATTGACCTTTTTACCACGACCATAAGCTTTATGCTGCCAATTGTTACACTATCTATTCAGGAGGCAATGATTCGTTATATTCTTGGAAATGAAATTGAGGGAAAAACCGTTGTCAGTGACTGTTGGTTAGTATATGCTATTGGGTCGTTTCTGTCACTATGTTTATATCCTATGTATAAACTATATTTCGGTACGGATACAATGGCATTGCTATTCACAAGTTCTCTTTTGTTACAGTCATTCAATACGATGTTTGCACATTATCTGCGGTGCATCGGTAAAAACGTGGCCTATACTGTAAAAGGGATTTTAGGAACAATTATCACATTATTGCTGAACGTTGTATTCCTTCTTGGGTTCCGATGGGGTATGATGGGCTATCTGTATGCAGGTGTAATATCCCAGGTTGTGGGTGTTGTTTATTTGCTGACGGTAGGTCAATTATGGGGAAAGCTGACATTTCGCTACGCGAGTAAAGAAACATTGAAGAAAATGATTTCTTTCAGTGTGCCACTTATTCCCAACTCCCTTATGTGGTGGATCATGTCGGCGGGTGATAAATATATCATTAACTATTTTCTGGGAGACAGTGCCAATGGCCTGTACTCCTTGGCATTAAAGATTCCTACAGTAATCACGCTTTTCTATTCTATATTCTTTCAGGCATGGCAGATGTCTGCTATAGAAGAAAATAGCAGTGATAGTAGAAGACAGTTTTATGAGAAAGTGTTTAAATTAACGAATGCGCTTCTTGCGGGATTGATTGTCTGTATTATCGCTGGAGTGAAACCACTTTATGTGTTAGTGATGAGTGATAGATTCTCTCCTGCATGGGTGTATGTTCCTGTATTGTGTGCTTCAACGGCGTTTAATTGTCAGGCTTCCTTCTTTGGCGTTGTATATACAACATCAGAAAAAACAAGTAAGGCTTTTATAACAACGGCATTAGGAGCAGTTATGAATTTGTTCTTCAACTTCCTCCTTATAAAGCCGCTTGGCCTGCAGGGAGTGGCAATTGGTACATGCCTTGGTTATATGGTGGTGTGCTTGGTCAGAGCAAACGATACAAAAAAAGAAATCCATATGGATTTTGATATTACACGAACAATTTTGGCGGTTCTGGTTGTGCTGATACAATGCACAGTCACGATAGTAGGTGGAAATGTTGCAATAGCAGTAGCAGGTGTTGCGGCAGTTGCTGCAGTAATCGTGCTATATCGAAGTGAAATATTTGAAATCTGTAATAAAGCTGTTAGTATGATTCGGCGAAAGGGATAAAATCATGGGAATTAAACAGAGTATCAAAGAAACACTTAGAGAAGTATCAAATAAATATTATATTATGCGCGCCAAATCTGTGGAAACAGAAAAATATCACGACCCTCGCAGAAAGAAAATTATGGAGCAAAGACCGCTTACGGACCAAGAAAAATCAGAAATTGACACATTCTATCTGGAAAACTACGGTGAAAAAATTCCGTATATGTGGCATCAATACTATACTGCTGTTACGGGAAACTTCGATGTGAAATATTTTCCAGAATTGCTGTTTGTCCCGGAATTTGAAAAATACATGAACCCTTACGCACATTACTCACAAACATTCTCAGACAAAAACCTCTTACCGTATATTGCAAACGCTGCAAATGTGGAAGTGCCTAAAACTGTTATTTCTTGCGTGTTCGGTCAGTATAGAGATTGCACGGATCAAATGATCACAGCCGAAGAAGCAAAGAATATTCTTTGGAACAGAAAAAATCTTTTTGCAAAGCCTTCTATCGATAGTTGCAGTGGTGAAGGCTGTATGACACTTGATTTTGCTAACAACAAAGAAGAACGAACAGGAAAAACAATCGAAGAAATTCTCGCAAGTCTTGGAAACTCAGTTGTAATTCAGGAACGTATTAAATGCCATGACTCCATTACGAAAATTTATGGCGGCAGCGTAAATACATTTCGAATTATGACTTATCGTTGGAAAGATAAAATCAAGCATGCTCCGGTTATTATGAGAATCGGAAAAGGTGGTGCTTGCGTAGATAACGCCCATGCTGGGGGAATTTTTATTGCGATTGAGGATGACGGAACGCTGCATGAATGGGCAACGACAGAGTTCAACGAAAAATTCACAGAGCATCCAGACACACATTTGGTATTTGCAGGTTACCAGATCCCGCTGGTAAAAGACGTAATTGCTGCAGCGTATCGAATGCATGATGTGATTCCACAAGTAGGGGCTATTAACTGGGATTTTACGATCAATGAAGATGGAAAGCCTGTTTTGATTGAAGCAAATATCAATGGTGCGGGTGTTTGGGTGTTTGAAATGGCATATGGTCACGGTGTATTTGGCAAAGATACTGCAGAAATCTTACAGTGGCTTAGTAAAGTAAAAAAAATGAGTCGAAAAGAGCGAGATAAGCATTTGTTTGGTAATTGAAAATGAAAACATACGCAGCTATTTATAAAAACGAAATCAGAGAGAAGTCTTCCTCTGGCGGAGTGTTTTCTGCGCTTGCTAGTCAGTTTGAAGTAGTTTATGGTGTTGCAATGACAAAAGACTGCTACGGAGCAGAGATGATTCGTGTGGAAGGGGATGTTTCACCTTTAAGAAGTTCGAAATATCTTCAGGCAAAACTAGGGGACTCTTTCAGGAATGCAAGAGAAGATTTGCGCCGTGGTAAAAAGGTTCTGTTTTCCGGTACTGGCTGCCAAATCAACGGATTAAAAAACTTTTTGGGAAAGGAATATGATAACCTTGTCTGCATAGATGTGGTTTGTCATGGTGTGCCATCCCCGAAACTTTGGCGAGAGTATGTTAAGTTTCAGGAAAGTAAACATGGTAAGCTGGAGCAGGTGAATTTTCGGGCAAAAGAAGAAAACTGGAAAAAATTCGGCGTAAAGGAAAATCAACGCTATATTCCCAGAGGTAAAGACCCCTTTATGAATATGTTTCTAGATGATTTTTGCCTGAGACCATCTTGCTATAAATGCCGTGCGAAACAGTACAGATTATCAGATATCAGTATTGCAGATTTTTGGGGGATTGAGCATGTGGTTCCAGAAATGAATGATGGAATGGGCACGAGTCTGATAATTGTTAGAACGAAAAAAGGGCAGAAACTTTTTGATAGTATTAAGGAAATGCTAGATTGGAAAGAAGTGGATTATAATGATGCAGTCCGAGAAAATCCGGCAGAATATCGTTCTGCTCAAAGACCACCTCAAAGAGATTCTTTCTTCTCTGATTTACAATCGAACTCTTTTAACTATATGATAAGGAAATATGCACCCGACACAAAGAGAATACGGATTAAAATTCTCTGGCGAAGAATTAAAAGCTTTGTGAAAAAAGAATTTGTCCGTGGGGGGGGGACAACTTTAAATAATAACTTGAATTACGGAATGACGTTTGTGTTTCAGGGTAAATCAGTTGATGAATAGTAAATGAATATAGAAGTAGAGTCAATGGAGGCGCAATGATGAATCAAAAAATACAAGCTCTTAGAGGAGCTTCTATATGTGCCGTAGTGGTAATCCATACCTGCGCTGTTGGTTGGGGGGGGTGACGACTAGGCCGTTTGTTAATTTTGCAGTGGGAATGTTTGTGTTTTTATCTGGAATATTGACTAAAAAGAGGACGGATGGTCGATACGCTGACTTGATAGTTCGGAGACTTCGTAAGTGTCTGGTACCATATGTATTGTGGTCTTTTTTGTGTGCCGTTATTAACGGAAGTGTAAAAACTTTTGTTCCAGATATATTTTTCTCAAGATGCAATGGGATATACTATTTTATCCTTGTATATGCACAAATGGTTATTTTGACTCCAATTGCTTTTAAATTGCTTGATAGCTCGGTAAGTTGGATTGGTTGGCTGATTACGCCTATAACAATTTTTCTAATCCGATATGTGTGTGTTATTAAAAATATTTCTGTAGGATTTCCTTTTCAAGGAGAGTTATTTGCGTTTTGGTTTCTATTTTATTATTTGGGACTGGTATTGAGAAGTCGCTACTATACTATAAAAATAGATCGAAATATTTGGACGCGCATATATGGTCTGTCACTTTTAATTCAGCTACTAGAAGGTTGGATATGGTATAAAGCTGGCAATTACGACATGGCAACAACGCAGCTAAAACTAAGTTCAATATTGTCTACTACAGTAGCGTGTATTGGAGCGTTTCAGTATTTTGAAAATCGTAAGGAAATTGGCTTAAATAAATCAAGCCCCTTGTACCGTTTTATGATTCTGCTGGGAGATAACTCTTTCGGAATATATCTGTGCCATATACTTGTATGGAGAGTCTTTAATAAAATTGTGCCTGAAATAAATGTTTTCCCGTTTAGCACAGTTCTTGTCATTGTAGGGTCTTTAATGGCTGTGAGAGTAGGGCATAGAATAACAGGAAAATACGCGTATTTATTTGGATTGTAAAGGAAAATGACTGTGGAGAATATTCCAATTCTGTTTAAAAGCAAGAAAGATTGCTGTGGATGTACAGCCTGTTATGCGATTTGCCCGAAAATGGCAATTAGTATGGTTGAAGATGAGGAAGGCTTTGATTATCCACAGATTGATGAAAAAGTGTATTCGATGCTATCAATAGAGGGAAAGTAAAACGAAGAAGAGAGGGATAAATCTATGTGTGGAATCGTTGGTTTTACAGGAAACCGGCAAGCAGCACCAATCTTGCTGGATGGCCTGTCTAAACTGGAGTATAGAGGATATGACTCGGCTGGGTTGGCTGTCCGGGATGGAGAAGCACTGGCACAGGTCGTGAAAGCAAAAGGCCGTCTGTCCAATCTGATTGAGAAAACCGATAACGGTAATGCACTGAAAGGAACTTGTGGTATTGGTCATACCCGTTGGGCAACCCACGGTGAGCCGAGTCAGACAAATGCACATCCGCATGTTTCCGGTAACTGTAGCCGTTCGGGTTCTGGCACGGTTGAATCTGAGGTTGTCGGTGTTCATAACGGTATCATCGAAAACTATACCGAGCTGAAAGAAAAGCTGCTGAAACACGGCTATACGTTTTACAGCCAGACGGATACCGAAGTGGTCATCAAACTGGTGGACTATTATTATAAGAAGTATAACCTCGGCCCTATCGATGCCATTGCCAAGACGATGGTTCGTGTGCGCGGTTCCTATGCACTTGAACTGATGTTCCGTGATTATCCGGGCGAGATCTGGGTGGCGCGTAAGGATAGCCCGATGATTATCGGCATTGCGGATGGCGAAACCTATGTGGCTTCGGATGTTCCTGCAATCCTGAAATACACGCGCAATGTGTATTACATCAGCAACCTTGAGTTTGCAAAATTGACGCCGGGTGAGGCGCATTTCTATGACCTGAACGGTGACGAAATCGAGAAGCAGACCACAGAGATCAAGTGGGATGCTGAGGCAGCGGAAAAAGGTGGCTTTGAGCATTTCATGATGAAAGAGATCCATGAGCAACCGAAAGCTGTCCAGGATACCCTGAATTCTGTGATCAAAGACGGAGCTATCGACCTGTCCAGCGTGGAGATCACTAAGGACGAGATCAAGAACTTTGAGCAGATTTATATTGTTGCCTGCGGTTCTGCATGGCATGTGGGTATGGCTGCTCAGTATGTGCTGGAAGATATGGCGGATGTTCCGGTGCGTGTGGAACTTGCATCGGAGTTCCGCTATCGCAAAATGCCGCTTGATCAGAGGGCTTTGGTGATCGTTGTCAGTCAGTCTGGTGAAACGGCAGATACATTGGCAGCACTGCGTCTTGCAAAGGAAAAGGGCATCACCACAATGGCAATCGTCAATGTAGTGGGCAGCAGTATTGCCCGTGAAGCGGACAAGGTGTTCTACACCCTTGCCGGGCCTGAAATCTCAGTTGCAACGACCAAGGCATACAGCGCACAGCTTGCGGCCATGTACTGCCTGGCCGTTCAGTTTGCAAAGGTCAGAGGAAAGATCACAGATGAGCAGTACAGCTACTATATTTCTGAACTGCTGACACTCCCGGAGAAGATGCAGAAGGTTTTGGAAGACAAAGAGCGCATCCAGTGGTTTGCTGCAAAGTATGCTAACGCGCACGATGTGTTCTTCGTTGGCCGTGGCGTTGACTATGCAGTCTGCTTGGAAGGCAGCCTGAAACTGAAAGAGATCAGCTACATCCATTCCGAAGCATACGCTGCGGGTGAACTGAAACATGGAACGATCAGCCTGATCGAACAGGAAACACTGGTCATCGGTGTGCTTACCCAGAGTGAGCTGTATGAAAAGACCGTAAGCAATATGCTGGAGTGCAAGAGCCGCGGGGCCTATCTGATGGGCCTGACGACCTATGGCAACTATGAGATCGAAGATCAGGTGAACTTCACGGTCTATGTTCCGAAAGTAGACGAGCATTTTATTGGCAGCTTGGCAGTTATCCCGCTGCAGCTTCTGGGCTACTATGTGTCTGTTGCCAAGGGCTTGGATGTTGATAAACCGCGAAACCTTGCAAAGAGTGTGACAGTGGAGTGATTGGATATGGAAAGAGAAATACCAGTACTATATAAAAGAAAAGAAGAATGTTGCGGGTGTACAGCCTGTTATGCTATCTGCCCGAAAGATGCCGTTTCTATGGTCGAGGACGAAGAAGGCTTTGAGTATCCGCAGATAGATGAAAGTAAATGTGTTCGATGCTATCAGTGTTTGAAAGTGTGTCCATTCAAGGTAGAAAAAGCAAGTGGAATGTGATATACTGGGTGCAGTAGTTCCCTGCGCTGCTCGAATAATGTCATACACCTCTCCGTGGTGAGAAGCAGGCAATGGTCTAAGGAGTGGCGAAGATATGACGAACTATTTAACGAGGAACATATGATGATTAAATCGGGAAGGCATGTATGTGAGCGATGCCATCAGGAATATGAGTGGCGAGCAAGGCGGCTAGAGAATGGAGAAAGAATAAGAGGATCATTTGAAGGCTTTGTAAACATAAACATTGCTACAGCTGAAATAGTAAATGGAACATATGTTATTGTTGGAAGATGCCCAAACTGTGGACATCATTCGCTGAAGAATTTGTATGAGTGTGAGCAGTGAATAGGCTCACAGCGAAATAAGAAGGAAAGAGGTTATTACCTATGCCCAGAACGAAAGGCAGCAAAAACCGTCCCCAAATTACCCATACCGACTATGCATCCCAGATTACGGAGAAGCAGGAGACTATAGCATCTCTGAATACCGAGATCGCATCCATCACCTCCAATATTGATACTTTGAAGGCCGACCTGAAAGAGAAGAAGACTGCTCTGAAGAAAGCTGAAAAAGAAGTAGCATCCTTGGAAGCGAAGAAGGCAAAGGCAGATGCTAAGGCCGCAGAAGAAGCAAAGAAAGCAGAAGCGGAATCCGTTCTGAAGAAGCTGCTTGCCGAAGGCATGAGTGCCGATGAAATCCTCGCAAAACTGAAATAACACAAAAAACCCGTGATGGACAGGCATAACATGCCGTTCATTACGGGTTTTAGAGTTATAAGAACATAAGTTCATCCGGCGGCCACGTCAAACTGAAAATGTGCCGGAAGGTTGAACTGCTTGATAAACGCATGATGCTGGGCGTGGTAGTGACGCAGATCGTACCCCAGATGATGCAGTTCCAGCAGCTTCACCAGCACCAGGTTGAGGTGGATTCCCTTAGCAGCGGCAATCTGAGCAGCATCCAGCCCGCGCTTCGTCATTTGATAGACTTCATCACTGTCCAGCATCAGGTGGGATGTGAAAGCGTTATGCTCGTAAAGAAGGATGTGCTTGTCCTTAA
>OGXX01002212.1_pt1 | contig 18025 bp, 15 predicted proteins | sample 1576301 | NCBI WGS metagenome assembly OGXX01 (sample SAMEA3541469, study PRJEB24748) | human gut metagenome | biome: human gut; feature: human-associated habitat; material: faeces | place: China | collected 2012
TGGTTCTTGGGCTGATCACGGAACTGCTGCTGGCGGTTCAGGGTCCAGCTGAGCAGCCAGCTGGAATCTTTGACCGTGACGATGCCGCCGGTGACGGTGTGGCCGCTGAAGGGGTCACGCTTGCAGATCTTCTTGATATACTGGGGGATCTTGTCGTCCAGGGTGGTGATGGTGGCGCTTTCCCAGTTGGACAGCTCCGGCTGAGAGCAGAACTTTTCGGGATGGCCGAAGGAGGGATCCTGTGCAGCGATCTTCTTCCACAGATCCCAGCCGTTGCCCGGCTTGATGGTGGGATCAAACCCTGCGGCCTTGTCCTGAGAGCCGATGGTGCAGCTCTCCACGCAGCCGCCGTTGGTGATGAAGAGCAGATCATTCTCGGTGAGGTCGATGATCTTGCTCTCCCCCTTGTGATCCACGGTCACGCTGCTGGCCTGCTTTTTGCCGCCCTCGATCCGGAACTGGACATCGGTGACTTTGGTCTCGTACTGGAAGTCCACGCCGTGATCCTTCAGATAGGTGACCATGGGCAGGATGATGGACTCGTACTGGTTGTAGCGGGTAAAGCGCAGGGCGGTGAAATCGGGCAGACCGCCGATGTGGTGGATATAGCGCTTGAGGTAGAGCTTCATCTCCAGCGCGCTGTGCCAGTTCTCAAAGGCGAACATGGTGCGCCAGTACAGCCAGAAGTTGGTGTTCAGGACTTCGTCATCAAAGAAGTCGGTGATCTTTTTATCGTACAACTGCTCGTCCGGGGTCATGAACAGCTTCAAAATCTCCATGGAACCCTTGTCAGACAGGCCGAACTTGCCATCGGTGTGGGCATCCTCGCCGCAGTTGACGGTGGCGCGGCACAGGCTGTAGTTGGGATCGTGTTTGTTCAGCCAGTAATACTCATCCAGCACGGTGACGTTCTCATCCTCAATGGAGGGGATGGAGCGGAACAAATCCCACATGCACTCGAAGTGGTTGTCCATCTCACGGCCGCCGCGCATAACGTAACCGATGTCCTGGTACTTGTAGCCATCGCAGGCACCACCGGGGATGGGGTCCTTTTCCAGCACATGGATGTGCTCGCCCTTCATCTGGCCGTCACGCACCATAAAGCATGCGGCGGACAGCGCGGCCAGGCCGCTGCCGATAAGGTAGGCACTCTTGTGGTCAACGCCCTCCGGTTTTTCGGGACGGGCAAAAGCTTCATAGTTACCGCTGGAATAATACATAAAAAGCCTCCTTGCGTTGGTTTGTTTATCTGGGGTGTTCCTTTTGGAATATCTATAGTATAACCAGCGGAGGCGGGGCTCACAATCAGCAAAACAGCCGCCGTGATTAAATTTTTATCACGGCGGCTGTTTTGTATAAAATTTGAAGTTTTTGTTACAGGGGCGGGAAAACAGCGGAAGATGGTGGGGGCCATGGCGGCCTACATTCGTTTTTCGCAGATCGTGCATTTCATGGTTCGGCCCTTAATGCAAGATGTACATCAGCTTTTATCAATGCGGCATTTTTCCAACGCCTTGGTCACATCACCGTGAATCAGGGTGGAAAGCTGTTCCACCAGCTGGGCGGGGTCCTGACGCATATCGTTTTTGATCCAGTCCAGTGTCAGCCCCACAAAGGCGAACTTATAAAAGTTGGCGATAAACTCTTTATCCTCCGGGCGAACCGTCATACCGGCGGCGCGCTCCTCCACAACGCCCATCATCAGGTCATAGGTCAGGCGGTAGAGATAATTTTCCAGCTGTTCGCGGCTGATGGAACGGTAGACGCTGGTAAAAAACGCTTTGTCCTTCCGCAGGGCTTCCAGAATCTGCAAAAAGCCCTGCTGCCAGGTATCATAGGTTTTCTGCCCGGCCAGCGCGCGGGCAGCGTCCTCCTCGCAGCACCATTCCACAAGGTCGTAAATATCCTTAAAGTGGTAATAAAAGGTCATGCGGTTGACCCCGCAGTGGTCGGTCAAGTCGCTGACCGTGATTTTGTCCAGCGGTTTGTGGCGCAGCAGTTCCTTGAGCGAAGCTTCCAGTGCGCGCTTTGTCATCTGCGACATGGGTAGTCCCCTTTCCATGGGCGATATTGCTTGAACATCATAATATTTATTCTACCACAAGGATGTGAACTTTTCTTGGCAGGAATTTTATGCAAGTTCAAACATGCCGTTGTACAGCTGGTAGTATTCGCCCTTTTGGGCCAGCAGTTCATCATGGCTGCCGCGCTCCACAATGCCGCCGTGTTCCAGCACAATAATGGCGTTGGAATTGCGTACGGTGGAAAGCCGGTGGGCGATAACAAAGACGGTACGGCCCTCCATCAGGCGGTCCATACCTTTTTCAATCAGAGCTTCGGTGCGGGTATCGATGCTGGAGGTCGCTTCGTCCAAAATCAGCACCGGCGGGTCGGCCACAGCAGCGCGGGCAATGGCCAGCAGCTGGCGCTGGCCCTGGCTCAGGTTGGCACCATCGCACGATACCATGGTGTTGTACCCCTGGGGCAGGCGCTCGATAAAGGAGTGCGCGTTGGCAATTTTTGCGGCGGCGATGATCTCTTCGTCGGTTGCATCCAGTTTGCCAAAGCGGATGTTATCCGCCACTGTGCCGGTGAACAGATGGGTGTCCTGCAGCACCACGCCAAGGCTGCGGCGCAGATCACTTTTGCGGATCTTGCGCACATCAATGCCGTCATAGGTGATGGTGCCGGAGTTGATATCATAAAAGCGGTTGATGAGGTTGGTAATCGTGGTTTTGCCCGCGCCGGTGGAACCGACAAAGGCGATCTTCTGCCCCGGTTTGGCGTACAGCGTAACATCATGCAGGGTGGTCTGGCCCGGAATGTAACCAAAGCTGACATCCCGGAACCGTACATCCCCGCGCAGGGGAACGAGAGGGGCGGCGGGGTCGGCACTGTCGCGCCAGGCCCACAGGCCGGTGCGGCGGCCGCCGGCGCTGGGCACAAGGGTGCCGTCCGCAGACTTTTCCACACGAACGATCTCGACGGTACCCTCATCGGTTTCCGGCTGTTCGTCAAGCACATTGAAAATGCGCTCGGCACCGGCAAGGGCGGCCAGCAGAAAGTTGCCCTGCTGGGTGAATTGGTTGATGGGCAAAGCAGACTGGCGCACAAACACCAGATAGCTGGCCAGGCTGCCCAGGCTGGACTGGCCGTTCATAACCATCAGCCCGCCCAGCACGGCAATGACCGCATAGTTGATGTAGGAGATGGAAACAACGGCGGGGATCATGGTGGCGGAATACCCCTGGGCGCTGGTTCCGGCGCTTTGCAGGCGGGCGTTCAATGCCTGAAAACCTTCCAGGTTGGTCTGCTCATGGTTGAACACCTTGACCACCTTTTGCCCGGCGGCCATCTCCTCCACATAGCCTTCCAGATCGCCAAGAGCCTGCTGCTGGCGAGCGTAGAAGAAACGGCTGCGGTTGGTGCTGAACCGGATGTACCAGAACATGACGGCGTACCCCACCACGACCAGCAGCGAAAGCCGCCAGTTGAGCACAAACAGCAGAACCAGCGTGCCCGCCACCTGGATAAAGCTCTGGATCAGCAGAGCAAAGCTGTTGTTCAGCGCGTCCGAGATGGTGTCCACATCGTTGGTGAACAGGCTCATCAGTTCGCCGTTGCGGCGGGAGTCAAAAAAGGAGAGGGGCAGCGTTTGCAGGTGGGCAAACAGGTCCCGGCGGATATCATGCAAGACCTTCTGCGCGGCGCGCACCATGGTCTGGGTGTAGCCCAGGGTAGAAAGCGCGCCCACCGCGTAGATGGCGGCGGTCAGGGCAACACCGCGGACAAGGCCGGGAATGCTGCCGGTTTCCAGAATACCGTTGACCACCGGCTTGATCATGTAGGTACCCAGCAGGTTGGCGAGTGCGCTGACAGCGGTAAGCACCCCAACCAGCCCCAGCATGAACTTGTGGCGGCCCAGGTAGTTCAAAAATACCCGGATGGTGTTGCCAAAATGCTGCGGCTTTTTACCGCTGAATGCCTTTGCCATCCGCGTCATCTCCCTTCATCTGGGATGCATAAATTTCCTGGTAGATGGTGTCATTCGCCAGCAGCTCCTTGTGGGTGCCCACGGCGTGAACTTTGCCGTCATCCAGAATCACGATCATGTCGGCATCCATTACCGAGGTGATGCGCTGGGCAATGATGAGCTTGGTTACATCGGTCAGGGCGGCCAGCGCATGGCGGATCTTGCCCTCGGTGGCGGTATCCACGGCGCTGGTGGAATCGTCAAAAATCAGCACTTTGGGGTGCTTGAGCAGGGTGCGGGCAATGCAGAGCCGCTGCTTCTGCCCGCCGGAAACATTTACGCCGCCCTGGCCCATGTCGGTATCCAGGCCGTCCGGCATCCGCTCCAAAAATTCATCAGCGCAGGCGGCGCGGCAGGCGGCCCACAGGGTTTCGTCATCGGCGTTGGGATCACCCCAGCGCAGGTTGTCACGGATGGTGCCGGAGAACAGCAGGTTCTTCTGCAGCACAATGCCCACAGCATCCCGCAGGGCAGCAAGGTAATACCGGCGCACATCCTGCCCGCCGACCTTGACGGTGCCGGAGGTGGCATCGTACAGGCGGGGAATCAGCTGTACCAGCGTTGTTTTTGCCGCGCCGGTGCCGCCGATAATGCCCACCGTTGCCCCGGCGGGAATGTGCAGCGTAACGTGGGAAATGGCATCCCTGGCCGCAGCGGCGCTGTATTTGAAGCTGACGTCCGCAAAATCAATGCTGCCGTCGGCAACGGCGGCAATGGGGTCAGCCGGGGTGGCCAGCGCGGGCTGCTCCTCCAGCACGGCACGGATGCGCCGGGCGCTGGTCAGGGAGCGGGTAAGCTGCAAAAACACGCCGGAGAACATCATGACCGAGTTGAGCACCTGCAGAACATAGCTCAAAAAGGCGGTCAGCTCGCCGACCGTCATCCGGTCGGTCAGAATAAAATTGCCGCCGTACCACATGATGCAGACAATGGCCGTGTACATAACGGCCTGGAACGCGGGCAGGTTGAGCACGGCATACCGGAAGGTGTTGGTGCTGGCGGCGGCCAGCTCGTCATTGACGGTTTCAAACTGCTCATTCTCGTAATCGCCGCGCACAAACGCTTTGATGGCGCGGATGGCGGTTAAGGCTTCCTGTACGCGGCCGTTCAGATGGTCCACAGCAGTCTGCTGGCGGTCATACAGCGGGCCGACCTTGGTTACGATCCAGGCCAGAATAGCGGCCAGGATGGGCGTTGTAATAAGGAAAACAATGGTCAGCTTGGCATTGAGCAAGAACGCCATGCCCAGCCCCATGAACAGCATGACCGGGCTGCGCACCAAAGGCCGCAGGCCGGTGGCCACGGCGTTGAGCATGACCGTGACATCGGTGGTCATGCGGGTAACGAGGGACGGGGTGGAAAAATGGTCCAGGTTGGCAAAGTCGAACTGCTGCAGCTTGCGGTACTCAGCTTCGCGCAGAGCAGCGGCAAAGCCGTTGGCGGCGCGGGCGGCGAACCTGGCGTACAGCAGGCCGGTGATCAGGGCCAGCACAGCGCAGATGATCATCTTGCTGCCCTGCAGCATAATGACCTGCATATCATGGCTGGGCACGCCCTGGTCCACCAGGTCAGACATCAGCATCGGAATGACCATTTCAAAAATACATTCCACAAAAACCAGCCCGACGGCAAGGAATAAATCCCGCCGGTAGGGCTTTAAGTAAGAAAAAACGTGTTTGAGATCCTGCATGTGATTCCAGCTTTCTTGAACGGGCAGCGGCCCGGATGATGAAATACTACCCTTATAATTATAATTCGCGGTGCGGGGCAGGTCAATCAAGAGCAGGCGACAGGTTGGATACAGCGTATACTTGCGCAGAAACGCAAAACAGGGTATACTAATATAATACAGGGCAAGGCTGCGCAAAGCCCCCTGAAAGCTGAATTTACATTCCCGCCCATGCTGCGGCAGACCGGCGGCGCATGATGATAGAAAAGGAAAGTTGAGGCTGCATTTTTTATGAAAAAGGCATTGATCACCGGTGTTACCGGCCAGGATGGCTCTTACCTTTCAGAGTTTTTGATCGAGAAGGGCTATGATGTACATGGCATCATCCGTCGTTCTTCCGTTGACTACCGTGAACGCATTGCCCATCTGGAGGGCAACCCGCATTTCCACCTGCATTACGGCGATATGGGCGATTCGATGAGCCTGGTTGCTGTGATCGGCTCGGTGCGCCCGGACGAAATTTATAACCTGGCGGCCCAGAGCCATGTGCAGGTCAGCTTTGATGTTCCGGAGTTCACGGCCGATGTGGACGCTACCGGCGTGCTGCGCGTGCTGGAAGCCGTGCGCCTGTGCGGGCTGGCGGATACCTGCCGGGTGTACCAGGCTTCGACCTCGGAGCTGTACGGCAAGGTGGAGGAAGTGCCCCAGAACGAAAAAACGCCGTTCCATCCGTACAGCCCCTATGCGGTGGCCAAACAGTACGGTTTCTGGATCACCAAGGAGTACCGTGAAGCATATAACATGTTCTGCTGCTCCGGCATTCTGTTCAACCATGAATCCGAGCGCCGCGGCGAAACTTTTGTGACCCGCAAGATCACGCTGGCCGCCGCCCGCATCAGGCAGGGCAAGCAGGACAAGCTCTACCTGGGCAACCTGTCCAGCCTGCGCGACTGGGGCTATGCCAAGGACTATGTGGAGTGCATGTGGCTGATTTTGCAGAACGATAAGCCGGATGATTTTGTCATCGCCACCGGCGTGCAGCATTCCGTGCGGGAATTCTGCCAGCTGGCGTTCCACTATGTCGGTATTGAGCTGGAATTTGTTGGCGAGGGCATGAACGAAAAGGGCGTTGATAAGGCGACCGGCAAGGTGCTGATTGAGGTAAGCCCGGATTTCTACCGCCCCACCGATGTGGTCAACCTGTGGGGTGACCCCACCAAGGCACGCCAGGAACTGGGTTGGAACCCCACCAAGACCAGCTTTGAGGAACTGGTCAAGATCATGGTGGAGCATGACATGGAAAAAGTAGCTGTAGAGCGCGCAGAGGAAAACATCCGCTGCAACCTGGAAGAATACCTGGAAAAAGGCGTTGTAAAATAAGAAAGAAGGCCATTTGTTATGATGGAAAAGAACGCTAAGATCTATGTGGCAGGCCACCGCGGTATGGTAGGTTCCGCCATTGTGCGGGAACTGGAACGCCAGGGATATACCAATATCATTACCCGGACCCATAAAGAGCTGGACCTGTGCCGCCAGGATGCCGTGGAAGAATTTTTTGCCGCCGAAAAGCCGGAATATGTCTTTTTGGCCGCAGCCAAGGTGGGCGGCATTGTTGCCAACCAGAACGCTTTGGCGGACTTTATGTATGACAACATGACGCTGGAAATGAACGTGATTCATTCCGCATGGAAAAACGGCTGCAAAAAGCTGGAATTTTTGGGCTCCTCCTGCATTTACCCGCGCATGGCACCGCAGCCCATGAAGGAAAACTGCCTGCTGACCAGCGAGCTGGAAAAAACCAACGAAGCTTATGCTCTGGCTAAAATCAGCGGCCTGAAATACTGCGAGTTCCTGAACCGCCAGTATGGCACCGACTACATCAGCGTGATGCCCACCAACCTGTACGGCCCCAACGATAACTACCATCCCACCCACAGCCATGTGGTGCCCGCGCTGATCCGCCGCTTCCATGAAGCAAAGGTCAACGGGGTGACCAGCGTGACCTGCTGGGGCGATGGCAGCCCGCTGCGCGAGTTTTTGTATGTGGACGATCTGGCAAACCTCTGCGTATTTTTGATGAACAACTACTCCGGCAACGAAACGGTGAACGCAGGCACCGGCAAGGAGCTGACCATCAGGGAACTGACCGAGCTGGTAGCCAAGGTTGTGGGCTATACCGGTGAGATTAAGTGGGATCCCACCAAACCCAACGGAACACCGCGCAAGCTGCTGGATGTTTCCAAGGCAACGGGCCTGGGCTGGACCTACAAGACCGAGCTGGAGGACGGCCTGCGCCTTGCCTATGAGGACTTTTTGAATAACCCCATGCGTGCTGAGCGCTGAGAAAGGCGAAACCATGATGAATATTGTGCTGCTTTCCGGCGGGTCCGGCAAGCGCCTGTGGCCGCTATCCAACGATATCCGTTCCAAGCAGTTCATTAAAATTTTCAAGTGCCCGGACGGAAGCTATGAATCCATGGTGCAGCGGGTGTACCGCCAGATCAAACAGGTAGACAAAGGGGCGACTGTGACCATTGCCACCAGCAAGACCCAGGTTTCCGCCATCCACAACCAGCTGGGGGAGGAAGTGGGCATTTCGGTGGAACCGTGCCGCCGCGATACCTTCCCCGCCATTGCGCTGGCAACGGCCTATCTGGCCGATGTGCAGGGCGTGGACCCGGAGGAGCCGGTGGTGGTCTGCCCGGTGGACCCCTATGTGGAGGATGACTATTTTGAGGCACTGAAAGCCTTGAGTGAGCAGGCTGCCAAAAGCGAAGCCAACCTGGTGCTGATGGGCATTGAGCCGACCTACCCCAGCGAAAAATACGGCTATATTATCCCCAAAAACAGCAGCGCCGTGAGCGATGTTGCAACCTTTAAAGAAAAGCCGGATGCCGAAACGGCAAAGGCTTACATCGCCCAGGGGGCGCTGTGGAACGGCGGCGTGTTTGCCTACAAGCTGCGCTATGTGCTGGATAAGGCCCATGAGCTGATCGACTTTACCGATTATAAGGACCTGTTTGATAAATATGCCGAGCTGAACAAAATCAGCTTTGACTATGCTGTGGTGGAAAAGGAACCCAAGATCCAGGTTATGCGGTTTGCAGGCCAGTGGAAGGACCTTGGCACCTGGAACACCCTGACCGAAGCGATGGGCGAGCCCAGCGTGGGCAAGGCCATGATGAACGATACCTGCACCAACGTGCATGTGGTGAACGAGCTGAACGTGCCGGTGCTGGCCATGGGCTTGCATGATGTGGTGATCTCTGCCAGCCCGGAGGGAATTCTGGTATCGGATAAAGAGCAGTCCAGCTACATCAAGCCCTATGTGGATAAGATCGACCAGCAGATCATGTTTGCCGAAAAATCCTGGGGCAGCTTCCGCGTACTGGATGTGGAGGACGAAAGCCTGACCATCAAGGTGACGCTGAACCCCGGCCACAGCATGAATTACCACAGCCATGACCATAGGGATGAGGTGTGGACAGTCATTCAGGGTACCGGTCGTGCGATTATCGGTATTAAGGAGCAGGTGGTCGGCGTGGGAGATGTGATTACCATGCCCGCCGGCAGCAGGCATACGATCATCGCGGAAACGGAGCTGCAGCTTATCGAGGTACAGATCGGTAAGGACATCAGCGTCTATGACAAGCACAAGCATGAGCTGGAGAGAGTCTGAGTTTCAATCATTTGCATCATAGAACGGTTAAAGACGATAGCTGTGATTTTGAGCTGTCAGATAAATTAAGGACAGCAGTGATTTTGAACTGTCTGATAAATTAAGGATAGCAGTATGACAAAAATGTTCCCTTTTATCGTCAAGGATATGAAAAATGTGTTAATCTATCTGCCGCAGGCACTTTGTGCGTGCGGCATTTATGCTGTCTGTTATGGACTGGTGATTCTGATCACAGGTATGCTTGCAAGAAGATTACAGAAAAATGGACAGCAGCCGACTGAGGAAAACGGCGTTCTGCCGGAAAATGGGCAGCAGCCGACTGGGGAAAACAGCGGTCTGCCGGAAAATGGGCAGCATCTGACCGGGGAAAACGGCGGTCTGCCGGAGAGAGCGGCATTGTCAGAACGGCTGAATCTGTGGTTAAAAAATGCCGGACATTTTCTTGGAAGCAATCTGTTTGTTATTTATCTGTGGATGCTTGTCATGATTGTGCTTTTTCTGCAGAGAACCGGGCTCCCGTATGGGGACCGATTTTCGGTTTATGGGAACATGGGGAACAACCATGCAGGATCACGCCTGGGTCATTGAAAACATCTTTTTATTCCTGCCCTTTGGTTTTTTATTCCCGGTCTGGCTTCCGAAAAAGAAAACCGCATGGACGATACCGGTCGGATTTTTATGCAGTGTGGCTATAGAGTATTGCCAGCTCCGCACGGGACGGGGATTTCGTCAGCTGGATGATGTTATCATGAATACACTGGGAGCGGGTATCGGCTTTCTGTACATATAATATGTAATATGCATAATGCAAGAAATAGATGTTGAGTATAATGTATAGGGAGAGAATTCATGACAGCTTTTAGTTGGACAGTAGGGATTATCCTGTTTGTGCTGTTTAATTTTTTACTATATTGTTGTGTCAGGGTCAGTGCTGTTTCCAATAAGGTTGTGGAGCAACTCAAGGAAAATCAAAAGCAGATGGACACGGATGCGGAAAATCAGGATGAACAGACGAAAGAGGCCGGGTTTCAAAACCGGAATGATAATAAGTAATCGTTAAAAATGCATATTTTTTACAGGACAGGGCATAACAAGCAGGTGAAGAACTTTCTTGTTATGCCCTGTTTGTGTGTTTATTCTTTATCGTGAAGCAAAGGCAGGGATTTTGGAGGATGAGTTATGGCGGGAACAGTCTGCTATCTTAAATTAAACCGTAATGTGGAGGTTATGGAGGACTCGGTATTCCTAAAGGATGTGGGGAGTGTTTACTGTGCGGACAAACTGGTGACGGCGAAAGTAAAAAGCATGAAACTACATCATTTTGAAAAGGGACAGGGCAGCCGGTGTGTTATCAGTGTGCTGAAGATTACCGAAATGATTGAGGAGCTTTGTCCGCAGGTGACGGTGCAGAGTGTGGGAGAAACCGATGTTGTGGCGGAATGGGTGCAGGTTTCCATACACAAAAAGGCAAAGGAGTTTTGGAAAATTCTGCTGGTTTCCGTCATCAGTTTTTTCGGCACCGCATTCACCATCATGGCGTACCACAACGACATCGGCATAGTGAATGTGTTTTCCCAAATTCACCGTATTGTAATGGGAACGGAACCGACGGGCATTTCGGTACTGGAGGTTTCCTATTCGATAGGGCTGTCCTTAGGAATTATCGTATTCTTTAACCATATGGGGAAAAGGCGTATTACCACGGACCCCACGCCCATTGAGGTGGAAATGCGCAAATACGAAGCCGATGTAAATACCACTTTAGTGGACACGGCGGACAGGGAGGGCAGAACCATCGATGTGGGGTAGCATATTTTTAGTAGTGTTCGGAACAAGCTTTGGGCTTTTGGCGGCAGCGGGTGTTTTTACTGTTCTTGTTGCAGTGGGAATTGTCCCGCGGTTTGCCGGAAAAACGCATACAGCAGGGCATGTGCTCCTCTATGAGGATATGGTAATCTGGGGAACCGTGGTGGGCTGTATTGTCAGTATTTTTGAACGGTATTTTCATATCGGTACCCGGCTGCTCCGAATGGGGGTGCCGTTTTCCGTAGTGCAGGTGGGCGGTAATTTCGTGACGGGTATAATTGGATTATTTTCCGGCATGTTTATCGGCTGTCTGGCACTTGCCATTGCGGAAATGCTGGACAGCATACCCATTTTTACCAGACGGATTGGCTTCCGGCATGGTCTTGGCATTGCTATCTGTGCCATGGCAGCGGGAAAACTGGCAGGATCGTTGATGTATTTTTACTTGCGTTTACATGAAGTGGTGAAATAAGGAGGTATTTTTATGGACGAACAGGTTACCAGACAAACGATTGAAGAAAAAAAACAGAATTACGAGGAATACGTAAAGGGCATGACGCCGACACACAATCTTTTTGCACAGATGGGAAAAGCATTTCTTACCGGCGGTATTATCTGTCTGATCGGACAGTGCATTCTGAATTATTGTACGAATGTGATGGGCATGGAAAAAGAGGCGGCTGCCACAATCTGTACATTGCTTCTGGTTTTGTGCAGTGTTATCCTGACCGGGTTTAACATTTATCCTTCAATTGTAAAGTGGGGCGGTGCCGGTGCTCTGGTGCCCATTACCGGTTTTGCCAATTCTGTGGCGGCGCCTGCCATTGAGTTCAAAAAGGAAGGCTGGGTCTTTGGCGTAGGCTGTAAAATTTTCTCCATTGCCGGACCGGTTATTCTATACGGCATCTTTACAAGCTGGCTGCTTGGACTGGGCTACTGGGTTCTCAAAATAACCGGCGTGATTGGGTAAGCAGTGAGTATGACAGAAAAATGGCCGTAGCTTTTTTGTGATCTGAGATTTGTTGTATGGTTGTTGTATCGTTGTTGTATGGTTTGTGAAATGGAAAGAAGCAAATTTTGTATTTTCAAATATTTGCACTATAGTTTTACAAAATAAAAGAAGCAAATTTTGAAAAACTATGGAAATGCATCAAGTAGAATGGAGCATTTTTCAATGTAAAAAAGAAATGCTTTAAAAACATTGGATATGGAGACAGCAAAATAGCAGAAAGTCTCAAAATGCTTTAAATGTGTCCAATAATAGAGCAGCAAACAGGGACAAAAATCATATATGCTTTAAAGTATGTAAAAGAAAAGGAAGCAAACTATAAAAATAAGAAAGTTTGCTTCCTTTTGGGTATTGTTTATAAGAAATAGAAATGAATCAGGTTATCAAGATAATCCAAATCAAGTGGATGGTCTTTGGTTTCACAGGTTATGATAAGCTGCTGCGTGGGAATGATACCGTTTTTTATAAAACGCTGCAGTTTATTGGCATTATCTTTCAGATAAGATTCTTTATCCAATAATCCCAAATGTTCCCAGTAGTAAATGAGACCTGTTTTGGGATGCATGATAGTGAAATCGGGATAGTGGGAGATGCCGTCCAAGGTTAAAAGACATTCGTACCGAAAGGGAATTTGATATTGGACTAAAAGGGAGACAATAAGGGATTCTGATTTGGAACGTACATAGATACCTGCTGTGGTTTTGTAAATAAGATTCTCGGGAAAATAGGGATTACTGTCAAAAGGGGCTTGCATCCATTCCTTTGCTTCCTTTGAAACGGACAAAAGTTGTGGAGACAGAAGAGAATGGAGGGGAGAGTCAGGCAGTAACATTTTAGCAGCTGAGGAATGCGGCGTTTGCATAAAATGGATATAAGGTCGCAAGGCTTTTTCTTCTGCTAAAAGTTCTTTTTGCAAAGCAGTTAAATATTTCTTTAATGCTAACTGCTGAATCAGAAATTCATTTTTGGAGGACAGATAGGTTCTTTTGTGATTTTGGGAAAGATAGTACTTGGATTGTCCATTTACAGACCAGCAGTTCAGTTGACCCGGCGGTAAATGGGATAACTGTTTCTCGATTTCGGTTAATTTTGCCGATATAAATTCATAATGGTTTTTGAGTCTTTGAAATATCATAGAATTTCCTCCTGAAAATAAATGATAAAATAGATGTGAATGTAATAAGATAAGACTTATTTATTATACTTTGAAATAGAGAAATCCGCAATCAAATTAAAAGAAAATTTATTGAAGATTGTATACATTTCCGGAGGGATTGCGGTTTTACTCCTGCTGTTGTATGATAAATTCGAGGAGTTTGGAAAATGGACGAAAGAATAAAAATTGATGACAGATTAGCTTCTTTTTATGATAAATTGTATGCGGACGATTCCACGGTGGAAGCATGTAAGGGCAGGGTGGCAGAAGCCCTCGCGGAGATGGCGGACAGCCTGCGGCTCGGAAGAATGGAGCTGACGCTGGATTCACCGGTGTCTGCATTAAGACCTTCGGGCGCATATCAAACGAACGTTCTTTATGACAGAAAAGACGGCACTGTTTGCGAGGAATGCTTTTTACGGGTGTACCCGGTTTCGGACGGAGGACAGGTGCGGTGCAAGTGGTATCCGTACGGCGAGGCGCCTTTTTCGGAAGAAGAACAGAAAGTACTGCATATGATTTCCAAGGAAATATTCCAGCAGTTCAGCCGTGCTATCTTGCAGAATTTACTGGCACATGTGATGCAGACGGATATGGCAACCGGCGTAGCCAATCAGGCGGCGTTTATGGGGTATGCGGCAAAATTGTTTGCACAGAGAAAACTGGATGGATATGCCATTCTTTTCTTTAATATTCATAATTTTAAATATGTAAATAAGGTGTTTCCCTATGACGAAGGCGATAAGGTGTTGAAAAAATATGCCTGTGAGGTAAATAGCTATTGTCAGGAAGAGGAAAAGCTTGCCCGCCTTGGGGGCGATAATTTCGTAATGCTGGTAAAAATGGAACGCCTGCCGGAAATGCTTGAAAAGCTGCAGAATGTAAGGCTGTTCCATGAAACACCCCGCAAATCCAAGAATTTTGTGTTTGGGGCAACCATCGGTTACAGTGAATTAAACGGTATTACCAGACCACAGGATGTGATGGCAAGAGCCAGCATTGCTTATCAGGCAGCCCGGCTAAAGGGTACGGGTGTTGCTGTGAAATTTTCCGACGACATCCAGAAAATCATGATGCAGAACCAGAGCATTATTGCAAACTTCATGGCGGCGCTGGAAGAAAGAGAATTTCAGGTGTATTACCAGCCTAAGGTCAACATTAAAAATCAGACAATCTGCGGTGCGGAGGCCCTGGTCAGATGGCAGAGGGACGGAAAACTGATATCTCCCATGCAGTTTATACCGCAGCTGGAAAGGGAAGGCAGTATTATCAAACTGGATTATTATATGCTGGAAGAGGTCTGTCGTTTCCTGAGAAAATGGATGGACGAAGGACATGCTCCCATCTGTATTTCCGTCAACTTTTCCAGAAAGCATCTGGATGAGGACGATATGGTGGAGCATATTGTTTCGATTTTGGACGAGCATGGCATTGCCCATCAGTACATAGAAATTGAACTGACGGAGAGTGAGGATTTCCAGAATTACGAAATTATGACGAACATCGTCAACGAGCTTTCCGAAGCGGGAATCGGTACTTCCATGGACGACTTCGGAACCGGATTTTCTTCCCTGAACATGATAAAGAAGCTGGATTTGAAGGTGATTAAAATTGACAGATCCTTTATTCCGTTGGAAACGGATTATTCCGGCAAAGACAAGGACATGATTATGTTCTGCAACATTGTGACCCTTTTGCGTGAGCTGGGCAAAAAGACCATTGCGGAGGGTGTGGAAACACAGCAGCAGCTTCGGTATCTGGAAAATGCAGGCTGCAATATCGTACAGGGATATGTATTTGACAAGCCGCTTTGTGAAGCGGACTTCCGGATGAGACTGGAAAACGGCTACGGGAGCTGCTGAAAAGCAGTTATGAAAAGAGCGGCAACACCGGAACGAAATGCAAAACAGAAAAGAACCTGAGCAGAAAAGTAACTGTTTTGAAACTATGAAATCATGGAAAGATTAAAATGAAGAACGAGAAAAAGAAATTACTTATTTATATAGCGGGCGGCTGCGGAGCGCTGGCGCTGGGACTGGGAATTGTGGCGTACCGGCATCCGCATGTGGCAGCAGCCAACGGCGCAGTGGTATCGGCAGCCGGAAAGGACATGGAGCCGGTAGCAGACAGCACGGCAACGGAGACAACAGTCTCCGGCAACGACACTGCCACAATTTCCGGCAACGATGCGACCACAGTCTCAGGCAACGACACTGCCACAGGTTCCGGCAATGCAACAGGCACAGTCTCCGGCAATGATGCAGTGACGGGCGCGGCGGCATTTTCCACTTGGGCTCTGGAGGAGGGCATGACGCTTAATGACCTCCCGGCGCTGACCATTGCGTCCGGTGTTTCCTTTGCCGAGGTGCAGGACCCGGAAGCCATCAGCTTTGCCGTAGCGCCGGATGAAGAAGAGTCGGAATATGCAAACCTGGCGATTGCCCAGGTTACCGATTATGTGAATGTGCGCAGCCTGCCAAACACGGACGGCGAGATTGTGGGAAAGATTTATAACGGTTCCGTGGCGCAGGTGCTGGCAACGGCAGGGGACAATGACGACTGGTTCCAGATTATTTCCGGCGATGTGGAGGGCTTTATCAAAGCGGAATATTTCTTATACGGCGAAGAAGCGGAGGCGGTGATTGACCGGTATGTAACGTATTATGCGACGGTACTGGCGGACCGTCTGAATGTAAGAGAAGAGCAGTCCGCGGACAGCAGGCGGATTGGTTACATAGACAACGGCGAGAATGTCAAAGTGGTGGAAGATTGCGGAGACTGGCTGAAGGTGCAGTACACGGACAGCAAACAGGGTTATGTTTCGGCGGAATACGTTTCCGTGCATGAAGAATTTGTGTATGCCAAATCCATAGAGGAGGAACGCCGGGAAGAAGCGGAACGGCAGGCGCTGGCGGCGAGAGCGCAGGAAGCGGAGCAGAGCACCCCGGAGGTGATTGGCGACATTACCTTCCCGACCAACCAGTATACTTCCAATGAGGAGCTGCGTACAGCCATTGTGGACTACGCGATGCAGTATCTGGGCAATAAATATGTGCACGGCGGCAGAAGCCTGGCAGGCGGAACGGACTGTTCCGGTTTTACCAGCTATATCTATAAAGACTTCGGCTATTCCCTAAGCCGTACTCCCGGTGGGCAGTATTCCACCAATGGCAGAAGTGTCAGCTACGACGAAATCCAGCCGGGCGATATTATCTGCTACGGCAAAAGCAAATGTACGCATGTGGGACTGTATATAGGCGACGGACAGATTATCCATTCCGCCAATTCCAGAAAGGGCGTCATTATAAGCGCCGCGGACTATGACAACATTCTGGCAATTAAAAACGTAATAGATTAAAGGGCAAAAACAGAATCTGCCTTAGACGAAAAAAGGCCGCTGCGTGAAAGCAGCGGTCTTTTTATGACTAACATCCGAAACAGTTACGGATAAGGTTAAGCAGATTGCAGTTATGGAAAAACTTGAAACACATACTATTTACCTCCTTTTCAGATTTTGTGCCCGGCGGTTCTGCGTTGCAGAAGATGGTATCTATGGATTAGTTTGTCCGGCGTCTGACGTGTTGCCTTGTAGTACGCCTTGCCTGAGCACAAATGAATTGTAACAATTTTGTAACAATTACGCAATGGGAGATGAATGGTAAAAATGGGGGCCGCTTCCAATCCTTTATTCCAAATCAAAAGCACCGGTGTACAACTGGTAATAGGTGCCCTTTTCGGCAATCAGTTTTTCATGGCTGCCGCGTTCAATGATGCGTCCGTGGTCAAGTACCATAATTACATCGGAGTTCTGGACGGTGGAAAGTCTGTGGGCAATGACAAATACCGTACGTCCCTGCATCAGCTTATCCATACCGTTCTGTACAAGAGCTTCCGTTCGGGTATCGATGGAAGAGGTTGCTTCGTCCAGAATCATGACCGGCGGATTGGAAACAGCCGCTCTGGCAATGGAAATAAGCTGGCGCTGTCCCTGGGAAAGACCACTGCCGTCACCCTTTAAGACGGTGTTGTAGCCGTCCGGCAGCATGCGGATAAAGCTGTCGGCATTGGCAAGCTTTGCGGCAGCAATGCATTCTTCATCCGTGGCATTGGGATTGGAGTATCGTAAGTTTTCCATAATCGTGCCGGTAAAAAGGTTGACGTCCTGCAGCACCATGCCGAGGGAACGGCGCAGGTCCGTTTTTTTGATTTTGTTGATGTTGATGCCGTCGTAACGGATTTTACCGTCGGCAATGTCATAAAAACGGTTAATCAGGTTGGTAATGGTGGTTTTGCCCGCACCGGTGGAGCCGACAAAGGCGACTTTTTCGCCGGGGTTCGCATACAGGGTAATGTCGTGCAGAATTTCCTTGTCGGGATTGTAACCGAAGTCCACATGGTCCAGTACGATTTCGCCCCGCAGGCGGGTGTAGGTAACGGTGCCGTCATGGTGGGGATGCTTCCATGCCCAGATGCCGGTGTAGCGGTCGGTTTCGGTAAGGGAACCGTCTTCGTTTTCCACGGCATTTACCAGGGTAACATAGCCTTCGTCGGTTTCGGGCGCTTCGTCCATGAAAGTGAAAATACGGGAAGCACCGGCAAGAGCCGTGACGATGGAATTATACTGGTTGGAAATCTGGGAAATCGGCTGGGTAAAGTTTCTGGACAGCGTCAGG
>OGXX01002214.1_pt1 | contig 18022 bp, 19 predicted proteins | sample 1576301 | NCBI WGS metagenome assembly OGXX01 (sample SAMEA3541469, study PRJEB24748) | human gut metagenome | biome: human gut; feature: human-associated habitat; material: faeces | place: China | collected 2012
CGGTCGAGGTTGTCGATCTCTTCGGGTACGGAGTTCATCTCCAACCGCAGCCGCGACGCCGCCTCGTCGATCAGGTCGATCGCCTTGTCGGGCAGGTTGCGGTCCTGGATGTAGCGCGACGAGAGCTCGGCGGCGGACTGGAGCGCGCCATCGGTGATCGTCACGTGATGGTGGTTCTCGTAGCGGGCACGCAGGCCCTTGAGGATCTCGATCGTCTCCGCGATCGACGGCTCCGCGACCTGAATCGGCTGGAAACGGCGTTCGAGCGCCGCGTCCTTTTCGATGTATTTGCGGTATTCGTCAGTCGTCGTGGCGCCGATCGTCTGCAGTTCGCCACGCGCGAGCATCGGCTTGAGCATATCGGACGCGCCCAGTGCGCCGTCCGCGGATCCCGCGCCGACGATGGTGTGGATCTCGTCGATGAAGAGCACGATGTCGCCACGCGTCTTGATCTCCTTGAGCACCTTCTTGAGGCGTTCCTCGAAGTCGCCACGGTAGCGCGAACCCGCCACCATCGAACCCAGGTCAAGCGAGTACACTTGCTTGCCACGCAGCGTCTCGGGCACATCGCCGGCCACGATCTTCTGGGCCAGGCCTTCGACGACGGCGGTCTTGCCCACGCCGGGCTCGCCGATCAGCACCGGGTTGTTCTTGGTGCGCCGTGACAGCACGACCATGACGCGTTCGATCTCGGTGCTGCGCCCGATGACCGGGTCAAGCTTGCCATCCGCCGCTTCGGCGGTCAGGTTGCGGCCGAACTGGTCGAGGATGGCCGATCCGCTCTGCGCATGCTTGTCCTGCACGCCGCCGGCGTTCGCCAGATCGCCTTTGTCGTCGGTGCCGCCAGCATTGCCACGGATCATGTCGATCGTGGTGCTGCGCAATTCGCCCAGATCCACATCCATCTTGATGAGGACCTGTGTGCCCACGCCTTCGCCTTCGCGAATCAGGCCGAGCAGAATGTGTTCGGTGCCGATGTAGCTGTGCCCCAACTGCAGCGCCTCGCGCAGCGAAAGCTCCAACACCTGCTTGGCGTGCGGAGTAAATGGGATGTGCCCATTCGGAGCGGCGTTGCCTTTGCCGATCATTTCCTCGACCTGTTTGCGGGTGTCTTCGAGGGTCACGCCCTTGGCTTCCAAAGCCTTGGCCGCTACGCCTTCTCCCTCACGAATCAGGCCGAGCAACAGATGCTCCGTGCCGATGTAGTTGTGCTGGAGGGCACGAGCCTCTTCCTGCGCCAGCACGATCACGCGCCGCGCACGGTCGGTAAACCGTTCGAACATGCTAGTCCTTCCATGGTTGGTAATTCCACATCACTCTACAGATTTACAGTGACGTTTATTTCCGTTCCGCCTGTTTTTCTCAAGAACCGTTACGTTATGCTTGAACGAGGAGTATCGCATGGAAATGTTAGGAGTATGCCATGAGCGAGCAGAACAATGCGCTCAATCCGCAAGGTGACCTTGTCGTAGGCGTCGACGGAACCGTCGAATCGTTCGCCGCGCTGCGCTGGGCGCTCAATCAGGCCGTGCTCTCGGGGCAGTCGGTGAACGCCGTGTACGGCTGGTCGTATTCGTGGGACATGGGTCCCGAACCGCAGACCGAGCAGGAGGTGGCCGAGCTGCGCCAGAAACTGGCCGACAAACTGCGCACCTGGGTCGATGCCGCCACGCAGGACATCGACATCGACAACGAGCACATCAAGCTCACGTCGTTCCGCGCTTCGGGCACTTCCGCCCTGCTCGAGATCGGCGCCAACGCGCAGCAGATCGTGGTGGGACGCCGGTCGATGGGGCGTGTGGCGCGCTGGTTCGCCGGCTCGCTTTCCGCTTCGCTCGCCGAGGAGTCGACGGTGCCGGTCACGGTGATCCGCACGGCGAGCGATGAGGACATCGACGTGCAGGACCAGATTGCAAACGCGCTGAGCCCGGGTGACGACCAGGTGCATTTCGTGACGCCTGTCGTGCCGACGCCGCGCGTCGTGCGCCCGATTGTGGTGGGCGTGGACGGCTCGCCCACGTCGCAGCGCGCGCTGGAGTTCGCGGCGCGCCTCGCCAAGCTCAACAGCGCGCCGCTGCACGTGATGTTCTGCTGGCAGCTGCGCGACTTGGGCACCGTTCCCGGCTATGAGTCGAGCGTGGCGCCGATGGAGGTGGCCCAGCGCTACGCCGAGTCGATCGTGACGAAGATGGCGGGCGACTCCCCCATGCCCGCCGGTCTTTCGGTGACGCCGAACGCGTTCCACATCAGCGCGGGCAAAGGCCTTGTCAGCGCGTCACGCTATGCGCGCCACATCGTGGTCGGCTCACGTGGCCTGAGTGGATTGGACGCGCATTTCCTCGGGTCGGTCTCCAAGCAGCTGCTCAATTCCGCTGAGTGCAACCTGTCGATCGTGCACTGACCGCGCTTCGCCTGAGCTGGGCGCACGCCGGTTCACCGTCGGCTCAGTTCAGGCGCCGGTTCACAGGCAGTCCGCATATGATGTGCGTGGACACAGGGACATAAGGACTTATGACAGCAGACAAACAGCACAGCAACAACGCACGCACAGACGACGAGACCACCACGGTGGCCGGTCAAGACGATACGACCCAACACACGGGCGCAGAGGGGAACACCAGCCAGACCCGCGCGGAGCATGCGTCCGAACAGGACGGCAACCCGCCGTCGTTCACCCCCAAGGACAGCACGCGCACACGTCCGCCCGCACAAGGCGCACACACGACGGCGTCCCGCACGGGCGTGGCCAAACGCCACCGCCCGTGGTGGCAGATCACCGTGCTTGTGGTGTTCGTGGTGTGCGGGGTGGTGGCCGCCCTGTATGCGAACGGCACCATCTGGGGCACGCCGCGCGCGCAGGCGATGAGCGCGTGCCGCACTGCCACCGCACAGGCGCAGGATGCGCGCAGGCTCGCACAGACCGCGATCGACGACGCGAAGAAATACCGCGACGACACAAGCAAGGCGATCGACGCCGACGCACTGCGCCGTATGACCGTGCTGATTGACGACGCGGAGAAAGAGCCCGCCGTGCCGTCATGCTCGATCACGATGGACAATGCGCGGCTCAACGACCACACCAAAACAGCGAAACAACTCAAGGACGTCTATACGACGATCACCAAGGAACTGGTGCGCATCACCTCGGGAGTGACCGACGATGACGCCGACGCCACACCAGACGCAACAAGTAGCAGCCTGCCCACGCAGTCCGCCTCGCCGCAGCCCGAGCAGACCGCCACGGCCACACCGAGCGCATCCGCGACGGCAAGTGTACAGCCTTCCGCATCGCCATCCAGCTCGCCGAAGGATCCGGCGCCTTCCACCGCACACCCGACAACGAAGCCTTCCGGCAGCGCCTCACCGAGTGCGTCGGCGAGCCCGTCGCCCAGTGCAACGGCCACAGCCTCGCCGTCGGCGAAGCAAAACGACGACAAGCAGTAAGGCGACGCGCCTTACTCTGCGGATTCGGTTGTTTCTGCGGATTCCGGGGACGTGGCGGCTTCCTGCTCGTCGGCCTCACCGGAATCGTTGGCCTCGTTGGCCTCTTCGAGCAGCTCGACTTCTCCGCGTTCCTCACGGGTGCTCTGCGCCACGATGTCGATGTGCATATCGTCGTTACGCAGGCTTCGTCTGGATCCACAGGTTGCTCGGCTCCGGCGGTTCGATCTGCGAATGTTCGCCACACCCGTGGTCGAGTGAGACGACGCGCCCATCATCCGGGCTCCAACGGTTCGCGCACACGCCGAACATCGTGCCCAGATCGCCGCGCAATGGGATGAGGAACCCACACGTCGAGCACAGGTTGCCATCCGCGGTCTTCGTGGACAGCGACTTGGGCCCGTGCGGACCGTCATACCACCGTTTGGCCGTCTGCGAGCGCCCGAGTTCGGACATGACCCGCCGGAGGGACAAGTCGAATTCCTCGACCGCGTCATGCACGTCTTCAGCGCTGTTCGTGGCGCCGTCTTCGGCCACGGTGGCCTCGACCTGCGCCATGCCCTCCTCGGTGATGCCCGGCTCGAGGCGCGGGTCGTCCTGTTCGGTGCCGATGGAGTCGGTGACGGTCAGGTCGGACGGCTCAAGCCGGTCCTTCCACGGCACCCACGGCGGCGGCAGCAATGCCTGGTCCGAGGGGATCAGCGTGGACTCGTCGACGGTCCAGTGGTCCAGTTCCTCGTCATGGTACAGCGTGACCGACCACTGCCAGCCCTCATAGCCCACCATCACCGCGGCGAAGCGGAAATCAGTGACCCCACCTTCCATGGCCTGTTGCGTCACATAGTCACCGACGGCGTCCGGGTTCTCGGCGGCGTCGATCGCCACGGCACGGGCGAGCGCCACCGGGTCCAAAGCATTGTCTGTCATCAATCATTCCTGTACATCGAAATTGTCCGCCACGGCGCGCAGCAGCGTGGCGAGTTTCTTGCTGTCCGAGGCCGAGGGGTACCGGTGGCGGCGCAGCTGGTTGCCTGCGGAGTCGAGCAGTTTGATCAGGTCCTCCACAATGGCCGACATGTCGTCCGGCTTCGGCCGTGTGGCTTTGACGAGCGACGGCGCGGATTTGACGAATGTCACGTCCATGGCCACGGGCCCCTTGCTGCCGTCGATCACCGAATATTCCACCTTCGCACCCTTGCGTACATCACGCGTGTCCTTCGGCAGGGCGGTCTGGGGCAGAAACACATCATGGCCGTCATCGCTCTCGATGAATCCAAAACCCTTCTTCGCATCGAACCAACGTACACGTCCGCTCGGCATGGTCACCTCTCACCCAGTCAACAAATCGTTCATACCAATGCGCGGGCTCCGGGCCCGCGCGATAATCCAACGTCCTATCTTACCGCAGCCCCCGCATACAGCACAAACCGGCCGCGGTGAGCATAATGCCCACCACGGCCGGTCCGCGCGCCCGTTCAGGCCTCCGCTTCGTCGGGGGCAAGCGGCATGACGATCGTGAAGGTGAGGCCGCCGCCGGGGCTTTCGGTGGCGCAGATGAACCCGCGGTGCGCGTTGATCACCGATTGCGCGATTGCCATGCCGAGTCCCGTGCCGCCCTTCTGGCGCGCGCGGGACGGGTCGGCGGTGTAGAACCGTTCGAAGATCCGCGCCAGACCGTCCGGCGGCACGCCCGGCCCGTGGTCGGTGAAGCGCGCCACGGCAACCATCATGCCGTGCTGCGTCACGGTGAAGCGCGCGGCCGCGCCCACGATGGCCTGCAACGACTCCTCCCCCGAGGCGAGCGACGTCAGTCCGTCGAGCGGCATGTCGAGCCCGAGCACGCCGAGCGAGAGTTCGACCGGCGAATCCGCGGGCGTGTAGCGGTGGATGTTGCCGACGATGTTCGTGACCACCTGATGCAGTCGTGTGCCGTCGGCCACCATCATGACGCTCGGCAGCTCACCGGGCGTCATGCTCAGCCGCAGATGGTCGGGTTCGCTGACATCGAGACCGAGCACGCCGGTCGTGATGTCGCGTTCCGGGTCGAGCGCATGCAGGTCGTCCGCCGAATCGCGGATGACCGAACCCAAGTCGATGTGGTCGGTGATCGAGATACCATGGCCTTCGTCGAGGCGCGCCAGCGACAGCAGGTCCTCGACGAGCAGCGTCATGCGCGCGCTCGATGCCTCGATGTGCGCGATCGAATCGTCGGCGCGCTCAATCTGGCCCGGCGCGTTGCGCTGCATGCGGTAGAGCTCGGCGTATCCGTGGATGGCGGCAAGCGGGGTGCGCAGCTCATGGCTTGCGTCGGAGACGAACCGCTTCATCTTCTCGGTCGTGGTCTGTTGCTGGCGGAAACTGCGTTCGATCTGCGCGAGCATCGTGTTGAGCGATTTCGCAAGCGTGCCCACCTCGGTGCCTTCCGGCGCGTCCGGCACGCGTTGCGACAGGTCGCCCGCCGCGATCTTCGCCGCCGTCTTCTCGATGCGCTTGAGCGGGCTCAACGTACGCTGCACGGTGATCGCGCTGAGCACTCCGCCGAGCAGCACGACCGCGGCGCCGACGATGATGCAGAACCGGGTCAGGTTATCGATCATGTCGATCTGGTTGCCCAGCGACAGGCCGATGTAGATCACGCCGCGCGGTTCGATCGTGCCGTTCGCGGAGTCGCTGACCCAGCGCAACGCCACAACGCGCCACGGGGCCTGCGCCATGACCATCGTCTCGTGGTCCGGCTGGCCTTTCACGTTCTCGAGGTCCACCACGGCCGGGGTCGTGTACGGCACCGCGATCTCATGGCCGTCAAGGCCGCCGTCATGGGGCAACATGGGCCGTGAGACGACACCGTCGCGGTACATCGGCTGCAGCAGCTGGTAGGTGCGCCCCGTCTGGCTGTCGTAGGCCTGCACATAGTAGCTGACGAACGAGTTGCTGTCGGCGGTGGATTTGGTGTCGTTGAGCAGCGTCGTGTTCTTGAACACGAGTTCGGCCTGCTGCAGCAGTTGGCTGTCGGTGCGTTGCAGCATGTAGCTGTTGACGAGTTGGCGGATCGACAGCGAGATGCTGACCGTGCCCACGCTGAGCAGCACGATGATCGAGATGACGAGCTTGACGCTCAACGGGATTTTCTGGATGCTGCTGAAGCGCGCGGCGTATGGCGTCCCGCCGTCCTTGGCCCGTGGCGCGCCCCCCGTGCGGGGTGTGGTTCTGGGCGCGCCGCCGGCATCGGCCCGCTTCGTTGGTTTCGGGTCGGCTGGAGACTTCATCTGGCGTCGACCTTCAGTTCTTCGGCACCCTGATCATGTAGCCGATGCCACGTTTCGTCTCGATCAACGGCTGCACCTTGTGCGTCGTGCCGTCCTCGTCCTCCACCTCGAGGTCGTCGACCTTCTTGCGCAGATACGAGATGTACGATTCGACGATGGCGGCGTCGCCGCCCCAGGCGTATTGCCACACATGGTCGAGGATCTGCGCCTTCGACAGCACGCGGCCCTTGTTGTCCATGAGGTAGCGCAACAGCTTGTATTCGGTGGGGCTCAGTTCGATCGGCTTGCCGGCGCGCGTCACGTCGTGCGAATCCTCGTTGATCTCGAGGTCGCCGACGCGGATGATCGGGTCGTCCTGCTCCTGTTCGCGCGTGCGGCGCAGAATCGCGCGGATGCGCGCGACCACTTCCTCGAGGCTGAACGGCTTGGTCACATAGTCGTCGCCGCCGACGGTCAGGCCCATGACCTTGTCTTGGGTGTCGTCGCGCGCCGTGAGGAAGAGTACCGGCGCGTCGATGCCTTCCTGGCGGATGCGTCGTGTGACGGTGAATCCGTCGATATCCGGCAGCATGACGTCGAGGATGATCAGGTCGGGCTGGGTCTTCTCGATGATCTCGATCGCCTCGGAACCGGACGCGGCGGTCTCCACTTCGTATCCTGCGAAGTGGAGCGAGGCCACAAGCAGTTCACGGATGGACGGTTCGTCGTCGACGACGACGATGGATGTTTCGTTGCTCATACTGCATATGATGACGACGAACTCTGGACGTTTCCTGAACGTCAGCTGAAATCTAATGCTCGTCCGCGACGGCGGAAGCGCCACCGGTGGCCGGATCGGCGTCGGAGGCTTGGGCGGTCTCCGCCGTGCCCTTGCGAGCGTCATCATCCTGCGCTTCCCCGTCCTCGACGACGCGTTCGGCGTCCCGCTCGGTCTCACGACGGCGACGCACCACGATCACCACCACGGCGCCGACCAGCAGCACGGCCACGGCGCCGATCATGACGATGGTGCCGACCGAGGCCGCGGTCGATGAGGTGGACGTGCTTTTCGCGGTCTGGATGGCCTGCATCATGTCAATCGCCGACTTCGCCCAATTCGGCCCGTTGGCGTCCGCATCATCCGTGAGCGGCGCCGAGGCCGCCTCGGAAAGCTTGTCCACCGTTTTGCGGTTGCGCAGCCATTCGGCGGAATCCGGCGAGACCACAACCGCCAGGTTGCCGTCGTTCGATGCGACGGCCAACAGCACGGTGTTCGGCGGCGGGTCGAGCGACTTGAGGGTCTGCGCCGCCCATGCGTCGGGTTGCTTGTCGGTGTTGAACGAATTGACGTAGATCAGGCGCACCGTCACACCGGTGCGTTCGTAGGTCTCTTTGATGGCGTCCGTGACCGCGCCAAGGTTGTCCCCCAGCAGGTTCTGGGTGTCGACGATGTTGGCCGACACGTCCTCGGCGCTTGGCGTCGTGGCCGCGGCGGTCGGCGAGGGCGCGGCCTCGTCCGCATAGGACGTCGTGGCGATGACGCCGGTCAACGCCACGGCGATGACGAGCATGAGCATGCCGACGGCACGAGCAACCGGTCGGGGCGATTGTGGATAACCCGGGTGTCCGACCACAGGGGCGGAACCGGCTTTGCTTGCACATTGAGATGTCATAGATTCCACAGTACCGGCCGTCATGCCCGGCCGGCAGGTATTAGCAGACAACTGAATACACCACCCAAGGAGGAACCATCATGCCACAGTACCAAGTGGATTCGGAACGCATCCAGGCCTCGAGCGCCGCGGTGTGCACGTCGATCACGGCGATCCGCCAATCGGTCGACCAGATGTACGGCAACCTCAATGCGCTGCAGGACGCGTGGCGCGGCGGCGCCGCCACGCAGTTCAATGCGCTCGTCGCGCAATGGCGGGCGGCGCAGCAGCAGATGGAGCAATCCCTTGAATCCATCCAGCAGGCCCTCACCCAGGCCTCGAGCGTCTACGCCGACGCGGAATCGCAGGCGGCGCGCCTGTTCAGCGCAGGGTGAGCCCACATATGGCGAGGGCCCCACCCGCGGTATGCGGATGGGGCCCTCGGCTGCTGCTTCACCGCAGCGCGACGGCAATGCCGTTGGCGCCGCTATGACACAGTTCTATCAGTAGCCCATGTCAGGCGCGGCCGGGGCGGCCGGAGCCGGTTCCGGCTTGTTGGCCACAACAGCCTCGGTCGTCAGGAACAGGCCGGCGATGGACGCGGCGTTCTGCAGGGCGGAACGGGTCACCTTCACCGGGTCGGTCACACCGGCGGCCATGAGGTTCTCGTAGGTGTCGGTGGCTGCGTTGAAGCCTTCGCCTTCAGGCAGCGAAAGCACCTTGTCGAGCACCACATCGCCCGAGAGGCCGGCGTTGTTGGCGATCTGCTTGAGCGGGGCTTCGATGCCACCGAAGACAATCGCGGCACCAGTGGCCTCGTCGCCCTCGAGGTTGACGTCCTTCTCCGCCTTGGCAGCGGCCTGCACGAGCGCCACACCACCGCCGGGCACAAGGCCTTCTTCGATAGCAGCCTTGGCGTTGCGCACGGCGTCTTCGATGCGGTGCTTGCGTTCCTTGGCCTCGACCTCGGTCGCGGCACCCACCTTGATGACGGCCACACCGCCGGCGAGCTTGGCAAGACGCTCCTGCAGCTTCTCGCGGTCGTAATCGGAGTCGGTGTTCTCGATCTCGGCGCGGATCTGGGCCACGCGGGCCTCGACGTCTTCCTTCGAGCCGCCACCGGAGACGATCGTCGTCTCATCCTTGGAGACGATGACCTTCTTGGCGGTGCCGAACACGGACAGGTCGATCGAGTCGAGCTTGAGGCCGATCTCCTCGGAGACCACCTGACCGCCGGTCAGGATCGCCATGTCCTGCAGCATCGCCTTGCGGCGGTCGCCGAAGCCCGGGGCCTTGACGGCGCAGGACTTGAACGTGCCACGGATGTTGTTGAGGATCAGGGTCGGCAGCGCTTCGCCATCCACGTCCTCGGCGATGATCAGCAGCGGCTTGCCGGTCTTCATCACGAGCTCGGCGATGTGGACCACGTCCTGCTGCGAAGAGACCTTGCCGCTCGTGAGCAGGATGTACGGGTCGTCGAGCACGGCGGTCTGGTCGTCGACGTTGGTCACGAAGTACGGGGAGATGTAGCCCTTGTCGAAGCGCATGCCCTCGGTGAACTCAAGGTCCAGACCGAAGCGGTTGTTGTCCTCGACGGTCACCACACCATCCTGGCCGACCTTGTCGAGCGCCTCGGCGATCTTCTCGCCGACCTCGGGGTCGGCTGCGGAGATCGTCGCGGTCGCGGCGATCTGCTCCTTGGTCTCCACCGGCTTGGCGGAGGCCACGAGTTCCTTGACGATCGCGTCGGAGGCCTTCTCGATGCCACGGCGCAGCGCGATCGGGTTCGAACCGGCCACAACGTTCTTGAGGCCTTCGTGCACGAGGGACTGGGCCAGCACGGTCGCGGTGGTGGTGCCATCGCCGGCCACATCGTCGGTCTTCTTGGCGACTTCCTTGACGAGCTCGGCGCCGATGCGCTCGAACGGGTCTTCAAGATCGATTTCCTTGGCGATCGACACACCATCGTTGGTGATGGTCGGCGCACCATAGGTCTTGTCGAGCACCACGTTGCGGCCCTTCGGTCCCAGCGTCACCTTGACGGTATCGGCGAGCTTGTCGAGACCGGCCAGCATGCCCTGGCGTGCTTCCTCATCATATTCAATGATCTTTGCCATTGTTCCTCCACTATGGGATTGATGTTGTACGACACCACTCGGGACGCGGCGTGCTATCCGACCGTCAGCTTTCGGGTATCACTCCCACGGTCCGAGTGCTACTACGGCAGAGTAGCACTCTCGATGCTCGAGTGCCAACTCGACATGCAGGAATTTGCGCTCTCGGCAAGAGACGTAAATGCCCGGAATACCGCAAAGCGGCTTCCGGGCATTTACGTTCGGCGCGCGATGCGCGCACCCACCGTCAGTTCAGCACAACAACGTCTTTCGCCTGATACCCCTTGGGCGTCTCGACGACGCTGTACTCCACACGGTCACCCTCCTTCAACGTCCTGAATCCATCGGCCTGAATCACCGAATAATGGACGAAGACATCCTCACCACCCTGTGCAGGGTTGATGAAACCATACCCCCTGCCGGCGCTGAAGAACTTGACTGTTCCTTGTGCCATCTGCCTGTTTTCCTTCTTATGTATTGCAATCATGTCGTCCCCCGGATCACCATGATCTCAAAACTTCCCCAATCACAGGCGTCCATATTGGGCGGCCGCAGGTCATTCTACCGCGTGTAGGCCCGCGAAACGCTCGAAATCTGTCATTTGAGATGGTTCAGTGCGGATTCGCACCTCCTCACTAGTCATTTTAACCTGAGATATACAAAAACCGCCCGGTGAACAACCGGGCGGCGACATATGGGTAGCTGTGGCGCGCTCACTGCATCAGTACAACCTGGATCGGTGTGCCGATCGACGTGGATTGTTCCACGGTGGCGATACCCAAGGCGTTGGCTACCTGCTGCGCGGTCGCCAGATCGGCCTCGTTCTGGTAATACACCACGGTCTGCGCGGGCAGCACGGTCGTCGCGTCAGGGTTGGCCGCGCTCACATTGGTGAATCCTTGGTTCTGCAGCACGCCCGCGCGGTCGTTCGCGTAGCCGGACACACCCGTGCCGTTGATCACCGTGATCTGCGCGTTCGTGTTGACCTGCTGTGACTCCTCCGGCGTGCTCTGCGCGGATTCGCTTTCGGAAGGCGTCTGGCTCGGCGTCCCCTCAGCCGACGTCGACTCGCCCGCCGTGGCGCTTTGCGACGACTGCGAGGCGGTGCCCGACGCGCTCTCGTCCGCCGACGAGGAGGATGAGCCCTGCGAGGTCTGCGCCGTCGTCTGCGTCTGTTCGGAGCGGCGGTTGAACATGTTCGCCGCCTCACCCGAGAAGATGCTCCAGAACAGCACGCCCGCGGCCACGGCGGCCACGAGCACGATGATGAACGGCGTGACGCGCACGATCATCGGCCGATTGCCGCGGTGCACGCCAACGGGGCCCTCGGGGGGATTGTCAAAGGCGTCCTTCTCATAGGACTGGTACTGTTCGGTGTCCTTACGAGCCATGGAAAATCCTTCCGCTATACATGCAACCAGTACACGCCCGCACAACCATTCCTAACCGAACAGACGATGGGCTCCCACCACTATACCAACGGGCACGAAACGGCGGGCCATCTGCGGGCCGCCCGCTACAGTGGAACCATGAGCACTGCACATACCAAACCCCTCAGTGAGCTGATCGACCCGGGCTGGGCGCATGCACTAGCAGGCGTCGAGCCCCAGATCCACGCGATGGGCGCTTTCATCCGCCAACAGCAGGCGCAGGGCAAGCGCATCCTGCCGGCGAGCGGCAACATCCTGCGCGCCTTCACCATCCCATTCGACTCCGTCAAGGTGCTGATCGTGGGGCAGGACCCCTACCCCACGCCCGGGCACCCGGTCGGATTGAGCTTCTCGGTGGCGCCGGGCGTCAAGCCGTTGCCCAAGAGCCTCATCAACATATACAAGGAGCTGCAAAGCGACCTGCATGTGCCGCCGCCGACGAGCGGCGACCTGACCCCATGGACGAGGCAAGGGGTGATGCTGCTCAACAGGTGCCTGACCGTGGAGGCCGGACGGCCCAACAGCCATGAGAACAAAGGATGGGAGCAGATCACCGACGCGGCGATCCGCGCGTTGAACGAACGCAAGGATGCACAAGGCCGCCCGCTGCCGCTCGTGGCCATTCTCTGGGGGCGTAAAGCCCAATCTCTCGCCCCACTGCTGACGAACGCCACGATCATCGCCTCACCTCATCCCAGCCCGCTTTCCGCCTCGCGCGGGTTCTTCGGGTCCCGCCCATTCTCGCGTGCCAACGAGGCCCTCGAGCGCATGGGCGCCACCCCGATCGACTGGAGCCTATAAACCCCCGTGGCGGCCTCACGCTCAACCATTGCCGCTACAATGACGACACGATATAACATCCGACCTACCGATGGAGCGCATTCCATGGCCCTATTCCATCAACCACCAGCCCCGCAGCCCATGGCCCCGCCACCCACGGCAACCACTCCCGACACCGCATTGAGCGCCGACGACACGGCCCGCGCCCAGCAGCTCGTGGCCCGGATCCGCAACCGCTTCTCTCAGACGCTCGTGGGCCAGGAGAACCTGCGCGAGTCCCTCATCACCACGATGGTGGCCGGCGGCCACATCCTCATCGAATCCGTGCCGGGCCTCGCCAAGACGACCGCAGCCCAAACCCTGGCCACCGCCGTCTCCGGGTCGTTCAAGCGTGTGCAGTGCACACCGGACCTCATGCCGTCCGACCTGGTGGGCACACAGGTCTTCGACTTCTCCACGCAGCGCTTCACCACGCAGATCGGCCCGATCCACGCCAACTTCGTGCTGCTCGACGAGATCAACCGTTCCAACGCCAAGACCCAATCGGCGATGCTCGAGGCCATGGCCGAAGGCGCCACCACAATCGGCGGCCAGCGCATCCCGCTGCCGAAGCCGTTCATGGTGATCGCCACCCAGAACCCCATCGAGGAAGAGGGCACGTTCAACCTGCCCGAAGCGCAGATGGACCGTTTCATGATGAAAGCCGTCATGACCTACCCCACGGCCGAGCAGGAAGTCGCCATGCTCGCGCTGCTCACCCGCCGCGGATCGGACACGATCGATCCCACGGCGCTGACCCACGACGTCATCGGCATCCAGGACGTGGACTTCCTGTGCCGTGCCGCACGCCAAGTGCATGTGTCCGACGCGATCATGAAGTACGCGGTGGACCTGTCCGAAACCTCGCGCGGCGCCGGCAGCAAGCCCGTGCAGGGCCTGTCGTCGCTCGTGCGCCTCGGCGCCTCTCCGCGCGCGTCGATCGCGCTTGTGCGCATCGGGCAGGCCGCCGCGCTCATGGCCGGCCGCAACTACGTGGTGCCCGAAGACATCAAACAATATGTGCACGAAGTGCTGCGCCACCGCATCCTGCTCACGTTCGAGGCGCTCGCCGACGGCGTCACGTGCGACCAGGTGATCGACTCGATCGTCAAGGCGGTCCCCGTCCCATGATCGACCGCGCGCACACGGCAGACCACGTCCGGCGCAAGATCGAGGCGCTCGGCACCTCCATGTCGCTGCCCACCGTGGCCAAGGCGTTGGGTGTGCTGGAAGGCGAGCACCGGTCGAACCGGCGCGGCGGCAACGACGACCTGCTTGACATCCGGCCGTATGAGCCCGGTGACGAGGCGCGCGCAATCGACTGGAAGATCAGCGCACGTTCCGGCCGCGCCATGGTAGTGCAGCGCGAGCGTCTCGCCTCAGGCCGCGTGTATCTGCTCATGGACGCCGGCCGAGAGATGACGGCGAGCTGCCCCTCGGGCGAGACGGCCTATGCGGTCGCGGCCAACGCGCTGTGCATGTTCGCCGCGCTCAGCCTGCGCCGCAGCGACGACGTCTCGCTTGTGCTCGGCGACGCCGCGAGCATCACCCGCGTGCCGTTCCATGGCGGCCTCGCGCAGTTCGAGCGCACGCTCGACCGAGCGCTCGACCGCGCATGGGACCACGCGCGCAATCTCGACGCGCTGCTCGACTACGCCGTGCATCTGCGCGACCGTGACGCACTCGTGGTCATCGCGAGCTGCGAGCAGGCGCTCACCCGCGACCATCTGCCGCTCATCCGGCGCATTGCGCGCACGCATCCGCTCGTTGTGATCGATGTGGGCACGGTCAATCCGTTCGCCGCGCAACCGCTCGACGGAGTGCCGCGCGCGCACGTCGTGGACGGCACGAGCGGCAGGCGCGTGCCGGCGCTGTTGCGCAACGAGGCGCTCGCCCAGGAGACCGAACGCCACCGCGCGTTCGAAGTCACGAGCCTCACGCAGGAGCTCGCCCGATGCGGCGCGCGGCTCATGCACGCGTCGTCGAGCGCGCGCATGTTCGCGGGTTTCGTGCGTCTGGTCTCACTCAGTCGTTTCGGCGCGCCGGGCGCCCCCACCGTGTTGCGCACGCCGGCGCGCCAAGGAAAGGAGCGCGCGTGAACGCGATTGCGCTTGATGTCTCCGACCTGCACCCGTCCGCCACGCTCGGCGATATGCCCATGCTGTGGACGGTGCTCGCCGTGGCCGTGGCCGCGGCGGCCGCGTGTGCCGTGGCGATGACGTTGTATGGCTGGCGCCGCGCCCGCCGTGCGGCCACCGCTTCGGCAGGCGCGCACGCGCAGGCCGAATCCACGCAACAGTGGCTCGCGCGCGTGGACGATGTGGTGTGTCAATACGACGCCGGTGCGGTCACAGCCGATGAGGCCTACGCGCACCTTGCCGCGTTGACACGCGAGTTCGCCGCCGCGCACAGCGGTCGCGCGCTTTCGACGAGCACACTGCGCGAACTCGAACGGCGCCCTACGGGTGGCACGGCGGCGAACTGGGACGCTTTGCGTCTGACGATCGCGGCGCTGTACCCGCCTGAGTTCGCCGACGCCGCGACGAACGCCGAGGCGCGCGACGCCAGCGTGCACACCGCAGCCGGCTGGGTAGGGGATTTCATGGAAAGGTGGCGCTGACATGCTGCATTGGCGATGGCCATGGGCCATTCTGATCGCGGTGGCGGCCTGCGCGCTCATCGGGCTCGTGGTGCGCGCGCTCGACGCACACCGACACGGAGCGCTGCCCCAGGCCACCGTCTTCGACATCGATGATGACCTCAGGACCGACGAAGGCACGCGCATGCTGCGGCTATGGCGGCGGTGGAACCGTGCGGCTGCGGTGCTCGCCGTGCTTGCGCTGATCACGATGGCGGCGCTTGTGGGCCGCCCGGCGCGCGTGGCGGCCGAAGACGAGCACAGCGCGAACCGCGACATCGTGCTGTGCCTCGACGTCTCAGGGTCCACCCTGCCCTACGACCAACAGGTGATCGCCACCTACCGCACGCTGATCTCGCATTTCAAGGGCGAGCGCATCGGCCTGAGCATCTTCAACTCGACGTCGCGCACCGTGTTCCCACTGACCGACGATTACACGATGGCCGCACGGCAGCTTGAGTACGCCGATGACCTGTTGCGGGGCGTGGAGACGCAGGACGACATCGACAAGATGAGCGCCCAGCAGTACCAGCAGGTCTCCGACTGGCTCGCCGGCACGCAGAACCGCAAGAACGCCACGTCGCTCATCGGCGATGGACTTGTCAGCTGCGCCGCCATGCTGCCGGGGTTCACCTACGGCGGCACGCAGGCCGACCAGTCGCGCGACGCGTCGATTGTGCTGGCCACCGACAACGTGGTTTCAGGCACGCAGACCTATACGCTCGCGCAGGCGCTCGACCTGACGAGCAAGGCCGGCATCACCGTGGACGGCCTGTTTTCAGGCCCCTCGCAGAGCGACCATGATGAGGCCACCGAACAGATGCGCACCCTCATCGAACAGCATCACGGCACGTTCCTGCTGCAGTCCGACGGCGACTCCGTGGCGGATCTGGTGCGCGCGATCGACCGGCGGCAGATCAGCGCGGTCGATGAGGCGAGCCAAGCCGATTGGACGGACGCACCGGGCTGGTGGACGCTCGCCATCGCCGTGCTGCTCGCCGGCTGGCTGATTGTTGCTTGGAGGTTGAAGCGATGAGCGGATTCACCTTGGCGCCCGCCTTGGGATGGGTCGCCGGTTCGGCGCTGGCCGCGGCGATGCTCGTGTGTGCGGCGCTCGTCGTCGTGTTCCATGTGCGCCGGCGCGCGCAAGGCACCGACGAGACCGTGGCCGCATGCGTGCGCCGCTGTGTCATGTGTGTGCTTGTCGCGGTGCTCGTGCTCACGCCGAGCATCGCGACGACGACCACGAGCCGCGCGGTGAGCACGACCGACGTCGTGATCGCGGCCGACGTGACCGGTTCGATGGGCGTGGCCGATGCCACGTATGGCGACCGCACGCAGATCAGCCGTCTGGACGCGGCGAAGGCGGCAATCGACGACATCACGGCCGCCTATGCGCATTCGAGCTTCGCCGCGGTCTCGTTCGGCGCCTCGGGCACGCAGGATGTGCCGTTGACACCCGACGCGCGTGCGATCGACAACTGGGCGGATTCGCTGCGTGTGGAGCCCACCGACACGTCTGCCGGCTCGTCGCCGGACGCCGCAATCGACACCCTGCTGCTGACACTCAAATCGGTGCGCGACGCCCACCCCGACGACACGATTGTGCTGTACCTGATCACCGACGGCGAGCAGACCACACCGAAGGCACGCCGCACGTTCTCGTCATTGCGCCGCTACATCAACGACGCATGCGTGATCGGCGTGGGGTCCACGGCCGGCGGACGGGTGCCGCAGGTGCATGCGGACGGCATGACTGAGGCCGGCGCCTGGGTCATCGACCCGTCGACCGGCCAGCCGGGCGTGTCGATCATGGACGAAGCGCAGATCACGTCGCTCGCCGACGAACTCAGCGGCACCGCATTACTCACCGCATCCGGTGGCACCGTGGTCCAGCAGCAGATCACCGGCGAAGCGAACTCGTGGCGGCAAAACACCACGGAAAAGCAACGCACGCGCATCTCGCCCATCACGTGGCCGTTCGCCATCGCGCTGCTCGCCGTGGCGGCATGGGAGTTCGCGGCCTGGCACATGCAATCGAGGAGGCTGCTGCAATGACATCGCAACCACAACCACGGCGCACGCGCGCTGTGCGCATCGTGCTCGGCGTGTGCACGGTGGCGTTGCTGGCCTGCGCCGGGCTCGCCGGATGGAACCTGCGGGCGGCCGGCCTGTATAACCAGGCGACCGCGACGCTGACGGCCACGCTGCGCGACGCCGCAGCCGCGGACAGCGACATCAAACAGCTGCTCGCCCAACAACAGCAGACCGACGCGCAGCTGGCCGAAGCGCAGCAGGCCTCCATGCTGCTGCTGCCGTCGGTCCGCGCCGCGATCGCACACAACAGCCAGGTGAGCGGCGCATTGACCGAACGCCTGCAGCAGCAGGTGGACGCCACAACCCAAAGCACGCCACAGGCCACGACCGGCGATTCGACCACGAACAGCCAAGGCGGCGAGCCTGCGCTGACCGACGAGCAACGCGAACAGATCGAGCAGATGCTGCGCAACAACGAGCAGACGCAGGAATCCCAGGACCAGGCCGTGCAACACGACGGCGAGCGCCACAGCGGCACCGACACGAGCGGTGGCGATGCCAAACCGTGGTGAGCCCGCCGCACGCGGCATGTGGACCGGCGACTGCCGGATGGGCGCCTGTGTGGATGCACGCATGATGCATCCAC
>OGXX01002217.1_pt1 | contig 17991 bp, 15 predicted proteins | sample 1576301 | NCBI WGS metagenome assembly OGXX01 (sample SAMEA3541469, study PRJEB24748) | human gut metagenome | biome: human gut; feature: human-associated habitat; material: faeces | place: China | collected 2012
TTTTTTGAGATTTTTTTACGTTATGCCGAAAGAGGTGTATGTCAAGAGGGTTTTCCACAAATCTCATGTTTTTTGTGGAATCCCGGGCTTGATTTCAGGCAAAACAAATTCAATTGGGCAATTCCAGCTGGTCCACGCGCCAGCCGCCCTCGGTGGGGACGAGATGCACCGGGCGCAGCGTAGCTGTATCGGGTGTGACCGGCTCTGTCACATCCCAGCCGTGGAAGTTCTCATCTTCGCAGGTCAGGACAATCTGCCAGAATTTCAAGCTGCCGTCCGGCTGCGTTTCGGGTTCGGTGAAAAGATAGCCGCAGTAGGCAATGTTGCCGCCCCGGTCGCCATCGATGGAAAGGATCGTATCGTTCGGGCCTTCCTTATAAAAGCCGTCCTCGCTGTAGGCAATTTCCTTTACGCGCTTGTCTGAATACACCGCGTGCAGGAAGTTGTCAAATTCGGAAAACTTCGTGTAGAGAGCTCCGTCCACCGCACGGACACTGAACCTGGGGTCCACGCCTTCCGCACTCTCGTAAGGGAGAGAACCCGCGTGAAGCCCGCCGCAGAAATTTTGTTGAAAATAATCCGCCATACCCATTGCCGCAGCCGCCTGCCTGTCCAGACTGGCCGGAACCTCATAAACCGTTTTGTAGCCACACTCAGCCCACGGAGCGTCCACCTTGACCCAGACCACATCATTCTGCGGTAAAATGTACGGTTCTGCCTGTACCTTTAACTGATAAAAGTATCCATCGCGGGCAAAATTTTCTTCCCAGTCCGGATTCAGCGCTTTCAGTTCATCAACCGTCGTATCAAAGGCTTCGGCCGCTTCTTCCAGCGTCTGGCATGTGTAGCAGAGGGTCACTCCTTCTTCGGGCCAGGCCACCATTTTGTCAAGACGCGGTTTTCCGTCCGCCGGGGCGCTGATGGAACAGTCCGGCATACGGCAGTTTGCATTTGCAAGCCAGCTATCAACCGAGACAGGTTCATAGGATACCATAGTCGGCACAGGAGTTGGTTCTTCTGAGGGCTGCGGACTTGGTGTGAGCACAGGCGTTGCCGCAGGGGCGGGCGTTGCAGTGGGCGTCGGCATCGGTGCCGACGTTGGCACGGCAGTATCCGATGGCGCAGATGCACAGGCAGAAAGCGCAGCGAGAACAAGAGACAAAGCAAGCAGTTTCTTTTTCATAGAATCCTCCTGACAGATGCGGAATTCTTCCCTGTATACCGATTCCGGATTTTTATTTCTTCAGCTGTTCTTCCAGCCCCTCACGCGAGGTAACGTGGACTGTAGTGTACACCGCGTTTCCCGGCGTCGCAATCCCTTTTCAGCATTTTTATAAATTTTTTTGAGATTTTTTTACGTTATGCCGAAAGAGGTGTATGTCAAGAGGGTTTTCAACAGAGTGCATGGTTTTGGTGGAAATTCCGTATAGTTTATAGATATTTTGTAGGGACGGATGCGGGCATCAGCCCTACAAATATGCTATATATGTATCAGTTCGGCAGGTTCACGCCGTTCACCCGCCAGCCGTCCTCGGTGGAGACAAGGCGGATGGGCATAACCGTGGCCGTGTCCGGCACGACAGGTTCCTCCCCACCCCAGCCTGCAAATTCTTCACTCTCACAAGTCAGAACAAGCTGCCAGAACTCCATGCTGCCATCGGGCTGCAACTCGGGTTCGGTGAAGAGATGGCCGCAATAGGCAACATTGCTGCCGCGGTCGCCATCTCCTGTCAGGATGGTATCATTTTCTCCCTCAGCAAAAAGTGCCGGTTCCTCATTTAACAAATCATCTACCCAGGCATCGGAATAGACCCTGTGCAGGAAGCTGTTGAACTCTGAGAACTTTGTGTAGAACGCACCGTCAGTTGCATACCCTTGCAGCCACTTCGGTAAGTCGTCCACAGGTTCGTAAGGCCAGAACCCACCGTGCATGCCGCACCACTTATACTGGAAGTAATAAGCTGTAGCCAGCGCGGCCTGCGTCTGTTTGTCCAGTGAAGCCGGGACATTGTAAGTTCCCGTGCGGTCGTATTGGTTCTCCACCCACGGCGCGCTGACCGTGACCGATACCACGTTGTTCATCGGCAGCGTATATGGTTCCGCCTGGAGCTTCAGACCCCAGTATTGTCCACGGTTACGGATATAGTTTTCCTCATAATCAGGGTTCAATTCTTTCAGGGTTTCCACTGTCGTGTGGTAAAGTTCCGCTGCTTCTTCCAGTGTGTCGGCCACATACATGCGGAGCGTCACACCCTCGGCAGGCCAGGCGACCTTTTCAAGCGGTTGGGGCGCATGAGGTGCGCTGAACGTGTAGTCCGGCATGGTGCAGCCTGCAGCCGCCCGCCAATCATCGAAGGACACCTCATCGTATACGGCCATCGTCGGCGCAGGTGTCTGAGACGGGGTGGATGTCGGCTCCAGGGTGGGTTCTGCTGCGGGTGCGGGTGCTTCGGTGGGTGTGGGTGTTGCCGCGATGCTGTCCGACGGCGTGGATGCACAGGCGGAAAGCATTGCGAGGACGAGAGATAAGGCAAGCAGTTTCTTTTTCATAAAGTGCCTCCCTTGCGGGCGGATAGGGAATCTACCCCTACGAATGGAATTACACGGTTACTCTGTGGGGGTCAATGCTTGTCATCGACCTGCGGGCGGATGCAGGCATCCGCCCCTACACACAACGGAAAACTTTCTCTTACTTCTTTTTCAGCTGCTCCTCCAGCCCCTCACGCGGGGTGACGTAGACGGTGGTGTAAACCTCATACAAAACCATACCGGGCTTGGCGCCGTTGGCTTTCCAGATGTTCTTTACCTCGGTGGTGTCCACGGCCACCTTAGCGCCGCCGTTCTGGCTGGAGTGCAGCACGGCCAGCTCGGCGGCCTCCTGCTTGGTCGTATCGGGGATGTCCTCTCCCCTGCTCATGACCACACAGTGGCTGCCGGGGGCTTTCTGCACGTGGAACCACAGATCTTTACCGCGGGCGGTGTGCAGGGTGAGCTTATCGTTTTGCAGGTTGTTGCGGCCCACCAAAATTTCAAAGCCGTCGCCGGACATGTACCGCAGGAAGTCCGCCGGTTTCTGCTTGCGGTCCCGCTGCTTGTAGTATTTCAGATAGCCCTGGCTCTTCAGCTCGGCGCGGATCTCGTTGAGCGCAGCCTCACCGGGGGCGGACTCCACCTCGTACATAACGGTGGCCAGGTACTCGATCTCGGCTTCGCCCTCCACCAGCAGCTTTTGCAGCATGGCGTGGGCTGTCTGCTTCTTTTTATAGTCGCGGAAATATTTCTGCGCGTTCTCATTGGGACCGAAACGCGGGTCCAGCTTGATGGTGACATCCTCGCCGGTGTAGTAGTTCTGCACGGTCACCTGGCGGTCGCCCTTGTGTACAGCCCAAAGGTTGGCCTGCAGCAGCTCACCGTGCAGGCGCAGCGTATCGGCCTTGGAGGATTGGGCCAGTTCCTCGCGGCGGGCGGCCTGCTTGCGGACGGCACGGTCGTGCATGTTGTGCACAGCCTTGTACAGTTCGCGGCTCTTCTGCCGCAGGCGCTCGGCGCGGTCCTTGGTGGCGTAGTAGTCCTCCAGCAGTTCGCTGTAGTTAGGGTACTGGGTCAGCAGCGCGGCGCTGCCGTACTGCTGCGGCACAAAGAAGCTGAACTCCACCGGCTTGGCCACGCCGTCCGGCTGGGGCAGGCGCACCGCCGTGGGGGTGCCACCGTTGGCATGTTCGGCCTTCAGCTCATCGATGGCGGCGGCAAGCTTGGCTTTTTCGCCAACAGTCAGGTCGCAGGCCAGCGCCGGGGTCTCGCCCAGAGCGCGGCAGACGGCCTCCCGCACGACAACAGGGCCGACACCCGCCACGGTCTTGCCCAAGGCCTGGGCGACGGGCAGGTCCTTCTCGCAGGCAGCGGCCACCATGGCGGCGGCGCTGGTAACGAGGAAGTCCGGCCGGGCGGGCTTGGGCGGCAGCGTGTAGGGCAAACCGGGCAGCAGCTGGCGAACCTCGCTGTCCTCAAAATCCACACGCTTGAGGGCATCGATGATGCGGCCGTCCTGCACCAGCACCAGGTTGGAGTAGCGTCCCATCAGCTCCGCCGCCACGGTGTTCACGACCAGGTCGCCCATCTCGTTGGTGCAGCGGAAGTCAAAGTAGATGATGCGGTCGCCCGGCTCCCGGCGCAGATCGATCAGGCGGCCGCCGGTCAGATGCTTGCGCAGCAGCATGCAGAAGCCCGGGGGCGTAAGCGGGTTTTCAAAGCTCTCCTTGGTCAGGCAGACGCGGGCCGACCCGCTGCGGGCCGACAGCAGCAGCCGGTGGGTCTCTGTACGGGTGCGCAGCGTCATCAGCACTTCGTCTCGGGTAGGCTCAAAGATCTTATCGATCTTGGCATCCAGCAGGGTGGTTTTCAGTTCCCCGGCTACCAGTGCCAGGGTCGCAGCATCAAGAGACATGGGTTCTCCTTTTATAATAAGTAGGAATAGGGGTCGCGGTCCGCGGCAGCGTGGCGGACGGTAAGGGCCGGAAAGTTGCTGGCGATATGGGCAGCCAACACATCGGCGATGCCGTGCTCGGTGCCCCAATGACCGGAGACCACCAGGCCAACGCCTTTCTGTTTAGCCAGCAGAGCGATGTGGTGGGCGGCCTCGCCGGTGACAAGGCAATCCGCGCCCGCATCAATAGCTTCCTGCAGGTAGCTGCCGCCCGCACCGCTGACTTCGGCCAGACAGGTGATGGGGCGGCCGCAATCCACGTACCGCACGCCGCTGTGCAGCGTGTCCGCGCAGAAGCGGGCCAGCTGCTGCACCGTAGTGGGTTCCACAGGGCCGATACGGCCGCAGTCCTCGGCGAAATTGCGGCGACCCTCCCGCTGCATACCCAAAAGATCCGCCAGCGTATCATTGACGCCGCCGGGGGCTGCATCCAGATTGGTGTGCATGCAGATGGCCGAGATGTTGTTTTTGATGAGAAGCGCCGGCACATCCCCTGCGCTGATATGCTTGAGCGGGTCAAAGATCACCGGGTGGTGGCTGACGATCAGCTGGCAGTCGTTCTCCACTGCCTCCTGCACCACCGCCGCCGTGATGTCCAGTGTGGTCAGCACGTGGCTGACCGGCACACCGACATCCACCAGCAGGCCCACATTGTCCCAGCTGCAAGCCAGCTCCGACGGGGCCAGCGTTTGCAGCAGCCCGAGAATTTGCTGCACCGTTACCGACATGACAACTCCTCCATTTGTTTGATGAGCACATCCACCGCTTCGGCTTCCTGCCCAGCAGGCAGGCCGAGGCGGTATTTTTTTAGTTTAGCGTTCTGCTGGGCGTAGTAATCCCCGCAGCCTGGCTGACCGTTCGTCAGGCCGCAAAGGCACTCTAAGCCGTCCGGTTCACGGCACGCGCCGGTGTAGCGGGCGTTCATCACGGCATACCAGCGGCCTGCCGCCTGGCAAAGGGTCTCCCCCGCCAGTGCAAAGCCGCGGCGGGCCAGCCAGCGGCGCAGCACACTGTGCTTGGTGGCGGGCACCAGCACCAGATTGTACCGGGCGTCAAACACCCAGGGGGCGGCCTCCAGAATTTCAATGATTGTTTCCGCACCCATGCCTGCGATGATGATGTCATCCGCTTCGCCGGGGGCCAGCACCTCCAGCCCGCTGCCCAGACGGCACTGCACCTTGTCCCCGCAGGGCGCGCAGGTCACACGGGCTTTCTCCAGCGGGCCGGGGCGAAGGTCACAAGCCAAAACAAGCGGGCAGCGACCGCTGCCCGCCAGTGCGGCGCTTAATTTGCCGTGGTCGCAGCCGATGTCCGCCGCCACATGCCCCGGCCGTACATAGGCAAAGGCAGCAGCCAGGCGGGCATCCAGCCGCGGTGCATTACAGGTGTGCAAAGTAGTCGTTCAGCTCGGCGACCAGAGCGTCGGGGTCAACACCGTGGACGGCGCAGGCTTCCTCAACGGTCTCGCCATGGGAAGCCATGCAGCCCAGGCAGTGCATACCGGTGGACAGGAAGATGGGCACGCAGCCCTGGGTGGGGTCATTGTTCAGGATCTCGGCAATGATGGTGTTCTTCGTAACAGTCATAAGATGGTTCTCCTTATTCGGGTTTTGTTATCTTTTTATGATACCGGCTGCCAGCTGGCGTACAGGCCAAAGCCCTGCAGCAGGGTCAACAGTGTACAGGCGGTGACGGCCAGCGCCGCCCCGCGGGAAGCATTGCGCCGCAGGCTGATATTGCCCGCGCGCTTGCAGAGCACCAGCGCCAGCGGCAGCACAGGCAGCCAGTAGCGGCCCTGCAGACCGAAAAGCGTCTGGTAGTTGATGGGGGTCCAGTTCAGCGCCACGACAAGGGATGCCGCCACAACGCAGAGGATGATGCCCACCATGCCCCATGCCGCACGGCGGCCAAGGGGCGGCTGCTCGCCCTGCACAGGCAGCGCCGCCGCCAGCAGTGCCAGCACCAGCCCAACGCCAAGCAGCCAGCTTACATCGAGGCGGTAAACGATCGGTTCACCCAGCGTGGTACCCAAAACGCCCTGCAGCCAGAGCGCACCCTGCTCGGGGATCGTGCGCAGCAAGAGCTTAGCCGTGGCGGGCAGGTTGCGGCAGATGTAGCCCAGCGAGAAGGTCCAGATGGAATCGCCGTTGGGGTTCGTCATCAAAAGCTGATCGGGGTCCAGCCCGCCGCCCATGCGGGAGAGCGCAAGCACGCCGCCCAGCACCGCAGCGGCAGCCGCAGCCGCCAGCCCCCGGCGCAACCGGCGCAGTCTGCGGGCATCGGTGCGCGCCCATGCGTAAAGGCGCAGCACAAGCACCAGCATGACCGCCAGCGCCGCAGCGCCCGCCGCCAGTGCGGCACGGCTCACATCCCGCGCGGCGTAGGCAAGCGCGCCGAGGTTGGCGGTCAGCCACAGGCAGCTTGCCAGCACGAGCGTTGCCGCCTGTATCAGCCGCCCGGAGCACACACGCAGTCCAAACGGGCCTCGGACATATTCCTGCGGCCCGGCGAGGTTATCCGCCGGTATGACAAAGCAGAGCAACACCACGGGCAGATAGATGGCCTTGGCAGGGCCGACGATGCCGCCCAGCACAACAAGAAGCAGCTTCTCCCACAGCGCGGCCTTTTTGCCGCAGAGCCGCAGGCAGAGCGCCGTGTAGCAGAACACCGTGCCCAGCACCGAGGCATCGGGCGAAAGACTGCCCGCTAATTGCAGCGGCATCGGCAGCAGCGCCACGCCGGCCAGCAGCCCGCGCACCCCGGCCGGGGCCAGCGCCGCAGCCAGCGCCGCCAGCGCCAGATAAAGCAGCAGGTTGCAGATGCGCCCGGTGCGCAGCATTGTGTAAAAATCCGCACCGCGCGCCCGCGCCAGCCAGATGCCCAGCGCCTGCGGCAGATAGCTGCCGCTGCCCTGCCCTGCCTTTGCCTCGCTCACCACGGTCAGTGCCGGGTCGGCGGGCTCGGACCTCTGCGCCTGCTCGATGACCGCCTCGGCCTGCTTGTAGGCGAAGATGCCGATGTCCCCCGTTCTGGTGCCAAAGTACGGTGCATCACAGGCGCGCACAAGCAGGCGGCCGTTTTCATCGGCGGCAGTCTGCCCGTTCCACCGGCTGGCCTGCTCATAGGCGGCGGCCAGATGGGTGTATTCATCGGGGGCGGTCAGCGCCGGCGTGACCCGTACAAAGGTCAGCCCGCAGGCAAGACCCACCACTGCCAGATAGAGAACCGCCGGGGCACGCCAGACACAGAGCAGCGCGGCGGCAAAGGCGGCCGCCGCCAGCAGCGGCGCCAGACTCTGTGCCAGCCGGGTTGGCCAGTCGGCTGACCTGTCGGTCATGATCTGCAGCGCCAGCGTGGCGTCCTGTGCAGTATCTCCGGCATACAGCGGCATACCGGGTACCGTGCCATCGCTGGCCCAAAGGCCCAGCGGGCCGTCCCACGCGACCTCGTTGTAGATGTGCAGGGTCAGCACCTCGTCCTTTTCGGCCGTGTAGCTGCCGCCGTAAGCGAACGCCGTGAAGTTGTCGTTGAAGATATTCAGGAAGTTCCCGGCGCCCTGCCCCAGCAGTTGGCCGTTCTCATCGTAGAGATCCACCATGACCATGCCGCATTTATAGAGCGCATCGTGGGTGCTGAAATTCAGCCGCACGCCGCAGATGCTCTGCCCTGCCTTGAGCGGAAAGGTCTGCACAAGACCCTCGTCTGGGACATCTATGATCTGGCTGTAGTCATCGTTGACAATCTCAAACTGCTGCTTATCGCCGAGCCGGAGCTGCAGCTCATAGCCGACCCAGCGGCAGAGCAGCCATACCGCAGCTGCGGCGGCCAGCGCCGCCAGCAGACCGCAGACTGCGCGGCGGGGCGTGAGTGTTTTTTTCATAGTCCGCCTTTCTGGCAATGTGCAGAGTCATATCTGCTGAAATCAGGGGCAGAAGCGCAAAGGGCTGCCTGCGTACCATTATACAGCACACAGGCAAAAAACGCAAATCATGCCTGCAGCTTATAGAGATACCATGTCAGCAGCCCCTCGCCGCCATCGCAGCTGCACTGATCCACGACCGCATAGCGCGGGAACGCTGTGCCCAGATCGCCGGTCAGCGCCACGACATAGTCCACGGCCCCTTCCGCCAGCAGGGCGTTCTGCTCGGCCCACTGGTCATCCAGCGGCATGTTGGTCACGCAGAAATACCGGCAGGGCGGCAGCACGCCCGCCGCCGTGTAAAAGCCGCCGTCCAGCGTGCCGTAGTTGAGCAGGCTTGCGCCGTTGATCTGCCGGGCAAAGCGGCGCTGCGGCATACTGTCGGCCGTGCGCCAGCGCAGGGCCCGGTTGGGGCTGCGCATCACGCACCAGACCAGCGCCAGCGCCACGGCGACTGCCGGTGCAAGGCGCTTTGCGGCGGCGGGGGTTTTGCACTTTTCCACAAGAAAGATCAGCGGCACCAGCCCCAGCGGAGCAAAAACGCTCAGCACCAGCCCGTAGTATACGAGATACCCGCCCATCAGGCTGGTGAAGGCCAGCCCCGCCGCAAGGGCCGCCACAGATCCCGCCGCAACGGGCCGGCGGAGCGCCGCCCACAGCAGAAATACCGCCAGCAGCACCGCAGCAGGCAGGGCATCGCGCACCGCCCACCAGAGATGCTGTGCGAGCGCCGCCGCACCGCCGCCCTCCCCCTTATAAAGGAAGAGGTTATCATAGAAGTAGCAGGTAAACCAGTCCCCCAGCGCGCCCTGCACGCCGAAGTAGACGACCCACGGCAGTGTTGCGAGCGCCATGCCGCCGAGATAAGCCCCGATGGCACGGCCGAGCGGCCCGCGCCAGCCGCGCCGCAGATAGAGCACTGCCAGCAGCACCGCCCAGACAAGGTGAAAGCCCAGCACCGTGTATTTGAGCCAGAGTGCGCACCCTGCCAAAAAGCCGTGCAGCACAACACGGCGCAGCGGCATGGGGCGGGATGCCCGCTGGGTGCTTACAGCGCCAAAAAGCGCCGCCGCCAACAGAGGCAGGAGCAGTTCCTCGGCACTGCCGCCGTGGGAGAAGGCACGGCTGGCGGCAACAGCCGCAGCGGGCAGCGCCGTCCATGCAGGGTGCAGCGCCCGGCCGCAAATCACCTCGGCACTGCGCAGCCCCAGCCAGAGAAAGGCCGCAAAGGCCGCTGTCTCCAGCAGCAGTACGCCGCCAAAGCCGGTATTGTCCACACAGGCGGCCAGCCCATAGAGAAGATACAGCACCGGACCCTTGTGGTCAAACGCATCCCGGTACAGCACCCTGCCGTGGAGCATCGACTTCCCCATCGTAAAAAAAATGTTTGCGTCCATCCAGTCGTTGAAAGCATACAGGGGTGAGGATTTGCTGCACCACACCAGCACCAGCGCCGCGATACCCAGCAGCCATACTGCGCGCTGCGTTTTTTGTTTCACTGTCATCGTCCGTCCCCCATAACAAACCACGCCCCGGCGGTTAGGCCGGGGCGCGGAATGGAAAAAATTCAACTCAGTTTACACGAAACCGCGTAGAATCAGCCGTTCTCCTTCATCTTGGCAAAGCACTCGCTGCAGTAGACCGGACGGTCCTCGCGGGGCTGGAAGGGAACCTTGCAGGTCTTGCCGCAGCTGGCGCAGACGGCGTCGAACATCTGGCGCTCACCGCGGGTAGAGTTCTTGCGGGCATCGCGGCAGGGCTTGCAGCGCTGGGGCTGGTTCTCAAAACCACGGCTGGCGTAGAACTCCTGCTCGCCGGCGGTCCAAACGAACTCCTTGCCGCAATCCTTGCATACCAAAGTCTTGTCTTCGAACATAGTGGGTATCTCCTCTGTGTTTATTTTGCCCGCGGAAGAATCTAAAACAACGCAATGGGAATGGACCAACTGAACTGATTTTAGGCGCTACTGGGGGCAGGTTGATATATGATGCAGGCAGATCACCTGAATCCTAGGGGTTTTGGCCGCCGCGCAGCTTGCGGCGGGCACGGGCCAGAGCATTGGCCACATTTTTGGCAGGCAGGCCCAGCTCCTGCGCGGTCTGCGCGGGGGTCCTGCCCTCCAGTCCGGCCATCAGCACCCGGCGCTCAAGCTCGGAAAGCTCGGTCTGCATACGGCGCATCGTGTCGGCATATTGTTCGCCGGAGATGGCAATTTCCTCCGGTCCGGGGCGGGTGTCGGTGCTTTGCTGTGCATCGGGCAGCGGCACGCTGAAATTCAGCGGCGCATGCTTTTTGCGCAGCGCGGCACGGCGGGCGTCCTGCTGGGCATGGCGGATGCTTGCCGCAGCAAAGGCAGCAAAGGTCGGGCCAACTGCGGGGTCATACTCCCGCACAGCGCGGAACAGACCGATCAGCCCCTCCTGCACAGCATCGTCAAAATCCAAGCCCGGGGCCGTACAGTCGGCGGCTCCCTTGCGGATGGCAGGCATCATGCGGGCGATGAGTGCGGCAAGCGCATTTTCATCCCCCTGCTGTGCGCGGGCGGGCAGCTCCGCCTCGATCATAGACTTTGGCAAGGGCATGGTATTCCTCCGGGAAGATGCGAACAACTTAATAATAGCTGGAATCGCGCCGTTTGTCAATCTTTTTTTCGGCGGTTCGGCAGGAAAAAGGAAAGGCTTCCCCCCTTAGGGGGGAAGGCTGGAGATTTTACAGATAGCTCATCTCTTCTTTTTGCTTGCCGGCAAGCTCGGGGTTATCCAGCACGGCCCCGGCGCCCAGCGCCACGCAGTCGAGCGGGGCCTCGGCGATATGGACATCAATGCCGGTCTCGTTCTGGATCAGGGTATCCAGCCCGCGCAGCAGCGCGCCGCCGCCCGAAAGCATAATGCCGCGGTCGATGATGTCGCTGGATAACTCGGGCGGGGTGCATTCCAGCGTATCCTTGATGGCCTCCACGATGCGCAGCAGACATTCGCTCATCGCATCGCGGACCTCCTCCGACCGAATCAGAATATCCTTGGGCAGGCCGTCCACGAGGTTGCGGCCCTTGATCTCCATGCTGGTCTCGGGGTCCTGCGGGCAGGCGGAGCCGATTTCGATCTTGATCTGCTCGGCCGTGCGCTCACCCACCAGCAGGTTGTATTTGCGCTTGATGAATGCGATGATGCTCTGGTCAAGCGCATCGCCCGCACAGCGGACGCTGCGGCTGGCCACAATGCCCGACAGGCTGATAACAGCCACCTCCGCCGTGCCGCCGCCGATGTCAACGATCATGCTGCCGACTGCATCGGTGGTGGGCAGGCCGCTGCCGATGGCGGCAGCCATCGGTTCCTCAATGACCGTGACCTGCCGCGCGCCCGCCTTGGCGGCTGCCTGACGCACGGCGCGGCGCTCGACCTCGGTAACGCCGGACGGCACGCAGATAACGACCCGGGGCCGGGCCAGCAGAGTGCTGCCGCAGGCCTGACGGATAAAGCTCTGCAGCATGGCGGCCGTAATATCAAAGTCGGCGATGACGCCGTCCTTGAGCGGGCGCACAGCCACAATGGAGCCCGGCGCGCGGCCGATGACTGCCTTGGCCTCATGCCCGACGCTGCGCACCCGCAGCTCATCGCTGCGCGGATCCACGGCGACAACGCTCGGCTCCCGCATGATGATGCCGCGGCCCTTCATATAGACCAGTGTGTTGGCGGTACCCAGATCAATGCCGATGTCTTTGGTAAACATAGCGTGTATTCTCCCGAAAAAGCATGTAAAAAAGTTGCAGATTCTTCCCATACAGTCCCCCGTCTGCGGGGCTGTACGGCGTTATTGGAATTCCCGCAGCAGCTGTGCCGTGCGGTGGACCGGCAGCCCCATAATGTTGTAGTAGCACCCTTCGATGCCGGCACACCACAGCGCTGCATGCCCCTGAATTGCGTAGGCGCCCGCCTTATCGTAGGGCTCAGGCGTGCGCACATAGGCGAGCAGATCCGCTTCGTCAATGGGCGAAAAATGGACGATCGTTGTCTCCACCGTTGCTGCCGCGCGGCGGCCGCAGCAGATGCAGACCCCGGTGTGGACACGATGCTCCCGCCCGGAGAGGGCGCGCAGCATCCGCACCGCATCGGCCTCGTCCTTTGGCTTGCCGAACACCTTTCCCTCACACTCGACCACCGTATCAAAGCCGCAGACGATGTCATCGGGGCGTTCCTCGGCCACAGCGCGGGCCTTGGCGGTGGCAAGCGCCTTGGCCAGCTGGGCCGGGGAATCCGCCGCGATCTTCGTTTCGTCAAGCTCGCTGGTGATCACGGTGTATTCGGGCGTGATAAGGGACATCAGCTCACGGCGGCGCGGACTGCCGGAGGCAAGGATCAGAGCCATGGTGTGCTTCCTTTCTCGTTTATTATAAGCAGATGGGTGTGTCGAAGTGTGCCTAAGTAAGCCGCCTTAGGGTAAAATTACCTTCCCCGCGGGGGAAGCCTTTCTGTTTTTTATTTTCCCGTTGAGCCGAAGCCGCCCGCACCACGGTCGGTATCGCTCAGGGCATCGGCGGCCGTGAAGGCCGCCTGCCAGACGGGGGCGATGCAGAGCTGGGCGACCCGCTCACCGGGCTGGATGGTATAGGGTTCGTTGGACAGATTCACCATTGGCACGCGCAGCTCACCGCGGTAATCGCTGTCAATGACGCCGACACCGTTTGCCATACAGAGGCCGTGCTTGATGGACAGGCCGCTGCGGGCGTAGACGAGGGCAACGCACCCTGCATCCGGCAGCTCAATGGCAAGGCCGGTGGGCACCAGCGTGCGCTGCATCGGGGCCAGCGTCAGCGGCGCATCGAGCAGTGCGCACAGATCAGCCGCCGCCGCACCGGGGGTGGCATAGGTCGGCACGACCGCGCGGGGGTCTAATTTTTTGTATTTCACAGTAGGGGTCATGGGAGCCTCCAAAAAAGATAATAGATAAAGGATAAAAGATAAAAAATCTGGTGGATCGCGGCACTGCGCGCCGCTCAAAATTTCGTTTTTGCCCTGCGGGCAAAAACTTCACATCATTTATTATCTATTATCTATTATCTTTTATCTATTTAGTTATTGGTATAGTATAGCCCTCTCGTAAACTCATTGTCAAACGGGCGGGCGTCCAAAAGCATTGCCAAAATCTGGGCAGCGCGGGCCGGGGTCTCGGTGGTAAAGGCTGCGATCGCCACATCGACCGGCATCTCACGCAGGCGCTCGCCCATATAGAGGGGCACAGGGTTGTACACCGTGCGCACACCGGCCCCGCCGGGGGCCGAGCAGGTCACGGTAAAGTCGCGGCCCTTGCGGTCGCGCAGTGTACCGCCGCCCTGACATTTTCCGCAGTCCCGCACATTGCGCAAAGGGCAGGCACGGGTCAGCATCAGCGGCAGGTGGCCGTAGCACAGCGCCGCCGTCGGCACACCGGGGGCGATGGCCGTCATGGCGGTCAGGGCAGTCTCGGGCTGCAGCAGCATGCCCTGCATGCCAAGCGCCGCATAGCGGGCAGCACTCATCGGGTTTGTGACATTAAGACCAAGCCCGCCGTACAGCGTCCAGCCGTCCGCAAGGCGAAGCTGCGCGGGGTTGTTGACGACCGCGCCTGCAAAGCCTGCGTCCTGCAGGGCATCCAGCCGGGCGGCGGTCTTTTGCTCCAGCTTTCCGAACATAACGCGCGGCAGCTCCAGCAGCGCTTTTCCGCGCCATGCGGCGGGGATGCTCTCAGCCTCGGCGATCGGGAAAATCAGGTATTTCAGCTTTTCCACAGCGTCCGCCGGGCATTGGGCCGCGTTGGCAAAGCGGGCAGCCAGCGCCGGGACTTGCCCGACGGTGTGCGCCGGGTAGGCGGGCAGCGTTATATCCTGTGTGGCGTGTGGCCGGACTTCGCTGCGCTTTTCCAGCAGGCGGTCCAGCGCCTCACGGCGCATTTCGTTCCAGACGGAGCCGGGCAGGAAGCCCAGGCCCCCCTCCCCTGCCTCGGCGGTCAGCCCCGCCATAACAAACGGCGTGCCGCCCGTCTTGCCGAGGGCGCGCTCAACGCCGGGCAGCGGGTCCTTTTGGGCGGGCTGCGGCTCATCGGCGCTGTAGACGCTGACCTTATGGCCGTCCGCATCGGCGGCCGTCAGCTTGACGCCGCCGTCCTCCACACCGCCGCTGACGGTGTAACGCACCGGCACGCGCTGCAGCTCACGGCGGAACAGTTCGCGTGCTTTCGGGGTGGCAGCGCGGGTAGCCTCGGCATCTGCCTCGGTGCGCACACCGAACATTTTGCCGTCATTGCGGTTCATGAGGTAACCGTCCGTAAAGCCCGAGCGGGAGAAGATGTCCCGCACCAGCTTTTCATCGTAGGGCTGCCCCGCGCAGACGGCGCGGCAGGCCGTGACGACCGCCGCCGCATACTCAGGCGTGCGCAGGCGGCCCTCAATTTTGACGCTGGCCACGCCCGCGTCCATCAGCTCCCGCAGATGCGGGATGTAGTCCATATCCTTCAGGCTCAGGTGGCAGGCCCGGCCCGGCTGACCCGGGCGCAGGTTGGGGCTTGCATCAAACGGCAGGCGGCAGGGCCCTGCGCAGGCGCCCCGGTTGCCGCTGCGCCCACCCAGAAATGCGCTCATCATGCACTGGCCGGACACGCCCATGCAGAGCGCCCCGTGGACAAAGACCTCGACCTCGATGGGGCTGGCCTCGCAGACAGCGCGGATCTCCTCAAGCGACAATTCACGCGCCAAAATCACGCGGTCATAGCCCAGCGCAGCCAGTTCCTTCGCCCCCTCGGGCGTGTGAACGCTCATCTGGGTCGAGCCGTGCAGGTGCAGCGTCGGTGCGATGCTCTTGACCAACTGCGCCGTGGCAAGATCATCGGCGATCACGGCGTCTGCCCCGGCCGCAGCCACGGCGCGCACCGCATCGGCCAGCCCTGCCAGCTCACGGTCATAGACCAGCGTGTTCAGCGTCACATGGACCTTGACCCCGCGGGCGTGGCAGAAGGAAACGGCCTCCTGCAGCTCCTCCGGGGTGAAATTGCCCGCCGTGCGGCGGGCGTTAAAGCCGGTCAGCCCCAGATAAACAGCATCAGCGCCGCTGAATACAGCGGCGCCAAGCATCTCACGGTTTCCCGCCGGGGCCAGGATCTCGGGGCGGCTCATTCGTCCTCCACAGGGAACTGATTGCGGCGCAGACGGCGCTCCAGCTCGTCAATGCGGCGCTTCAGCGATACATTCTCACGGCGGGCCTCCTCGGCAGCCATCTTGGCGCTGGCTGCATCTTCCAGATAATCCTTGATCTGGCGGCGCATATTGTCGGCGCTGCCGCTGGCCTTTTCCAGCTCGTCACGGTAGTTGAGGGCCGTCATGACCGCCGCCGTCGTGATCGAGACAGAGTTCGAGGATGCCATCAGCTCGTTCATGTCCAGATTGAGGCGGTCAGCGAGGTTTTGCATGTAATCCTCACTCTCGCTTGTGTTGACCACATAACTCGAGCCGCAGATGTTCAGCCGCACTTTCGAGGTTGCCATACCCATAATCATACTCCTTCCGGTCTGCGCGCGTTTTTTGCAGTGACGGCGCAGAATCATGCCATTATTATAATACAAATCCACAGTTTACAAAAGCCCTTTTTGACGGAATTGTATAAAAAAGCTGTAAACAGGCAATTTTGACTTGCGCACACGGGCAAATACCGCTATAATCTATAGTGTGCTTTTGTAGGCACACGAAATACAAGCGCAAAAATCAGTATTCCCAAGCTATATCGAAAAGTATTCCCAAGCTATATCGAAAGAAGTAAGGAGAGAACGATTTTGAAATACACAAAGCGTGAATTTGAGAAGCTGCTCAAAGACAAGCTGATGAGCGAGTGCAATGTCACTCTGGACATGGCCTCCGCCGATCAGATCTACCGCTGCCTCGCCATGATCACCCGCCAGATCATGTCCGACCGCCAGAAGCAGTTCCAGTCCAAGGTTCTGGGCGAGGGCAAGAAGCAGGTCTACTACCTCTGCATGGAGTTCCTGATGGGCCGCAGCCTGCGCACCAGCCTGTTCAACCTCGGCCTGAACGAGGTTGCCGAGAGCGTGCTGGCTGATGCTGATGTCAAGATCGACACCATCTATGAGCAGGAGCCCGATGCAGGCCTGGGCAACGGCGGTCTGGGCCGTCTGGCCGCCTGCTATCTGGACGGCATGGCTACCGACTGCATCCCCGGCACCGGCTACTCCATCCTGTATGAGTACGGCATCTTCAAGCAGAAGATCGTGGACGGCTGGCAGCAGGAGACTGCCGACAACTGGCTGCCCGGCGGTCAGGTCTGGATCAAGAGCCACCCCGATCAGGCACAGGAGATCCGCTTTGACGGTCAGGCCATCGAGACGTGGGAGGGCGGCTTCCACCATGTAAAGTACGAGAACTACAACTCTGTCATCGCCGTGCCCAACGACATGTATGTGGCCGGTTACGGCTCCAACGGTGTTTCCAAGCTGCGTCTGTGGCAGGCCAAGGCCCCCAGCTTTGATATGAGCAGCTTCAACGCCGGTAACTACAACACCGCCATCAGCCATTCTGCCTCCGCAGAGCTGATCTCCAAGATCCTCTACCCCAACGACAACCACACCGAGGGCAAGATCCTGCGTCTGCGCCAGCAGTATTTCTTCTCTGCTGCGTCCATCGCCGACATCCTGCAGAACCACCTGAACCAGTACGGCACGCTGGACAATCTGGCTGACAAGGTTGCCATCCAGCTGAACGACACCCACCCGACCGTTGCCATCCCCGAGATGATGCGCATCCTGCTGGACGAGTGCAGCTATGAGTGGGACGCCGCCTTCGACATCTGCCGCAAGGTGTTCGCCTACACCAACCACACTGTCATGAGCGAGGCGCTGGAGAAGTGGAATGCGGACATCTTCCGCAACACCCTGCCCCGCATCTGGCAGATCGTCTGCGAGATGGACCGCCGCTGCCGCGCCGATCTGGCCAAGGCCTTCCCCGGCGATCAGGGCAAGATCGACTACATGGCGATCATCGGCGACAATCAGGTCCGCACCGCCAACATCTGCGCCTACACCTGCCACGCCATCAACGGCGTTTCCAAGCTGCACAGCGAGATCATCAAGGACAGCGTCTTCCATGATTACTTCCTGTACAAGCCGCAGGCGTTCAAGAATGTCACCAACGGCATTGCCTACCGCCGCTGGCTGCTGGCCTCCAACCCCGGCCTGACCAGCCTGCTGGAGGAGACCATCGGCGACGGCTTCAAGACCGATGCCTCCGAGCTGAAGAAGCTGGAGAAGTTCGTGGACGACAAGACCGTGCAGGCTGCTGCCGCCAAGGTCAAGCGCGAGAACAAGGTCCTGTTCGCCAACTATCTGCAGAAGTCCACCGGTCAGGTCATCGACCCCGACTCTATCTTCGACTGTCAGGTCAAGCGCATGCACGAGTACAAGCGCCAGCACCTGAACGCCCTGAACATCGCGGCCGAGTACCTGTACCTGAAGAACAACCCCAACGCCGAGTTCACCCCCAAGACCTACATCTTCGGCGCCAAGGCTGCCCCCGGCTACTACATGGCCAAGCAGATGATCCGCATGATCTGCA
>OGXX01002218.1_pt1 | contig 17988 bp, 13 predicted proteins | sample 1576301 | NCBI WGS metagenome assembly OGXX01 (sample SAMEA3541469, study PRJEB24748) | human gut metagenome | biome: human gut; feature: human-associated habitat; material: faeces | place: China | collected 2012
CATCCGGTACTGATCCAGTCGATGACGAATACAAAAACAGAAGATGTGGCGGCAACGGTCGCACAGATTCTGGTACTGGAGAAGGCGGGATGTCAGATCATCCGCTGTGCTGTGCCTACGATGGAGGCCGCAAAAGCACTGGGGGAGATCAAAAAACAGATCCATATTCCGCTGGTTGCAGACATTCATTTTGATTATAAACTGGCGATCGCAGCGATGGAAAACGGTGCGGACAAGATCCGTATCAATCCGGGCAATATCGGAAGCCGGGAGCGCATCCAGGCGGTGGTCGATGTGGCGAAAGAACGCCAGATTCCGATCCGTGTCGGTGTAAACAGCGGTTCTCTCGAGAAAGAACTGGTGGAAAAGTACCACGGTGTGACCGCAGAAGGTCTGGTGGAGAGTGCGCTTGACAAAGTAAAGATCATTGAGGATATGGGTTACGATCAGCTGGTGATCAGCATCAAATCTTCGGATGTTCTGATGTGTGCAAAAGCACACGAACTGATTGCCCAAAAGACCGATTATCCGCTCCATGTGGGAATCACCGAGGCGGGAACCCTGTTTTCCGGAAATATCAAGTCTGCCGTAGGACTCGGCATCATTCTCTATCAGGGCATCGGCGATACGATCCGTGTATCCCTGACCGGAGATCCGCTCGAAGAAGTCAAATCCGCCAAACAGATCCTGAAGACACTGGGACTTCGAAACGGCGGCATCGAAGTGGTATCCTGTCCGACCTGTGGAAGAACGCAGATCGATCTGATCGGTCTTGCCAACAAAGTAGAAGATATGGTACAGGATATTCCTCTGGATATCAAAGTGGCTGTTATGGGCTGCGTGGTAAACGGACCGGGAGAAGCGAAGGAAGCGGATATCGGAATCGCCGGAGGAAAAGGTGTGGGACTTCTGATCAAAAAAGGAGAGATTATCAAAAAAGTACCGGAGGATCAGCTTTTGGAGACACTCCGGGATGAGTTACTTCACTGGAATGCATAAGTGGTGAATGAGACATGATGACAGAAAAAGAATTTTTAGATGTATTTCCCCAGTTGAAGGTGGATCCGGAACTGGAAAGCCTGCTGGGGGAAGTAAAAGTAATGAAAGTAGCGATAAACCCGCAGAAGGACTGTCTGCGGGTTTATGTTCTGAGTAGGCAGTGGATTCATAAAAAGCATATTTATCATCTGGAAGCGGCGATCAAAGAACAGTTTTTTGCCAATGCACCTCTGCAGGTGAAAATTATCGAAAAATTCCAGCTCTCCAGCCAGTATACGCCGGAAAATTTCCTGGATGTGTACCGCCAGAGTATTCTGCTGGAATTAAAGCAGTACAGTGCACTGGAATATAACATGTTTTATACCGCACAGATCACATTCAGCGATCCGGAGACGATGGATCTGGTGATGAACGATTCAGTGATCGCGAGAGACCGGGAGCACGAACTGGTGCGGGTGCTGGAAAAGATTTTCTGTGAACGCTGTGGTTTTAACCTGAAAGTACATCCGGCGTATCGGAAACCGGTGGAAAGTAAGAGCAGAAAGAACAGTGAACTGCGGATCCAGGAGGAAGCCAGACAGATTCTGTTACATTCCAAAGTCGGTAACAAAAACCGTGACAGGGATGCAGAGGAAGATCTGTCCGGGCAGGGTGTGGAAGCCCCGTTTGCCGAAGACCGGGTGATCGGAGCCGATGGAAAAGAACAGAAACCACAGGGGAACGCACCACACAAAACCGGTGCGGACGGTGGAAAACAGCCGGCAGCTGCGGCAGGAAAAGGGAAAGATGCGAACAAAGGCGGCTTCCGGGATCGGAACGGTGGAAGAAACAGCGGTCGCGGCAATTTCCAGAAAGGCCGTTACGGTGATGGCCCGCGCCCGCTGAAACGTTCGGACAACCCGGATGTGATCTACGGAAGAGATTTTGACGATGATGCGATCACGATTGATTCCATCGCCGGAGAGATGGGTGAGATCACGATCCGTGGACAGGTAACCTCCGTGGAAGCCAGAGAGATCCGAAACGAGAAGACCATCTACATGTTCAACATCACAGACTTTACCGACACGATCACGGTAAAGATGTTCCTGCACAACGAGCAGGTGCCGGAGATCAGCGGTGCGATCAAAAAAGGTGCTTTTCTGAAGCTGAAAGGTGTGACCACGATCGACAAGTTCGACCATGAAATCACGATCGGTTCCCTGGCGGGCATCAAGAAAATCAGTGATTTTACCACCAGCCGGATGGACAACAGCCCGGAAAAACGTGTGGAACTGCACTGCCATACAAAGATGAGTGATATGGATGGCGTTACCGATGCGAGTGTGTTGGTAAAACGCGCCTACAAATGGGGACATCCAGCCATCGCAATCACAGATCACGGGGTGGTACAGTCCTTCCCGGAGGCAAACCATGCGTATGACGATATCGTCAGCGATTACCGCAAACAGTACCAGAAAGATCATCCGGAGGCGACGAAGGATGAGATGAAACAGGTCTATCCGCCGTTTAAAGTCATTTACGGCGTGGAGGCATATCTGGTAGATGATGTGAAAGGCATGGTCACCGGAAGCAAGGGGCAGAGTTTGGATGATCCATATGTCGTATTTGATATCGAGACAACCGGTTTCAGTCCGGTGGCAAACCGGATCATCGAGATCGGTGCGGTGCGTGTGGAAAATGGTTCTATCGTGGATCGTTTTTCCGTCTTTGTCAATCCGCAGGTGCCGATTCCATTTAAGATCGAGCAGCTGACCAGCATCAATGACAGCATGGTGGTGGACGCGGAGACGATCGAAGATGTGCTGCCGAAATTCCTGGAATTTTCCAAAGGTGCGGTCATGGTGGCACACAATGCCGGATTTGATATGAGTTTTATCATCGAAAACTGCAAGCGGCTTGGCATCGAACAGGAATTTACCTATGTGGATACAGTAGGTCTTGCCCGGATGCTTCTGCCGGGACTGAACCGGTTCAAGCTGGATACGGTGGCGAAGGCGCTGAATATTTCCCTGCTGAACCATCACCGCGCGGTGGACGATGCGGCATGTACGGCGGAAATTTTTGTAAAATTCATTAAAATGTGCAAAGAAAGAGACATCTTTGATCTGGATGCGTTAAATGAGGCGGGAAAACTCTCGGAGCATACGATCAAAAAACTGCCGACCTATCACGCAATCATTCTGGCAACCAGCGAGGTGGGACGTGTGAACCTGTATCGCCTGGTGTCAAAATCCCATCTGGAGTATTATAACCGGCGGCCGAGGATCCCGAAGAGTGTCTATCTGCAATACAAAGAAGGGCTGATGATCGGATCTGCCTGCGAGGCGGGAGAACTGTTCCAGGCGATTTTAAGGGATGAGCCGGAATCGGAGATTGCCCGTCTGGTAGAATTCTACGATTATCTGGAGATCCAGCCGATCGGCAATAACATGTTCATGGTGCGGGACGAAAACCGGGACAATGTAACCTGCGAGGAAGATCTGCGGGATCTGAACCGGCGGATCGTAAAGCTTGGTGAACAGTTCCAGAAACCGGTGGTTGCGACCTGCGATGTGCATTTTATTGATCCGGAGGATGAAGTTTACCGAAGAATCATCATGACCGGAAAAGGATTCAGTGATGCGGATGATCAGGCGCCGCTGTATCTGCGGACCACAGAAGAAATGTTAAAAGAATTCGAATATCTGGGAGCGGAGAAGGCGGAAGAGGTTGTCATCACAAACCCGAACAAGATCGCGGATGTGTGTGACCGCGTCTGCCCGATCCGAGACGGTAAATTCCCGCCGGTCATTGAAAATTCAGACCAGATGCTCCGTGATATCTGTTATAACGAGGCACATACTATCTACGGACCCGATCTTCCGGAAATCGTATCGGCGCGTCTGGAGAGGGAGTTGAACTCCATCATCTCCAACGGTTATGCCGTTATGTACATCATCGCACAGAAACTGGTGTGGAAATCCAACGAGGACGGCTATCTGGTAGGTTCCCGAGGATCGGTAGGTTCTTCTTTTGTTGCCACGATGGCGGGAATCACGGAGGTAAATCCGCTGAGCCCGCATTATCTGTGTGGCGAGTGCTATTATGTGGATTTTGACTCGGACGAAGTGAAAGAATACTCCGGTCGTGCCGGTTGTGACATGCCGGATAAGGTATGCCCGCGGTGCGGAAAACCGTTAAAGAAGATGGGATTTGATATTCCGTTTGAGACGTTCCTTGGATTTAAGGGAAACAAGGAGCCGGATATCGACCTGAATTTCTCCGGTGAGTACCAGAGTAAGGCACACAAATATACAGAGGTTATCTTCGGTGCGGGACAGACCTTCCGTGCCGGAACCATCGGTACGCTGGCGGATAAGACAGCGTTCGGTTATGTGAAAAATTATTACGAAGAGCGTGGCGTGCACAAGCGAAACTGCGAGATCGACCGGATCGTACAGGGATGTACGGGTATCCGGCGAACCACCGGACAGCATCCGGGCGGTATCATCGTTCTTCCGTTCGGTGAAGATATCAATTCCTTCACCCCGGTACAGCATCCGGCAAATGATGTGAATACCGATATTATCACGACGCATTTTGATTACCATTCCATCGACGCGAACCTGCTGAAGCTGGATATTCTGGGACACGATGATCCTACCATGATCCGTATGCTGGAAGATATCACACATTTTGATGCACAGCAGGTACCGCTGGATGATCAGAGCGTCATGTCGTTATTTAAGAGTACGGAGGCACTGGGAATCACACCGGAAGATATCGGCGGATGCCCGCTGGGATGTCTTGGTATCCCGGAGTTTGGTACGGATTTCGTTATCCAGATGCTTCTGGATACCAAACCGACCTCATTTTCCGATCTGATCCGTATTTCCGGTCTGTCGCATGGTACGGATGTATGGCTGGGCAATGCACAGACGCTGATCGAGGAAGGAAAGGCGACGATTTCCACGGCGATCTGTACCCGTGACGATATCATGATCTATCTGATCAACAAGGGACTGGAGAGTGAGCTTTCGTTTACCATCATGGAGAGTGTCCGTAAGGGTAAGGGACTGAAACCGGAGTGGGAAGAAGAGATGAAAGCCCACGATGTGCCGGACTGGTATATCTGGTCGTGTAAGAAGATCAAATACATGTTCCCGAAAGCGCATGCGGCGGCGTACGTTATGATGGCGTACCGGATCGCATACTATAAGATCTTTTATCCGCTGGCTTATTATGCGGCTTATTTCAGCATCCGTGCTTCTGCATTTTCCTATGAACTGATGTGTATGGGACGGGAGCGTCTGGAATATTATATGGCAGATTATAAGAAGCGGAGCGACACACTGACGAAGAAAGAACAGGATACCGTAAAAGATATGAAAATCGTGCAGGAGATGTATGCGAGAGGATTTTCGTTTACGGAGGTGGATCTTTACAAGGCACAGGCACACCGGTTCCAGGTTGTGGACGGCAAGCTGATGCCGGCGCTGGACAGCATCGAAGGACTGGGAGATAAGGCGGCTGACGCGGTAGTGCTTGCGGCGCGTGACGGACAGTTTTTGTCGAAAGATGATTTCCGGCAGCGGACAAAGGTCAGCAAGAGCGTTATCGACTTTATGGATGACCTGCATATTTTCGGCGATATCCCGGAATCAAACCAGATTTCGCTGTTTGATTTTCAATAAACAGAAAAAAATAATTGAAAGCAAAATATGTAATTGAAAAGAAAATATTAGCATGATATCATAAAAAGGTTTCAGAAGGGAAAAAGTAATTGATAAACGGCTGAAACCGTTACGAAAACATAGAAAGGGAGAAACCGCGTATTACGAGTATGAATACAGCAGAACAGGGGAATAATGCGAAACAGCTGAAAGGAAGATTCACTGTTGCGGTTCTGGTCTTTTTTATCGCGCTGCTGGCAGCGATGGCAGCCACATATGCATGGTATGTATACAATACCGGCCGGCATACAACGAAGGTGCGTATGGCTGCCGGTACGGGAATCAATCTCCAGATCAGTAACAAATACGATGACGAAACCGCATACAAATCGTCCACCATGCTGGAGAGTTTTACCGGAAAACTGAATCCGGTATCTACAAACCGTATCCAGGACGGATTTCGAAAGGTGTTCGGCTTTACCAACGGAAAGGAAAATCAGCCGAACCTGGTAGCCAATCTGTTTGGAGATGCGGAGTACAGCGATAAATACAAGGACTATTATAAGACCAGCCTCTATCTGCGAAGCAACGGAGAGAGCACGGATGTGTATATTTCGGATATCACATTCGAAGACAGCAGTGAGGAAGCGCCGATCTCATCGGCGATCCGTGTCGGTTTTGTGGTACATCAGCCGGGACGGACAGATGCAATACAAAATGAATACATTTACGCGATCAGCGATGCGAAGAATCCGGAGGCAGAATACAATACGTCCACCGGTGAGGAAGGGTATGTGCTGGATAAAGACGGCAATACCACCAGTGATTATACCTTATATACGAAGGCAAATTACTGTAATTACGATGAGACAACCGGAGAAACCACGCTGAAAGCGAAATCCACAAAATTGTGTACGGTGACAGGAGGTAGTGACGGTGCACGGGGAACACCTGTTCAGGTGGATGTGTATATCTGGCTGGAGGGGTGTGATGAGGACTGCACCTCAAATCTTTGCGATCAGACCCTGCAAAAACTGGCAATTTCCTTTGCAGGTATGGTACAATAAAGAAAAATGTTAAAAAACAAAAGAAAAGGAACAGAGAGGGAAAATAGGTAATGCAAACAGATGCGCAGCAGCTGAAAAAATCGTTTGCGAAAGCAGTCATATGGTTACTGTTCCTGCTGGTTGTTGCCAGCGGTACGACATTTGCCTGGTTTACTCTTTCCGGTATATCCTCTACCAACGTAACACCGGTCAGCGGAACGGTCAGCGACGGAAACGGATCTTTGCTGATCTCGGCAGCCCGGTCAGGACCGTTTGAAAAGTCCTGTAATCTGGTGCTCGATGCCAACCCGGATGCGCTGCAGCCGGTCTCTACTGCCAATCTGGAAAATTTTTATCAGGCGACGGCACAGAACAAAGAGGGAATTTCCCTTCTATATAAAAGTGTCGACAGCAGCCTGACAGACAAGCTGCTTCATGGAACGGTTTATCTGAAATGCGAAGGCGGAGCCTGTGATGTGTATTTTAATCCGGAAGAACTGAATCTCGGATCGGACAGTCAGGCACTTGCGGCTATGCGGCTGGGAATGAAGATCACATCCCATACGGGAACAAAGACCTGGATCTGGAAACTCGACGATCTTGGTTCCACCTCTGGCGCACAGTCGGTGAGAACCATAGCGGCAGCGAATTCGGTCGTATCATCGATTTCCCAGAGCGGTCAGCCGTCCTACACGACAGATCCGGCGGAAAATATCGGAGATTATATGGCGGAAAAAGGCAGTTCGGACGGTGCGTACCAGGCAGGAAATAAAATTGTGGTGCAGATGAATGCGGACGAGATCGCGACGGTAGAATACTGGCTGTATCTGGAGGGATGCGATGACCAGTGTTCCAACCCGGTACAGAACAGAAATACAGAGATCAAACTAGCATTTGCCGGTGTGGATGTACAGCAGAGTTAGAAAGGAGAAGAGTCATGTGGCGCAGTTTTAAAACCTGGTTTCAGGTGATTACCACCGTGTTTGCGATGATGGCACTTCTGGCATCTACCTATGCATGGTTCACTGCCAACCGGGAAGTAGAGACCAGTGTGGCAACAGCGAGGACAGGAGAAGAAAAACTGGAATTACAGATCAGTGCATACGGCGGAAGCAGTTTTCAGAGTCAGGAGAGCGTTCCGATCCAGCAGGTGAATCAGACGGATGCGGGAGATCTCATGCCGGTTTCCACCGATGATCTGACGAACTTTGTCTATGTACCATTCACACAGGATGGACAGGCAACGGTATTCCGTCAGGTGGAGAATGAACAGTATTATTATCATGGAAGAGTGTATCTGCGGGCCGTGGGAAGCGGATGGGACAGCGGAACAAAACTGAACCTGTATCTGGATCAGAGCGATGATATTCTGGGCAGCGACGTCGACGGAACGATGCTCAATGCCGCCAGACTGGGACTGAAATTTGACGGAGGTGGAGGTTCACCGGTGATCCTGAAGTTAAGTGAGAGCAGCAATGCTTCCGCAAACCAGGTGCTTCACACCGTGGTAAACGGACAGACGCTGGAAGCCAATCAGGTGCTTCATTCTTCCGGCGGTTCCGTAAGTCCTGTCACCGACCCGGGTGCTTCCGCGGAGGATTATACCGTGACTTTTGAAAATAACGGGATCCAGGTACCGCAGAATGCACTGTACAGTATGGAACTGAATACAATCTATCCGGTAGATATCTATTTCTATCTGGAAGGATGCGATCCGGACTGCTCCGAGTCGATCACACTGAAACAGGCAGACCTGTTTCTGGCATTTTATGGTGTTATCAGCCAGTAGGAGGGTCAGACATGAAACAGAACGAGCACGAGAAAAAAGGAACCCTTACCGTGAAAAAAAGAATGTACATCTCCATCCTGCTGTCGATGCTGGCACTGGTAGGTGTGACGGCGGCAACGGTTGCCTGGTTCTCGATTGCGGACAATACAAGAGTACGAACGATGAGCCTGGATATCATGGCGGATGTATCCCTCCGTATGGATCTGGATGCTCACAGTACCATCGATCAATATGTAAAAACACTGTCGTTTCGACAGATTGGAAACAGGATCCAGCAGGAGAAAGGATTTTCTTTTCTGGATACACCGCTCCAGCCGGTGACGACTTCCGACCAGTCCACCTTTACGTTTGAGAACGGTTCGGTGGCAGATCCGAGAAGCGGCGCCTATCTGGAATTTACCCTGCACTTTATGGCAGCGGAGGATATGATCGTCCATCTGACGAGTGCAAACAGTGGTGACGGGCAGCAGGACGGAACAGCGATCCTGTCGAAGAATCCGGAGCTTCCGCAGGCGATGCGGATCGCCTTTACCGAGGGCGATACCACCTGGATCTACGATCCGGGCATGGGAGATACGGCGAGCGGATCCGGCAAGGTAAAAACATTCGGACTTCCGTCTGCTTCCGCGATGAAGCTGACCGATACCAACACGATGTTCTCTCTGAAAAAAGAGACGGACAAAGCCATTCAGGCACATATCTGGATGGAAGGAACGGATCCGGCATGTACGGATTCCCTCAAATCAGCAGATTATGCTATCCGGCTTCGATTTACCGGAACCACAGAGGATAACAAAGCATTTTCAGAGAATTCATAGCAGAAGCTATTAAAGATAGATACTTGTAAGAAAAAAAGAAAGCACACAACAAGGGAGAAAAAAAGGAATGAAAGCAGTAAAACGAGTAGGAACGATCGTTGTCAGCATCCTGTTATGGGTGATCATCCTGGTGGCAGCGTTATATGCATTTACAACGATGGCGACAAGAGACGAGCAGAATGTGTCCAGTCTGCTGGGATATACCCCGATGGTAGTCCAGTCAGATTCCATGGCGCCGACCTTCGAAAAAGGAGACCTGATCTTCATCCATAAATGCGACACTTCAAAATTAAAAGAAGGAGATATCATCACCTTCCATACCATTATTGACAACGAATATGCACTGAATACCCATAGAATCCAGAAAATCGAATCCAACGGAGAGGCAAGAACCTTCACCACCATCGGTGATAACAACGATGGAATCGCCGATCAGCATATGATCTCTGACGGAGATATCGTCGGTAAATATGTAGGGCATATTGCAAAAGCCGGAACCCTGATGGATTTCCTGTCAAGCAGTACCGGATTCCTGATCATCATCGTACTTCCGATGCTTCTGTTCTTCATCTATCAGGTATACAATCTGATCATGATCAGTGTAAGACTGAAAAAAGCAATGGCAGTTGAGACTGCAAAAGAGATCGAAGCTGCAAAAAATACCGGTGCCGAGGCGGCTGCCAGTGAAGTACAGTCCGCGCAGGAAGCACTCGAAGAAGCGAGAAGAATGAAAGAAGAAGCGGAAGCACTTCGTGCCCAGGCGAAAGAAGAACTGGAAAAAGCAAAAAAAGAGTCTGAGAAAGAAAAATAAACCAGGGAGGGAAAAGCCGTGAGTGAGTTTTTGAAGTTTGCTTATGAACTTCTGTCACAGGTTGTTTATAATATTGTCTCCTGGCTGGCAGCTTCCCTGAAATTGCTGATTACAGGCTGGGCAGAATATTTCATGATTTTTAAAACCTATTTTCCGACGCTGAGTATCGTTGGAAAGATCTTATCAGTATTACTGATGCTGATACTTGCGGCGATTCCGATTGTTGCAATCATTCTGCTGGTACGTCGGGCAATCCTGCGCCATCAGCTGAAAGTAGATAACGTAGATAACGAAGTTCTGTACAAAGAGATCGGAAGACTGAACAAACAGGTGCTGGATCTGATGGAAGAAAAGAACAGCATTCTGGCACTGAAAGTCAATGCGATGGGCGGTACGGAGAGAATCCCGTATATGGGAGCTTCCGCGCTTACGGATGATGAGATACCGACCGTGGAAAATGTCACAGATCCGCAGAAAGCAGCAGAGGCAGCGGCAACAGCGGTGGCAGCATCCGGTGCGCCGGTTCCGGTATCTGTGATTGCCGACAAGGTGGCTGCAAAAATTACCCATCGTTTCCCGAAACTGTCCCTTGTGGATGAAAAATACGAAGATTATCAGTATCCGGTATTTGACACCGAGATCTCACTGGAAGACTTTGTGGAAGGCTTCCGGAGATTTGCGGCAAGTCAGATGGGACTGTACTATACGCCGGAGATCGTCCGCAGATTCGTTGCAGGTATGGCTTCAAGTAAGTTGCTGATCCTGGAAGGTATCTCCGGTACCGGTAAAACCAGTCTGCCGTATTCCTTCAGTCGATATATGGAGAATCCGGCAACCATCGTATCCGTACAGCCGTCCTACCGAGACCGTACAGAGTTACTTGGTTACTTTAACGAGTTCTCCAAACGATTCAACGAAACCGAATTCCTGCGTGCTTTATATGAAGCAAATTATACACCGGTACCGACCCTGATCGTACTGGACGAGATGAACCTGGCGCGTATCGAGTATTACTTTGCCGAGATGCTGTCCGTACTGGAGATGCCAAGCAAGGACGAGTGGGTGCTGGATCTGGTGCCGACCGCGTGGGAAGGCGATCCGGTCAAATTCGATGCCGGTAAGATCAAGGTATCCGATGCTGCCTGGTTTGTCGGTACTGCCAACAACGATGATTCTACCTTTACGATCACCGATAAGGTATACGACCGTGCGATGCCGATCGAGCTGAACGAGAGAGCAGATGCTTTCGAGTGTGATCCGGAACCGAACTGCGACATCACCGCAGAACATCTGCAGGAACTGTTCGAGAAAGCGAAAGAACAGTATCCGATCAGCGATGAAGTTCTCGAGAAGATGCAGAAACTGGACAATTATCTGATCACCAGATTCAAGCTTTCTTTCGGAAACCGTATCATGAAGCAGATGTACGATTTTATTCCGGTTTACGTGGCATGCGGCGGAACCGAGCTGGGCGGTATGGATTACATCATAGCGCGTAAGGTACTGAAAAAATTTGAGAGTATGAACGTTACTTTTGTAAGAGATGAGATCACCGGTCTGATCAATTACATTGATAAAACATTTGGAAAAACAGAGATGGAAGACAGCAAGAGCTATCTGAGAAGAATCCAGAATCTGTATTAACAGTTAAGAGAAAGACAGATGCAAGGAGAAAGACATGGCAGACACGATCAGTGAGTTATATGAAAAATACACAGGCCAGGTAGGAGAAGCCCTGGAAGATGACCGGTATTTTCAATATCTGTTTGAGATGGTGCAGGCGGGTAACAACACCCTGCAGCAGCAGTACCGGGTACTTCACAAAGTGGTGGACGAACGGTGGCTTACCGTAGTGGAAGAGGGAATCGAAGCCATCTTTAATATTGTGGACAAACCGCGGCGTTTTATCGCGACCTCCGAAGAGGTGGTTCCGGTTGCTCTGGCAAAGAAGATCACCGCAGACAGTGTGCGGCATCTGAGCCAGAATACCCAGTTTATCGCATCGGACGAAAACGGAGAGATCCAGCCGACCCGTATCCTGAACGTAACGACGGAAGAAAGCTATGACCTGTACGAAAACCGTTTTGTATACCATCTGATTCAGCGTCTGTTTGCATTCGTAGATAAGAGAACGGATGTCATCTTCTGGTCAACCGGAGATGAGACCTGCAATGTCATGTCCATGGAGAGTAAGGTGGATGACGCTTACGAGGAGATCTCCTATAAAGTGGAGATGACCATCAAAAACCGTCAGAGCCTTGTGGAAAATGATACCGACAACATGGACCTGTTCAAAAGAATCGACCGTGTACGAAGACTGTCAAGGATCCTCCGGACGAGTTCTTTCTGTGATATCATGAACGGGTGTGCCAAGGTGCGAAGCCCAATCCAGAGAACCAACCTGATGATGAAAGATCCGGATTACCGGACCTGTTACAAACTGTGGCAGTTCATCGAAAGTTATGACGAAGTGGGATACACCATCGAAGAACAGGATTCCACATTACAGTTCGATGAGGAATACCTGTTACAGATGTATATCAATATGATTACCAACTATACGGTATTCAAAAGCCTGTTGGAGTCTGATCCGCGTCATATGACAGAACTGGCAACCGAGAAACGGGAGCCGGTGAAACCGAAATTCGTCAAAAAGATCGAGGAACAGATCGTGGAAGATCGGGATATCCCGGATGTGGAGATCCGGAAGGTCTTTGTGGAAGAAGTGACACAGGCGCAGATCGAGGCGGAAGAAAAACTCGCCGAGGAAACAAAGAAGAGAGAAGAACTGGAACATTCCGTGAATGATCTGGAGTGGCAGCTCGATTCCGCAGCAGAACAGCTGGGCATCCTGGAAGATACGAAAGCACAGCTGGAAGAAGAAAAGACGGAGATCGAGACGCAGCTGGAAAAAGAGCAGACAGCCAGAAAAGAAGCCGAGGCTGCGGTGGAACAGGCAGATCTGGAAGCGCGGAAGGCTGTGGATATGGCACAGAAAGAGGCAGCAGAGATCGCCGAGGCAGCCAGAAAAGACCGGGATGAACAGGTACAGAAAGCGCAGACGGAAGCGGCGGATGCCGTGGAAACAGCGAAAAAAGACTGTGAAACCCAGGTGGAACAGGCAAAAGCAGAGGCAGCGGCAGCGGTTTCGGCGGCAAATCAGGACAGGGATCAGACCGTAGAGAAGATCCGCACAGAAAGTCAGAAAGCCGTAGATAACGCAAGAAAAGAAAAAGAAGAATCCATAGAAAAAGTGCAGCGGGAAGCAGACGCCGAACTGGAAAAAGAAAAACAGTATGCGATAGAAAAACTCCAGGCGGCACAGAAAGAAGCCGAAAGCCTCCGCCGGAAACTGGCAGAACTTGAAAACGAGAAGAAGAAGGCCCAGGAGGCGGCAAAAGAAGCAAAAGACGAGGCGAAAAAAGCAAGAAAAGAAGCGCGTAAATCCGTGGAGATGGCAGAGAAAAAAGCGGCAAAAGCGATCGAAGAAAATAATGCACGCACGGAAAAGACCATCAGCGAAGTAAAAACCGCTTCGCAGAAAGCGGTCGAGCAGGCGGAAAAAGAGAAAGTGAAAGCACTTGCAAAGGCAGAAAAAAACAGCCTGTCCAAATACATCCTCAACGCTTTTCAGGAACGCCGGGAGCGCAAAAAATGATAAAAAAGATATTTTTTACACTGGTCAATCTGATCTCGGTACTGGTCATAGCCGCGGCGGTTGTCGTACTGCTTACCGTGGTACTGACCAAACCGGGGGAAGCCCCGCAAATCGGCGGGTACACGGTACTGCGGATCACGACGGGAAGTATGGAACCGGAATATAAAATTGATACATTAATTCTTGTAAAAAATGTAGAACCTGATACAATAAAAAGTAATGATGTGATTTCTTTTTATTCGAAAGATCCCGCACTGGATGGGGCGGTCAATACCCACCGTGTGGTGGAAGTGGAAAAAGACGGAGATCACTGGATCTATACAACCAAGGGAGATGCCAACAATGTGGTGGATGCCTATACGGTGGATGCAAAATATCTGATCGGAAAGGTCGTTGCCTCATCGCTGGTACTGGGAAAACTGGCACGTCTGGTATCGAATCCTCTGATCTTTATTCCGATCATTCTGATTCCCCTGGCAATCATTTTGATCAGCAATATTGTAAAAACTGCAAAACTGGCGAATACGCTGGCACAGGAGGAAGAGGAGAAGGCGGTAAAAGAAGCCCTCCGTGAGATCAGAGAGGCAAAAGAGAAAGAAACCAAGGAGTAGAAATAGGATGGCAGGAAATATACAGATAAAACATGGAACCAAGATGCGGATGGCATTTGATGTGCCCGCCGGACAGGAACCACAGTTCAGTATGATAAGTACATTTAATAAAGCGCTGGATGAATCAGCATTTCTTGTGTCTGTTCCTATGGTGGACGGGAAAGCGCTGGTTGCAGATGAGACGAAAAAGATCCTGTTTCGCTACGGAGAAGGCGAAGAACAGGCGATTGTTGCCGGATATGTGGACGATGTAGTCAAAGAAGGCATCCGCCGCTACTGGAAGGTACGCCGGGTGACAGAGAACCGGCAGTTTATTCAGCGTCGGGATGTCCGTATGAAGATCGAACTTCCGGTGACTTATATGCAGGACACCTGGGCACTGAACTCGGAAGGTGAGATCGATAAAGAACAGGGCGAGACGATGGATATTTCCAACAACGGTCTTGCCGTATATATGAACCGATGGTTCGAAGTAGGAGAAAGTTGTATCTTTACGCTGCCACGGCTGGGAACCGCAAGCGACGGTCAGCCGGAGCATGAAGTGGTAGGCGCGATCTGCTGGATGAGGGAACTTCCGAAAGGCGGTCCGTTCCGTTTCCTGGCAGGTACACAGCTTCGTTTCTCCAATCTGGACGAGAGAAGACAGATGCAGGAATATGTAGCTTATGTGAAAAAGAGATATAAACTGTAAGAGACTATGAGAGACAAGAAAGAAAAAAAGAAAAGGAAATTCAAAGAGGAACCCGGCGCGAAGATCACAGAAGAGAGCACCGGGGAAACCTCCGCAGACAGTTTCGAAGAGGACGGGGAACCGGAAGAGAAGAACTGGTGGAAGCGGCGGCGCAAAAAGAAGTTCCGACAGGAACAGCTGATCCGAATCGCTGAGCTCGAGGAGATGATGAGCAAGTACGGAGACGAAGTGGATCCGGAATCCATCGTCAGTATGTACCTGCCGCACAGAAAGCGAAGAAGAATCGGTGCGGCACTGCTGCGACTGGACAAGTTAAACCTTGCCCTGCTTGGGATGCTTCTTCTGGTCGTGGTTCTGTTTATCGCGGCGTTCATGCAGGAGAAGATGGGAAACTTCACCATCAACCTGGACCGTCTGGAACTGTATCGAAAGGGAATCAGTATTGCTGACAACGGCGATTTCGACGGGGCAACTGCAAGACTGACCGCAACGACGGTAGCAGATGCCACCAATATATCCATAGAGGATCTTCCGGCAGATCTTGATGATGTGGAAGGCGCTCACAATGGAAAAAATTACATGGCGTATACTTATTATGTAAGAAATGCAGGAAAAGAGGATCTTGGCTACATCGCCAAAATCACACTGGATTCCTGTGCCAAGGGAGCGGAGGACGCAGTCCGCGTTGCCGTATGGCGAAACGGAGAGCGGATCGTCTATGCGGAACCTGCCGCTGATGGCGGCGATGAGCCGGGCTGTACCAGCTTCAAATCAAAGGATACGGTATGTACCTATGAAGAAAAAGATTTCCTTGTAGGAAATGTCGATAAATATACCATCGTAATCTGGATGGAAGGCGATGATCCGGAATGTGTCGATTCCATTATCGGAGGCAGCGTGCAGTTCAGTATGCGCATCGACGCAGACTATGACGATGACACCAGCCTGCTGTGGAAGTTTGTTGCCGATATCAAGGATACCCTGACAGGCAACAAACCGATCAATGCCGCAGGAAACGAGGCGCCGAACAACAGCTATTATACCGATGATAAGATCACCTGGAAAAACAGAAGAAACCAGTAACATGGTATGACCGGCACCACAACTGCCGATTATATAAATAGTATTTCAGAACAGGTTTTTAAGCGTACACCGTGTATCCTGTGTCACAGATGAGATCCTCACCGGAAGGTGTAGGAGAAACTCTTTCAACTGGGCCCGGTGGGAGTTTGATCTGTACACAGGCACCAAAGGAAATCGACAGGATAACAACAGAAAGCTTAAAAACAGTAACTAGGAGGAAGGAAAATGAACGAAACAAAAAGCGTAAAAGCGCTGAAAAAACAGCTTGCAGCTGCGATTGCCATGGTATGCGTGGCCGCTGTAGCGCTCGGATCAAGTACATATGCTTGGTTTGTAAGTAACAATACGGTAAAAGCAACAACAAGTAAAATTAGTGCACAGAGTAATGCACCGTTCCTGAAAATTGATAAGACCGAAATCACAGCGGGATCTACAACATCTATTTCTTATGCAGATGAAGCAGATGTAAAGCTGTATCCGGCACAAGTTGTCAAGAATACAGATAACACACCACTATTTAAGTCTGCTTATGCAAGTGCATCAAATGCAACAACTGAGTTAACAGACTCACGCTATGATGTTGGAGATGCTACAGCCGCTGTAAATGGTAACTTTGCTATTAAGAAAAGTTTTAAAATTGGTACGGCTGATGAAAAAGCTGGTTCCTTTAATAATTTAAAGGTGGCTGGTATTGAACTTACTTCAACAGGTACTGACGGACTTGAAGATGCTCTCTCAGTATTAGTAGTATGTGGCGATAAATGGGCAGTTTATAAAAAGAGCGCAGATGGTACTGTTTTAACAAAATATAAGGATAACGTATCTGCAGAAGGTAATAATTCAGAAGGAGTCCTTTCAGCTAAAATCGCTGCCAAAAGCTCTGTTGATGTAGATGTTTACGTATTTTATGATGGTTCAGAGACAAATGTATTTACAGACAACTTGGATAAACTGACTGCTATCGGTGCAACTGTTACATTTACAGCAACACCTGTTAATACACAGGGTACGGAAGTAAATGCACCTAATGAAAGCAAATAATACATAAAGTAATATTTTGGTTTATTCCCCACGGTTGTGGCGTGGGGGATATTCCGAAAAGCAGGAAAAGCATTTTTGAGCCAGCAGAATTTTTGCACCGGTGCGTTCTTCTACCTGGTGCAGGAGCTTTAAGTTTTCTTCCAGTTTGCCTTCATCAATGACAAAACAGGGAGTTGGCAGTTCGTTTATCTTATACATAGGCTTAATCTACTAAAACAGGATTTTCTACGACCTTCCACGGAAGACCCCACTTGTTGAGTGCTTCCATATACGGATCCGGATCAAATTCATCTGTGGTGTAGACACCCGGCTTGTTCCAGAGGCCGTTCACGACCATCATGGTTCCGATCATGGCCGGAACGCCGGTGGTGTAGGAGATCGCCTGAGACTCTACTTCCCGGTAGCATTCCTGGTGGTCACAGACGTTGTAAATGTAAATGCTTCTTTCTTTTCCGTCCTTGATACCGGTAAAAATACAGCCGATGTTGGTTTTACCCACGGTGCGCGGGCCAAGGGTGGAAGGATCCGGGAGAAGCTCTTTTAAAAACTGGATCGGTACAATCTGCTGTCCGTTGAAGGTAATCGGAGTGGTGGAGAGAAGTCCTACATTTTCCAGACATTTCATATGGGTCAGATAGCTCTGGCCGAAGGTCATGAAGAAGCGGATTCTTTTTACGCCCGGGATATTTTTTGCAAGAGCCTCAATTTCTTCATGGTGAAGAAGGTACATATCCTTCTCGCCTACCTCATCGAAGTTATATTCCCGTTTGATCGACATTGGCGGAA
>OGXX01002220.1_pt1 | contig 17978 bp, 16 predicted proteins | sample 1576301 | NCBI WGS metagenome assembly OGXX01 (sample SAMEA3541469, study PRJEB24748) | human gut metagenome | biome: human gut; feature: human-associated habitat; material: faeces | place: China | collected 2012
TGGCAGGGAGCGTAGTGCAAGGTTGTGGCGTAAACCTCAATGGCAGCGCCCTTCGGCACAAGAAACGCCTCCACCTTTTGAGTGTCATAGGTATAATTGTCCAGATCAATATCCTGCTGGGCGCCCAGCAGCAGAACCATATCAGTGCAGGCCACGTTAATCTCGGAGCACCGATGGTATTCCAGAGCGTTCAGCTTTTTATTATGCCCGTTGCAGTAGCCAACCTGAATGGGAACGCCTCCAAAGCCTCGGTTTTGCAGCTCCTGAAAAACGGGAAGCCGCTCCAGCTCAGGGCTGGAAGCCACATAAACCACATCGTCGGGAATCTCAAAGCTGTCCATAGCAGCTATCAGGCCATCTAAATCATAGCCGGTGAGAACCTTACCGTATTTCAAAAACGCCGGGTCATTAATTGACTGAATTTTCACGAGAAAGACCCCCTTCTTCATGTTGTGCCCGAGCACGTGCCTTTTCTATAGTGTAATTCACAATGAGCGTAATGTCAAGATCTGAAAGAAAAAAGATATGAAACTTTTTTTCTCCGCATAAGGATAGAGGGAGGTGATCTTTATGAAAGAAACGGATAAGGTGAGGTTTGTGTTCGCGTCAGAGGAGACGGCACTGGCAGAAAAATTAAAGCTTCTGCTGTCGCTGCTGCTGGAAGCCGGCGGGAGCGGAAAATGATGGAGCCGGCGGCGCTGTATCTGCGGCTGTCCCAGGAGGATGGAGAACGGTGGGGGGAGTCTCAGAGCATTTCCAATCAGAGGATCTTTTTAACCCAGTATTGTCAGGCGAACGGCTTCACGGTGGCGGAATGCTACATTGACGACGGGTATACCGGTACTAATTTTAACCGGCCGGGGTTTCAGAGGCTGCTTCGGGATATCGAACGGGGAAAGATAAAAACAGTGATTACCAAAGACCTGTCCCGGCTCGGGCGGGATTATATTGAGACGGGAAGATATGTGGAATGCTATTTCCCGGAAAAAGGGATTCGGTATATTGCCGTTAACGATGGGGTGGACACCGGCAAAGAGGAGAGCGCTGGAAACGATATGAGCGCGTTTAAGGCGGTGTTTAATGATTTTTACGCCAGAGATGTGTCCAGAAAGGTGCGAAGCGCCCTGACGGCAAAGCGCCGGGCGGGGGAATTTATCGGCGCCTGGGCGCCCTACGGCTATCAAAAAGACCCGAAACAGCCGGGGAAATTGGTTCCAGACCCGGAAAGTGCCGGAGTGGTGAGGCGTATCTACCGGGATTTTTTAAAGGGAGAAAGCGTTCGAGGAATCGCGGAAGGCCTGACAGAGGATAAAATTCCCACGCCGATGGAAAAGCGGAGCGGCGGCCTGAAAGCCCAAAGGCGATGGAATGAAAGCACGATCAGGCGTATCCTGACCTGTGAGACCTACGCGGGCAATTTGACCCAAAATCAAAGTAAAACCATCAGTTATAAGGTGAAGAAACGGATCCCTGTTCCCAAAAAGGAATGGATTGTGGTATCCAATACGCATGAGCCCTTAATTACAAAGGAGGAATTTCAAATGGCTCAGCAGCTTTTTAAAACGAGATCCAGCCCCCGGGAGCCGAAGGACCGGCACTTGCTTTCCGGCCTGGTGTTCTGCGGGGACTGCGGCTCTCCAATGACCTTCGTAAAAGACGGTCCCAGGACTTACCTGGTTTGTTCCTCCAGCCGGCGGTATCCCGGCTCCTGCAAAACCCACTGCGTCCGGGAGGATGAGGTGGAGCGGACGCTGCTGGACAGCCTAAGAAAGCTCAGCGAAGGCATCCAGCCCCAAAGCCTATATCCGGAGTTTCCTAGAAAATCCCGGGAGCTGGCGGCAAGAGAACTGCGGAGCGCCAAGGAACAGCTTGAATTTTATCGCCGGGCAGGCCGGGATTCGGAAAATTTTCCGAATATTCAGCGGCAGTTTTTGAGTTACTGCGAGCTATGGCAGCGCAAGGTGGACGCTTTGGAGGAGGAGCTGACTGCTGAAGACCCGCAGGACCGGCGGGAAATGGCCGCGCGGGAGCTTCTGAGGTTTGAGCGCCCCGGCAGGACAACGATCCAGGCTCTGGTAAAAAAGATCGTGGTATGCGGGGATAAATCCCTGGAGCTTTACTTTTCATTCCCGGATCCCAGAATAACGCCCTGAGTCTATATGGAAAGCGATCGGGCGGGTAAGGCAAAGCCTACTTGCATTTTAAACAGGGAGACAGAGGTGATTGCCGGCAGGCTGAGAGGCGTCTCTCAATAGGCCTGCGGGAAAGATGGGGAAACGGATCCGGCTTCCGTCCTCGCCCAAATAGTTTTTGCCGTCTTGGCCGCGCCGGGCGCTGGAATGACTGAAAAGTCTCTCGTTGCGGGAAGTAAAAATAAGTGGTATGATGATCTCCAAGGGAGAGATTGTATGAAGGAAGCACAGTATCAAAAGATGACGGCGTTCTGCCGGAAAACAAAAACAAGAGAAAAGATTACTGCCGGAATCACCAAATATCTGCCGGATCTATTGGCGGCGGCTTATCCCACCGCTATTGTTGTTCTGCTGGTCCAAGGGCCTCCCTGGATCAGGCTTCTCAAATTCATTTTGGTGCCGCTGGCAGCCCTGATTTTAGTAACGGTACTGCGGCACGTATTCCACGCGCCCAGACCCTATGACCAGATGAATTATTATCCCTTAATTTCTCACAAGCCCGGAAATTCGTTCCCCAGCAGGCATACCGCCAGCTCGGTGATTATCGCCATGGCTTTTTGGTATGTCTGCCAGCCGTTAGGAATCATCGCCGCGGCGCTGGCTGTGCTTGTGGGAATTTCCCGAGTCGTCGCCGGGCTGCATTATCCCCGGGATGTGCTGGCCGGAGCGGCAGTCAGCCTAGTCGTGGGCGGGTTGGGCTTTTGGGTGGTTTAGAGAACCGGCCTTCAGGGGATGATTTTGCTGAATGATGTAAATCCCGGCTTTTGAGGAGAACGAGCTGTTTTCTCAAGAGCCGGGATTTTTTATCAGACGGCAGGAAAGCCTGCAAAAGCGCAAGAATGCTGGAGCGGTTTTCCAGGCGGCTTTTCGTCAGCTTTGAGTGACGCGCCGCTGCGCGAAACTATTTTACCCCCGACATAAGCGGCGTCTCTCCCTATCACCAAGCAATCAGCTTCTCCCGCCGATGCTTTATAAGGCGGAGCGTAAAATGGCGGGCAGGTTCCCGGCGCTTATGAGGCGTTTGGTTTCTTGTTCTATTCTCCGATCCGGGGGGGTGGACTTTGAGGCAGCCGGCCGCCTGGGCATCAACGCCCAAAGAGCGCTGTCTCTTCCCGGAAGGGTAGCGCCGCAGGCGGCGGGAGAAATCATCAAAACCACCATTTACCATATGATTGAGGAGGGAGCAGAATGACACTGAGTGATTTAACCGTCGGTTACGCGCTGTGCGGCTCCTTTTGCACCTTTGAGAAAGCGATTGCCCAAATGCGGGCGTTAAAGGAGCAAGGGGCCACAGTGCTGCCGATTATGTCGGAAAACGCTTGCAATACTGATACCCGTTTTGGCCGTGCCAGCGATATTGTCTGGGAAATAGAGGATATTTGTGGCCGAAAAATTATCAAATCCATCGTTGAGGCGGAGCCCATAGGCCCGAAAAAAATGTGCGATATCATCGTAGTGGCCCCGTGTACCGGCAATACCCTTGCAAAATTGGCTAACGCCATTACAGATACCTCGGTGACAATGGCCTGCAAAAGCCATTTGCGCATTGGGAGGCCGGTGCTTTTGTGTTTAGCCACCAACGATGGACTCGGCGCCACCGCTAAAAATATAGGCGCCATGATCAACACAAAGAATATTTATTTTGTCCCCTTCTCTCAGGATGATTATGATAAAAAGCCGAAATCCCTGGTGGCGCATTTTGAGATGATTCCTGAATCAGTACTGGCGGCCATGGAAGGGAAACAATTAAAATTATGAAATAAATTGCCCAAACCTCCCTCTGGAATAAACTGTATAACCATTAAAAAATGCCCTGCTTCGTTTAGAATCAGGGCATTTTTAGATTTTAGATTGGATTCAGACAGGTCCTTTATTGGGGAAGCTGAAGCTCGGCGCGGTTGACTACTAGATATTGACCCTCTTGAACGGTCACATAAACATCGCCGCTGAAATTCTCATTGGTAATAATGCTGTCAAAGCCCTCAGAGGCCAGACTGCTGCTTCTCACCTCATAATAACCGTCGTATTCAGCGTTATTGCGGAGCTTATATTCCCCGGCGGGGATATCAACGCCTACCCGGTACATTCCTTCCGGAACTACACCGGAGGAGATATCCACCTTGGGAGCTTTATCCAGAGGCACCATCGTGCAGCGCTGAATGGTCAAATACTGTCCATCCTCCACGGTGAGATAGCGGCGGCCGTCAAAATTATCGTTGTCGATAATGTCCTCCAGTTCCCCGGTGGAAGAGGAGTTCACCTCGTAATAGGCGGAGAACTCAGAAGCCGGCAGCAGGACATATTCCCCCGCAGGAAGATCGGCGCCGATTTTATACATTCCCTCTCCGTAAGAATCCTGAATAGCAGCAGAACCGCCGTTAGAGGAAGCAGTGGAGCTTGCGGAACCGGCGCCTTCGGCAATCTGCAAGGTCGCCAGGACATCCACCAAGGGCTGAATCCCATCAGAAGAGGAAAGCAGCGGCCGGAAATAATCCACCGACATGAGATCGTCGCCGATGGTGTAATAGAAGCTGTTAATCTCGTAGTCAATATCAGATACATAAGCGTAATAGGTATGGAGCTTGCCGGAGATCCCGCCGACAGAGGTTTCCTCTAGGCTGATGTATTGGTAATCATCGTAGCCCTGAGCGTAGGTTTCAAGATAATCGTTTTCGGAATAATACTGTGCTTCGTCAGCAAAGCAGTAAATGATGATGGTTTCGTCAGCAGATGGATACAAGAAGATAGTCCCATCCTCTTTACTGTCCCTTTCCCATTCGGAAGGAACAGTAAAGGAAGCGCTGCCAATGGTAAGGGTAACCGTTTCGCCGGAAGGAGCGGAGGAAGCGCCGTCAGACGCTTGGCTGGAAACGCTGCTGGAGGCCGCGCCGGAGGGGGGAACGGGCTCCGTGGATTTATTGTTGTTCAGCAGCACCAACAACACGACGATCAATACAATGATCAAGGCGGCGATTCCTAATACAATGCCTAAAACAAGCTTGTTGGATTTTTTAGGCGGCGTAGGATCCTGAGGATATCCGGGCTGATTTGGGTAAACAGGCGGGGTGCCGCCGTTATTGCTTTGAGGATAAGCGGGAGGAATGTTCCCGGCGTAATTTTGGGGATAAGCGGGCGGCGGGCCGCCGGCCTGGCCATAAGGGGCGGATGGCATTCCATTCACTTGTTCCTGGTGACCGGCAGGAGGCACAGCACTTGGGATATCCTCACATTTAGAGGGTGCTTCCTGCGCTGCGGAGCCGGAGGCAGAGAAACTATCTTGGGAGATACTCTCTTGATAAACAGGCGCAGACTGTGGCGCAGACGGAACTGATCCGCCTGCGGCAGAGATTTCCTCTGCAACGCTGCCAGGGGAGCTGTTTTCCGGCGGCGCAGTAAACTCAGAGGCGGGCCAATTACCCATTGGATCCTGAGAAGAGCCGGTATTGGGAGATGGGACAGGGGTCACAGGTTCGGAAACCGGAGTGCCGCAGTTTGTACAGAATTTGGAGCCGGGCATCAACTCGTTACCGCAATGAACACATTTCATAAGATCACTCTACCTTTCTTGCGGCCTATCCGCATTTATACAGCGTTTTCATGCGCCTTTAAAGACGGCCGCAAACCTTGATTTCAGTATAATATAGAAAGTATGTTTTGTAAATGGTTTGACACATTTTGTCGCTTTTTCCGGTATAATTTCATTCCTGACGCGCGTTTCCCGCCGTTTTATGATATAATATTCTCAACCTATCATGGTTGGAAGGGCTGCCGATGCTTAGAGAAGATCTTAGCCTGTGTTTAGACCGTGCGCCGAAACACATAACGCCTCTCCGGGCGGAGCTGGATTTAAACGGCCTTCCGCGCTGACAACCATGATCTGGTAAGCTTAGCATAGCGCCGTATGAAGGTAGGAGAAAACTATGAAATACTGTCCGAAATGCCGTTTAGTGTATCCTGACAGCCGAGAGCAGTGCAGCTGCGGAAGAATCTTAAAACATTACGAGGTCTTGCGGGGAGATACGCCTGTGCGCGTGGCCCGGACGTCAGGGCTTGAAAAGGATAGAATTACGGGGGCCCTGGCAGACGCCGGGATTCCGTACAGCGAAACCCCTGTTCGGGAAAGAAATATGAGTGAGGCCGTCGCTGGACAGGGAAGCGTGGAATGGGAGCTCTGCGTTCCCTATGAGGCTTTAGAGCAGGCCAGGGAAGCGCTGTACGGTATTGGCGCCGACGCGGAGGAAGAACCTGGGGAAGAGGCCTCCCAGCTGCGGGAAAAGCCGGCCGAGACGCCTTCCGCCAAGGGGAAGGCTGAGGAAAAGAAGTCGGGACAGTGGGAAGAGATGAGCAATCAAAAGCGCTGGTTCTGGCGTATTCTTTCCATGATCCTGTTTTTCCTGCTGGTGTGGGGCGTGGTAAGCGCTACCGACTGGGTGATGGCTCTTATTATGGGAAACAAGTAATGCTGCGGGAAAATTGTTATCTTTACCTAAAGGACGGAAGGCGTTTGGGCTATTTGGAATGCGGTGATCCCAAAGGGAAGCCGGTGCTCTGCTTTCACGGCTATCCCGGCAGCCGGCTGGATTTTCGCTGGTTGGAGCAGGCGGCCGGGAATCGCGGGTTAAAGCTGATTGCGGTCGGCCGGGAATCGGGCTTTCCGACCCGGTGGAGCCAAGGAGCCTTACTGATTTCGGCGGAGACATAGAGGAGCTGATGGAGCGGCTTCGGCTGAAAAGGCCGGTGGTGATGGGAGTATCCGGCGGGGGGCCTTATGTTCTGGCCTGTTTGAGCAGGCTGGAAAAGAAAATTCGGGCCGGCGTGGTGGTGTGCGGCCTGGGGCCGATGGATACGGAGGACAGCGCCAAGGGGATGAACGCCTCCAATGCCAGTTTATTTTACTGCGCCCGGAATTATCCCGGTACTGTCAGGTTCATTTTGAGAATCACCAAGTATATGATGACGAAGAAGGTGGATACCTATTACCGGCTGATGGGAAAAGTGCTGCCGGACAGCGACCAAAAGCGTATGGGGAAGATCACAGGGGAAAACCGTCAGAAAGTTCTTTCCGCCAACCGGGAAATATTCCGTCAGGGGAGCAGGTACCTGGCCCAGGAAGCGGTGCTTTACACCAAGCCCTGGGAGTTTTCCCTAAAGGAGCTGCGGCCTCCCATCCATTTTTGGCACGGATACCTGGATAAGAACGCCCCGATTCGCTCGGCCATGCGCCTGTGCCGCCAGGCGCCTCAAAGCGTGAGTCATTGGCTGGTGGGCGAGGGGCATTTGATCCTGAACCGGCATGCTGCCGAAATTTTAGACAGCATTTGCTCTATGTTTGGAATGGGGACGATTGACAGAGAAAAAAAAGTGGGGTACTATAAAAAAGATAAAAAAATTCTGCTGAAAAAAGAATTCACACAGACAAATCGGGAGGTTACTATGAGCGAATATAAAATCAATACAAAATGCGTACAAGCCGGCTATGAGCCGAAAAACGGCGAGTCCCGGGTGGTTCCGATTGTTCAGAGCACCACCTTCAAGTACGATTCGGCGGATACACTGGGCAGGCTTTTTGACCTGGAGGAATCCGGCTATTTTTACACCCGTCTCGCCAACCCCACTGTGGACACAGTGGCGAAAAAAATTGCCGCCCTGGAAGGCGGCGTGGGAGCGGTGCTGACCTCCTCCGGCCAGGCGGCCTCTATGATGTCTGTGACCAATATCTGCCACAGCGGCGACCATGTGGTGTGCGCCAGCGCGATTTACGGCGGCACCTTTAATCTGTTCAACAAAACCTTGCGGGAGCTGGGAATCGACTTCACTTTTCTGCCGCCGGAGGCCGCGGAGGAGCAGATCAACGCCGCGTTCCAGGAGAATACCCGCTGTGTGTTTATCGAGAGCCTTTCCAATCCCGCTTTGGTGGTGGCGGATATCAGCCTTTATGCTAAGCTGGCTCACAGCCACGGCGTGCCGCTGATCGTGGACAATACCTTTCCCACTCCCATCAACTGCCGGCCTTTTGAGTTTGGGGCCGATATTGTGGTTCACTCCACCTCAAAATACATGGACGGCCATGCGGTAGCCTTAGGCGGCGTGGTGGTCGACAGCGGGAACTTTGACTGGAAAAACGGGAAATTTCCGGAATTTACCGAGCCGGATGAGTCTTACCACGGCGTGGTGTACGCCGATACCTTTGGCAGGGCGGCCTATATAACCAAGTGCACCACGCACATCATGCGGGATATGGGCATGATGCTCAGCCCGGAAAACGCCTTTTTGCTGAATCTTGGCCTGGAAACCCTGTTCCTGAGGGTGGAGCGCCACTGTCAAAACGCCATGGAGGTGGCAAAATTTCTGGAGGCTCAGGAGCAGGTGGAGTGGATCAACTATCCCGGCCTGCCCAGCAGCAGGTATTACCAGCTGGCACAGAAATATATGCCGAAGGGCACCTGCGGCGTCATTGCCTTTGGCGTGAAGGGCGGCAGAGAAGCCGCCGCCAAGCTGATGGAGGCTCTGAAGCTGGCGTCTATTGTGATCCATGTGGCGGACTGCCGTACCTGCGTGCTCCATCCCGCCAGCACCACCCACCGCCAGTTAAACGAGCAGCAGCTGAAAGAATGCGGCGTAGAGCCGAACATGATCCGGATGTCTGTGGGCATTGAGGATGTAGAAGATATTATCGCCGATTTAAAGCAGGCGTTTGAAAAGCTTTCTTGACAGAAGCCGGGGCATACTTCGGGTGTGCCCTTCTTTTGTAGAAGCTGGTTTTCATTGTATTCCGGTTTGATCCTGTTAAAAGCCTTTGTCAACCCGAACGAGGGGCCGCGAGGGGCTTTCCCGCTTTCCACGGGGGAGCGGCCTCCTTTTGAAAGGGTATGGGCGGCCTTCTTAGGAGAAGTTTCCAACATCCTGCTTTTTGGAGGGCCGCCGGAAGCCTCCAGCCGTGCAATAAATGGAGGAACCGGCGGTTCCCACGGCAGAGGGATTGTGCCGATTTTTAGAGAAGAGGGAAAGCATCTGGTTTGCCGGCGGTTCCGGAGACGCGGCTGAAAAGGGGAGGGAGAGCCATGGAGGAGTCTATTCGGGAAAAGCTGAAGCATTGGCTGGAGCATGGAATGATTTTCCTAAAATGGGTGGCTTGCGCCCTGCTGATGGGCTTGGTGCTGGGGGCCGCCGGCACTCTGTTTCACTACTGTGTGGACGGAGCCAACCGTTACAGCGGCCAGTATCCTTACCTAATCTGGTTTCTGCCCTTGGGCGGCCTGCTGATCGTGTTTCTTTATAAAATTACGAAAATGGAGCGGGATCAGGGAACAGATCTGGTGATTCGGTCGGTCCGCTCCACAGAACCGATTTCTATTAAGACAGCGCCGCTGATTTTTGTCAGCACGGTCCTCACCCACCTGCTGGGCGGCTCCGCCGGGCGGGAGGGCGCCGCTCTTCAGCTGGGAGGCAGCATGGCGGCTCAGGTTGGACGATGGTTCCGGTTCGACGAGAAAGATGAACGGATCATGGTTATGTGCGGCATGAGCGCCGCTTTTTCCGCCCTTTTCGGCGCCCCGCTGACGGCGGCGGTGTTTTCCCTGGAGGTAATCAGCGTAGGCGTCATGTACTACTCCGCCTTGGTGCCTTGCGTGCTGTCCGCCGTGGTGGGCTGCGGTGTGGCGGTCTATTTCGGCGTGATCCCCGTCAGGTTTCATTTGACCGGGATTCCGGAGATGGGAGCGCTTCCGTTAGGAAAGGTAATCCTGCTGGCGGCATTGTGCGCTGTGCTCAGCGTGGTGTTTTGCCTAGTGATGCATCTTTCCGGCAAGGCCTATGGCAGGCTGCTGAAAAACAGATATCTTCGCATTTTAGCCGGCGGCCTGCTGGTAATCGGCCTTACCTATTTATTCCAGACCCGGGACTATAACGGTGCGGGTATGGAGGTGATCCGCCGAGCCATCGACGGCGGAGAGGCCCGGCCGGAGGCTTTCGCCCTAAAGCTGGCGCTGACAGCGGTGACCCTGGGAGCAGGCTACCGGGGCGGCGAAATCGTCCCCGCTTTCTTTGTGGGAGCCACCTTTGGCTGCGTCATGGGCCCTCTGATTGGGCTGGATCCCTCCTTCGCGGCGGGGATTGGTTTGATTGCCCTGTTCTGCGGCGTGGTCAATTGTCCGCTGACCTCTCTGCTGCTGGGAGTGGAGCTGTTCGGCGCGGAGGGAATCCTATATTACGCCGTAGCCGCGGCGGTCAGCTATATGCTTTCCGGTTATCACGGCCTATACCGGGGCCAGAAGATTTTGTATTCAAAAACAGAGCCGACCTTTATCAATACGTCGTCTACATAGAGAGCTTTTTAGATTAAATAAATGCGGGCGCTGAAAAGGAAAGCGTCTTACTGCGCCCGTTAGGCCTGGCGATAGCTTTGCTGTGGAAACAACGTCAGACGGCTTTTTTCGAGAAAGAAAAGCTTATCCGAGAAAAGTTGTCTGCTTTTTGTATAAATTATCACGAAATGGTCAGTTAGTTGTAAGAAATCTGTGGGATTTGAGACAACTTGCATAAGGAATGTTAAACTAAGAATTGTAACAGGGAGGACAACCAATGAGACATCTGATCGATCCGCTGGATTTTTCTGTGGAAGAGATCGACGCCCTGCTGGATCTGGCAGGGGAAATCGAGCGCAACAGGGAGAAATACAGCCATCTGTGCGATGGCAAGACCCTGGCCACCTTGTTTTACGAACCCAGTACCAGAACCCGCTTAAGCTTTGAAGCCGCGATGCTGAATTTAGGAGGCCGGGTGTTGGGCTTTGCCTCTGCCGACAGCAGCTCCGCTGCCAAAGGGGAAAGCATTTCCGATACGATTCGGGTGGTTTCCTGCTATGCGGACATCTGCGCCATACGCCACCCGAAGGAAGGCGCCCCAAAGGTGGCATCCCAGTTTTCCGGGATCCCGGTGATCAATGCCGGAGACGGCGGACACCAGCATCCCACCCAGACACTGACCGACCTGCTGACCATTCGGTCTCTGAAAGGCCGCTTGGGTGATCTGACCATCGGGCTGTGCGGAGACTTGAAGTTCGGCAGGACGGTACACTCTCTCATTAAATCCTTGTCCCGCTATCAGGGCATCCGCTTCGCTCTGATTTCCCCTGACGAGCTGCGTCTGCCGGACTACATCCGCAAAGAAGTGCTGGACCGGGAGGGGATCCCTTATGAGGAGGTCAGCGACCTGGAGGACGTCATGGGCAAGCTGGATATTTTGTACATGACCCGGGTGCAGCGGGAACGGTTCTTTAACGAAGAGGATTATGTGCGCTTGAAAGACTGTTACATCCTGACCAGTAAAAAGATGGCGGCGGCAAAGCCCGATATGGCAGTCTTACATCCTCTGCCCCGGGTAAATGAGATCGCCACCGAGGTGGACAGCGATCCCCGGGCGGCCTATTTCAAACAGGCCCAATACGGGGTTTACGTTAGAATGGCGCTGATCGCAACCTTATTAAATCTTGCTGGGAGGGAACCGGAATGCTGAATATCGACAGCTTAGACTCTGGCATTGTGATCGACCACATCAAAGCGGGCTCCAGCATGGAGATTTACCGTTATCTCCGCCTGGATCAGCTGGATTGCTGCGTGGCCATCATCAAAAACGCCAAAAGCAATAAATACGGAAAAAAGGACATTATCAAAATTGAGGGCATCACCGAGATCAATACGGATATTTTAGGCTTTATCGACCATAATATCACGGTGAACGTCATCAAGGATGGAGTCATTGCGGAGAAAAAGGCCATCGGCCTGCCCAATGAGATCCATAATGTGATCAAATGCAAAAATCCCAGATGCATTACGTCAGTGGAGGAGGGCATCGAGCAGGTGTTCCGCCTCAGTGACCGGGAACGGCATTTGTACCGCTGTATTTACTGCGAGCAGGAATTTAAGCGCTGATTTGGTCTGCGAACAAAGAGTGCGAATAAGGATGTGAGCCTGTCGGGGCTTGCATCCTTTCTTTTTTCGACAGAATAGGGAAAGGCTTCCGGGGTATCATACCAAATAAGGAGGCGCTTACCATATGAATCAGGAACCAAGAAGATATACCAGAGCCGACTACCGCAGGGCGGTACGGCGCCGCAGAATAAAAGCACGGGTGGGAATTGTCAGCGCGGCGGCCGCCGTGCTGCTGCTGGTGATCGGCGCGGGCGTTTTGATTGTCAACCGCCTGCTTCCGGGCATTACCGTCAATACGGCGGGAAAGCCGGAAAGTGCCCAGACGTCGGCTGTTCAGGAGCCGGGCGGGAAGAGCAGCGGAGAAGGCGGCGGATCTCCCAAAACCGGCGGGACGGATTTTACTCAGTGGAACCAGGAATGCCCCTGGAATTTAATCGTTGTGAATGTTGACAATCCCGTTCCCACGGGTTACGATGTAATTACGGAAAAATACGACGGAACCATGGAGGTGGATTCCAGGATCATGGAGCCGCTGTGCGATATGATCCGGGCAGCCCGGGCGGATGGAGTGTCCCTGTGGATTTCCTCCGGTTACCGGTCCAACCAGCTCCAGCGCCGGCTTTATGAGGATGAAACCGCCAGCTATCTGGAAAAAGGCTATCCCCGGGATAACGCGGAATCGATGGCCGCCAACGCGGTGGCGGTGCCGGGAACCAGCGAGCATGAGACGGGCCTTTCCGTGGATCTGAACGAGGTTTCCGACGACTTCAAATACACCGAGGCCTACCGTTGGCTGAGCGAAAACGCTGAGGATTACGGCTTTGTGCAGCGGTACCCTGAGGATAAACAGGAGATCACAGGGATCATCACCGAGCCGTGGCACTACCGGTATGTAGGACAAGCCGCAGCCAAAGCCATGAACGCCAAAGGCCTGTGCCTGGAGGAATACGCGGCGGGGCTGATGGATGGCTCCCTAGAGATGCCGCGGTCAGAATAAACTGAGAACGAGCTGGAACGAAAAAGCGGGAGCGGAGCAGGAAAAGAGGAGAAAAGCTATGCCGAAAATTCTGATCGTTGAGGACGACCAGACCATATCTAAGCTGATCGCCGCCAGCCTGAGCATTTCAGGGTATGAAAGCGTACCCTGTTTTGACGGGAACGAGGCGGTACATATGGTGAGAAACGAGGAGTTCGACCTGATTTTATTGGATATCATGCTGCCAGGGCTGGATGGCTTTCAGGTGATGGAAAAAATTCGGGAAACGGGAACGCCGGTAATTTTTTTAACTGCCATGGGAGACGTTTCCGACCGGGTCAAGGGCTTGAAGTCAGGAGCGGAGGATTATATCGTAAAGCCCTTTGAGCCCTTGGAGCTGCTGGCAAGGATTGAGATCGTGCTGCGCCGGTTCAACCGGGAACAGAAGAATTTGAGTTTTCGGGACATTACCGTCAATATGGAGGAGAGGAGCGTCCGCCGGGGAAGCGAAATCATCGATTTGACCCCGAAGGAATACGATCTTCTGGTGCTGTTTTTAAAGCACCAGAACGTGGCGCTAAGCCGGGATAAAATCCTGATGGATGTCTGGGAGTGCTCGGCGAATATCGAAACCAGGACAGTGGACAACCATGTCCAGCGCCTGCGGAAAAAGCTGGGGCTGGAGGACTGCCTGAAAACGGTTTTTAAAGTGGGCTACCGTTTGGAAAACGACCTCTAAGGCTTGCGGCCGAAAACTGGGAAGGGGGATTCTATGCGCTTTTGGCAGAAAATATTCCTGATTTCCCTGGCGGTGCTTACCGTTGCGGTGAATACCATCGCCTATCTGCTGATCGGAAACAACCATCAGCTGAATAAGGAAAAAGAAATTAAATCCAGCGTGGATGAATACAGTATTGTGGTTTCATCCTTCCAGACTAATGTGCTTTACGAGCGCTACCGGTCCAGCGAGGCGGAGCTGGACGATACCCAGATCACCCAGATTGCCCGGGAGTTTTCCTACCTGTTCACTCTGGATAATTTGTACATACAGCTCAACAAGGGCGAGGAACGGGTATTCTCTAACTTTACCCGGGATCTGCCGGACAATCTATACGAGAATGTGAATCAGCTCAGCGAGGGCGACGCCCGTGTGCTGATCCGCCGGGATGACGACAGCCGGGTTTACCTTTACATCACCTCGCCGGTGACGATTCAGAGCAGTAATTATTTTTTTACTACTATTAAAGATATTACCAATATTTACGATGTGAAAAATGATCAGCTCCGTTTCTTCAGCGTGCTGGGGCCTATTGTTTCCGTGGTAGTGGCGTTTATCATGCTGATTCTCTCAAAGCTGCTGACCAGCCGGATCAACCGGCTGCGGAAGTCCACCATGAAGGTGGCCAACGGAGAATATAACGCCATAGAAATTAAGTCTAAGGATGAAATCGGGGAACTGACCGCCGACTTCAACACCATGACCGAGGCGGTTAAGCAGAAGGTGGAAAAGCTGGAGGATATCGCCAGCGAGAGAAAGGTGTTTATCGATAATATGACCCATGAGATGAAAACGCCTTTAACCTCTATCATCGGTTTTTCCGACTTGCTGCGAAGCGCCCGCCTGGATGACGAAACGGTTCATGATTACGCGGAGAGCATTTATAAAGAGGGGAAATATCTCAAATCCATCTCATCGAAGCTGATGGATCTGATTTTGCTGCGCCAAAAGCCGGAAATGACGGAAATCGACGTTCCCCGCCTGGTGGAGGAAATCGACGAAAGCGTGCGCCCCATCGCTTCCAGCAGGCAGGTGGCGTTTTCCGCCGCCTCGGTGGAGGCGAAGCTGGTGTGCGACCGGGAGCTGATTAAATCCCTGCTGTACAACCTGATCGACAACGCGGTAAAGGCGTCCCAGCCGGGAACGTGCGTGACGCTTAACGCCTATTTTACCCAGGACGGCGTCATGGAGTTTTCCGTAGCCGACCAGGGCAGCGGTATTCCCAAGGAAGAGCTGGATAAAATTTTCGAGCCCTTTTACCGGGTGGACAAGGCCCGGTCCCGGAAATACGGCGGAGCTGGACTGGGACTGGCCTTGTGTATGGAAATTGCTCATGCTCACGCCGCGACTCTGGAAATCGAAAGCGAGGTCGGCAGGGGAACGGTGATCCGCCTGCGCTTTGACGGAAAAGGAAAGGGGTCGGTGCTGTGAGATTTGATAAAAATACCGGGAAAACCATAGCGTTCGCCTGCGTGATTTTATTCGCCGGCATCCTGTTTTCCACCTGGGTTCTGCCCGCTGCCACAGAGGATAAAAGCGAACAGGCGGTCGTAATGCCGGTGACGCTGAATAACCCGCAGAAAATTATCGAAAGCCCCGCGATGAAAGCGGATCCGCAAAAGCTGTACCCGGCGGCCTACAGCCTCCGGGAACCGCTGAATACCAGTCAGATTGACGAAACGGTGGTTCAGGCAAGGAATCTGTTTTTGAAGAACGTCAGCGAGGATGTGGAATACCTGTTCAACCTGAAGATAGACAGCGTGATTATGGAGAAATACGCTGAGGCCTGGAGACTGACGCCGGGAAAGGTAACGGTGCCTTCCGAGCCGGTATGGGAGCCTGATGACGCTCAAAGCGGCGGCGTGTCGCCTCAAACCGGCAGCGGGCCGGAAGGAACCTTATCAGAGCCAGGCGCTGAGGATCCTGAGAGCGGAAGCACAGGAACCAGCGAGGAGCCTCAGGACAGCTCTTTAGAGCCTTCTGATGAGGAAAAAGAGCCGGAGGCAAAGCTTCAGCAGGAGGAATATGAAAGGCAGCAGGAGGAGTATCAAAAGCGTCTCCGGGAGTATGAACAGTATCTTTATGAGGAGGAAAAGGGCGACGCCTTTTCGCTGGATATCCTATTTACCGACGCCAAATCCACTACCTGGCGCATTACCGCCTGCGGTTATGCGGATGAGATCATCGCGCTGCACTGTGTCAAGGAGGATATCGAGGTGACGCCGGTCAGTATTTTTCAGGAAAGGAGCCTGGATTTAGCGGATACTGTTACGGCGAAAATGGACAGCGCGGTTTCTCTGTTTTATTCCAGAATAGGCTCGATAAGAGATGTGAATGATATCTATGAGAATGGGTATTATTGGAACTATATGGAGCTGTGCTTAGAGTCGCCCTCCTCAGAGCTCTACTGGAATATTTATGGATGGACGCCGGACCGGGTTCTGATCGCCGGATTCCGCGCAGAAACGAATACTCCGGTTTGCTATGGCCTGGTTCCTTGGTCAGAGAGCCTTTCTGACCTTTTGCTTGGATACGGCTATGATCCGGAGGTGTTCAGCGGCGCGGGCGGCTACGGATATTGAGTTTTTTTACGGAAAGCCTTTCCACCTATGGGAAAATTTGATATAATAATTCATTATGGAAGAATAAAGGGGAAATGAACATGGAAGTCAGAACACGGTATGCGCCGAGTCCTACCGGGTTTATGCATGTGGGTAATCTGAGAACGGCGCTTTATGAATATTTGATCGCCAAATCCCAGGGCGGGAAATTCATTCTGCGGATCGAGGACACCGACCAGGAGCGGCTGGTGGATGGCGCTGTGGAGGTAATCTACCGCACGCTGGATATGGTAGGCCTGAAGCATGACGAGGGCCCGGATGTGGGCGGTGAATACGGCCCGTATGTACAGAGCCAGCGAAAGGATATGTACAAGCCCTATGCGGAACAGCTGGTGAAAGAGGGCAAGGCTTATTACTGCTTCTGTACCAAAGAGAGGCTGGACGCCCTCCACCAGGAGCAGGGCGTCGGCGGCGGTTACGACCGCCACTGCCGGGATCTGCCCCAGGAAGAGGTAGACAGGCTTCTGGCTCAGGGAGTCCCCTATGTTATTCGTCAGAAAATGCCGCTGGAGGGCTCTACCACCTTCCAGGACGCGGTTTACGGAGAGATCACGGTGGAAAATAAGGAGCTGGAGGATCAGATTCTGCTGAAGGCCGACGGCTATCCGACCTATAACTTTGCCAACGTTATCGACGATCACAGTATGCATATCACCCATGTGGTGAGGGGATGTGAATATCTGTCCTCTGCGCCGAAATACAACCTTTTGTATGAGGCGTTCGGCTGGGAGGTTCCCACTTATGTGCATTTGCCGCTGATTATGGGGAAAAATGAGGATGGCAGCGTTTCCAAGCTTTCCAAGCGTCATGGCGCGACCGGATTTGCAGACTTGGTGCGTGAAGGATATCTGCCTGAGACGATTGTAAATTATATCGCTCTGCTGGGCTGGTGTCCGAAGGAGAATCGTGAGCTGTTTACGCTGGACGAGCTTGCACAGAACTTCTCGATTGACGGAATCAGCAAATCTCCTGCTGTGTTTGATTACGATAAGCTCAAGTGGTTCAATGCGGAATATATCCGCTCCATGGAGCCGGAAAAGTTCCTCTCACTTGCCATGCCGTATTTCCGTGAGGTCTTCGGAGAAAAGGAGTGCGATTGGCAGGTTCTTGCCTCTATTCTGCAGCCTCGTGTCATCCAAATGACACAAATCCCGGAGATGATTTCTTTCTTCCGCGAGCTGCCTGATTATCCTGCCGATTTCTTTGTCAACAAGAAGAGTAAGACGAACCTGGAGAATTCCGGGGCAATGCTGGAGGCTGCTATCGCTGAACTGGAGCAGATTAATGACTGGAAGCTCGATATTCTCCATGAGGCTCTGATTTCGCTGGCGGGCCGGCTTGGCGTAAAGAATGGCACGCTTCTGTGGCCTGTACGCATTGCGGCTGCCGGTGTTCAGGTTACCCCCGGCGGGGCAATGGAGATTCTGACGATTCTCGGAAAAGACGAGGCCCTGCGCCGCCTGCGTATCGGCCTGAAAAAGC
>OGXX01002222.1_pt1 | contig 17966 bp, 13 predicted proteins | sample 1576301 | NCBI WGS metagenome assembly OGXX01 (sample SAMEA3541469, study PRJEB24748) | human gut metagenome | biome: human gut; feature: human-associated habitat; material: faeces | place: China | collected 2012
CAAAGTAACGGAAGAGTGGATGGCTTTACAATGTGTACTTTATCGGATGCTTACAATGCACAGAGGATGAACCGGAAATTGTTCGTCAAGGAAAAGGTTGGTTAGAAGAAAGTTAGTTTCTTCGACAGAATTCATTACAAAATGGGCTGCTATCAATTCAACATTGATGCAGCCCATTATTTATAGAGTCTGTTCTATATTATTTAATCAAAGATTCCGGATCCAAATGACCAGCTTCAATGTCCTTGAAATAACGGTAAGTTCCTACTTTCAATTCTTCAGTCGCAGCATCATCACATACGATAATACCTTTTTCATGCATCTGCAATGCACTGATTGTCCACATCTGAGTGATAGAACCTTCTACGGCATGATACAGTGCACGGGCCTTGTTGTGTCCATTCACGATAATCATCACTTCTTTGGCAGAAAGAACAGTACCCACGCCTACTGTCAAAGCAGTTTTAGGCACTTTATTGATATCATTGTCAAAGAAACGAGAGTTAGCAATGATTGTATCCGTAGTCAATGTTTTCTGACGAGTACGTGAGGTCAATGAAGAACCCGGTTCATTGAAAGCGATATGTCCATCAGGACCAATACCACCCATGAACAAGTCGATACCGCCATAAGACTTAATCTTTTCTTCGTAACGTGCACATTCTGCATCCAGGTCAGGAGCATTGCCATTCAGGATATTCGTATTTTCAGCCTTGATATCAATATGACTGAAGAAGTTATTCCACATAAAAGAATAATAGCTTTCCGGATGTTCTTTCGGCAGTCCTACATATTCATCCATATTGAATGTTACTACATTCTGGAAGGAAACGATTCCTTTCTTATTCAGATCGATCAAAGCTTTGTACATGCCCAGAGGAGAAGATCCGGTAGGACAACCCAATACAAACGGTTTTTCAGGGGTTGGATTGGCAACTTTTATTTTTGCAGCAACGTAATGTGCAGCCCACTGAGATACGGACTGATAGTCCGGCTGAATAATAAGTCTCATAAGTCGATTGTTTTATAGGTTAGTTAATAAATTAATAATCTTATTCACTGTTTTAACGGTCTTTCTTCAAGCGCTCTGCCATGGCATGTGCCAGATTCTCGCATTGAGTGTAGGTAATATCCCTCATCGCCTGCTTCATCTCTACCGGATCGCCTACCAGTTCAAATTTGCTCTTTTCTGCAAACTCTGCCATACGTTTCACCGCAGCACCTGCCCATGCGAAAGAACCGAAATACCCCAGATAACGTCCTTTCACCTCACGCACCAGAATCTTTGAAAGCAATGATTCTACCTCCGGGAAAATCTGATTGCTATATGTAGGAGAACCGATAATCAATCCCTTATAACGGAAAATATCTGCTATAATATAGGAAGGATGGCTCTTAGCAACATTATGCATTACGATATTCTTGATTCCTTGTGCAGAAAGTTCTTCGGCAATAGCCTCAGCCATTTGTTCTGTATTTCCATACATACTTCCGTATGCGATAACTACTCCCTCATCAGCGTCATAACGGCTCAAACGATCATATATACCGATCACTCTAGCTATATTTTCTGTCCACACCGGTCCATGAGTAGAACAAATAGCAGAAATAGGAAGTCCGCCAAGTTTCTGCAAAGCCTTTTGTACAGGACTTCCGTATTTACCTACGATATTAGAATAGTAACGAACCATTTCTCCCCAATACTTATCCAGATTAATACGGGTATCCAGAAAGCCACCGTCTACTGTACCGAAACATCCGAAGCCGTCGCCGGAGAAAAGAACTCCGTCAGTCTCATCAAATGTCATCATCGTTTCCGGCCAATGCACCATAGGGGTCATGTAAAAGCGCAGTTTATGGCGACCTAAAGCCAAAAAATCTCCGTCCTTCACCAGATATTGTTCCCCGGTCACACCGTAGAAACCTTCAATCATGCCGAATGTCTGCTTATTACCCACGATAATAATCTCCGGATAATGCTGTTTTATCAATCGGATAGATCCGGAATGGTCCGGTTCCATGTGATTTATTATTAAATAATTGATAGGACGTTCACCGATCACTTGCTTGATCTTACGCAGGTATACTTCAAAATAACAGATGTCTACTGTATCCACCAATGCCACCATTTCATCATCAATCAGATAAGAGTTATACGAAACTCCATAGGGCAACGGCCACATCGCTTCAAAACGGTGTTTATTACGGTCATTCACTCCCACGTAGTGGACATTTCCTTTAATTCTTGTTTTCTCCATTCTTCAACTTTATTAATTTCACTTTCACCACCGGCTTCCTCTAAAAAACAGGTAATTATTCAGTGGCAAATTTATCACCTGCAAAAATAATTCTTTTTTCCGAATCCCTGTACTTCTTCCCTTGATAAGCACCTCTTTCTTTCATTCTTTTTTGCAAACGTACTACAAATTCATAATTTTTCAATCCCCAGTCCGGAGCTATTAATAAATCTTTAGGAGATTGAGAGACAAAACGTTCTACAACCATATCCGGACGAAGATGTTCGACATAGTCAATCACCAGATCAATATATTCGTTTACCTCCGTGAACAGATGAAAATCCGCCGGGTTTATATCATATTCGTGCGCCATACGGGTCCCGCGAATCAACTGTAACTGATGAATTTTAAGAGTTGACAAAGGAAGTTCAGACAGGATTCCCGCTTGCGCCACCATAGCGTCAGATGTTTCTCCCGGAAGTCCTAGAATGATATGTCCGCCTACGAGAATGCCACAAGCAGCCGTCCGCCCGACAGTTTCCACGGTATCCTCATAAGTATGTCCGCGGTTTATGCGCTGCAAAGTTCTATCACAAGTACTCTCAATACCGTATTCTACCATTAGAAAAGCGTGTTTGTTCAATTCCTCCAGATAGCGCAACAACCCTTCCGGCATACAATCCGGACGAGTACCAATCACCAACCCCACTACGTCTTCTACTTCCAACGCTTCCTCATATTTACGTTTTAATCCTTCTAACTCTGCATATGTATTAGTATATGCCTGAAAATAGGCCAGATATTTCATTTCAGGATATTTACGGGCAAAGAAACATTTACCTTCCTCCAACTGAGCAGTGACCGACTTCTCTGTCCGGCAATAATCAGGATTAAAGGTCTGGTTATTACAATAGGTACAACCGCCCCACCCTTTCGTCCCGTCACGGTTAGGACAAGTGAAACCCGCGTTCAACGAAATCTTTTGTACTTTATAGGGAAAATACTTACGCAGAAAAGTTGGAAAATCATTATATAGAAGATGAGTTGACATATTCATTACTGTTCATTCATTATTTAATCTACAAACATAAGAAAAATTAGCGAGGTAAAAAAAGATGCCCCAAAATATCTTCAATATATTAAAATAATCATAAATACCATAAGATAAATTAATAAATATTGCAAAAGGAGAAACTATTTAACTAGATTTGTCTTGATTTTAGGCATTGACGGGAGGACACTTGTGAAAGTATTGTGCAATTTATTCCCCAATTATGATTTCATCTCACCATACCCCATGCAACTCACGTCAATAAAATAATCCTCTTTGTATTCTTTAACCAGAATATAAAGAGGATTTTATATGAGGATACTAAACAATAGTATATGTATGCTTATTTTTGATTAATAAATGAAAGTTTTATCTTCAGTCATAAAATCAGTTTTATAATCCCAGTCTTTCTTTCAATAATCTGTAACCGGAAAGGCTTACCCGGAGCTTAACCCCGTTTTTTAGTAATAATTGATATGTTTCTTTCCCGAACAGTTCAACCCGTGATATCTGTGTTACGTTGACAATAGTCGAACGATGAACACGAACAAATGTTTCAGGCGGCAGATGCGTTTCAAAATATTTCATAGTTTGTTCTTTCAGGTATTCTCCTGAAGGAGTGATTAACATCACATAATCACCACAAGCTTGTATGTAGATTAGTTCATCCGCTTTAATCAAATGAATACGTGAACCGTCTTTCACTGTGATTCGATCAATTAATCCAGCCGGAACTTCCACCGGTGCCTCAACTACCTGATGCTCAATCAGTTCTTTTTCAAGTTCCTGATTCAAAACTTCTTCTTTAGCGGTAATCAAACGATACCAAAGAGTTACCGCAATCAGAACCGGCAACCCGAACAATAACCGGAAAGGGATTGTCTGTGTAAAAGGGATATAGGATATACCTGCTATCCGTACCATACTATCACAAACCATAAAACAACCTGCCAGCCAAAGCAGACTTCCTACCACTATCATGATAATATCTGTCTGCAACAACGAAACGAGCCCGACAACATACCATGCCAAATAGGCTAAGGCAGCTAACCAACCCATCGTTGCTATCCCATCTACCAAGGCAGGAAGGTAATCAGCTCCGGTGTATAGGCAGACTAATGCTACCTGAGCCGCAACCAACACCAGCAAAAGCAGCAGTATCGGAATCCAACGATAAGGGTAATCTATAATTGGATGTGCTTTCATACACTAGTCTTTTATCTCCAGACCTCCAAAAGAAAGCGTACCTCGAACTACTAATATGCTCTCATAGTTAATATCCCCGTTATGCCAACGTTTATCATCACAGCCACCGAAGAAAGTATTACATTTGAATACTACTTTCCAATCGGAAGGAACATAAATCTCAACTCCTCCCCAGCTACAGTCCAGATCGATATAAGTTTCTCCCAACGCAATATGGGTATGACGCAAATCAATAACTGTACCCCCGAACGAAGTACGAACAATAGCTCCTTTAAATAGCTCATCAAGTACGACATGACGTGCCGCTCCCCAAACATTTTCCGAATGCAAAAAGCCATCGACAGACTCGCATTGTTGCTGTTCTTCTTTAAAGTTCATACCCAGACCTCTCCGTTTCATCCATTCCTTGCGATGATGTGCCATATGGCTATGAGACCAAGGCCCTCTTCTTCGGGATTTGAAAATCAACAAAACACCCGCTATTATCAAAGCAAGAGGCCAGACCATTGCCTGAGAATTCTCAGGCAACCATGAAAGCCCACCCAATAAGAAATAGACACCAATCAACAAAAGAATTATTCCTCCTACAAAATGGCAACGTATCATCGAATATATACCTAATATAATAAAAAGAGAATACCAGGATACTATCGTGCTAAACAATTCAGCAGTAATCCATCCCATATTGCGGGCAAACAGTAGTATCCCCGAAAGGATAAAAAGTGAAGCTACCAGATATTTACCGGAAAAGCCTGTAGCAGACAAAGTTTTTTGTTTCTCTTCCATTATTTCTATTATTAATTGATTAATGGTTCAAAGATACGCCATTTCTTTATGCTTTTACAGGCTTTTCTGCTGATTTACGGTCAATAATCCGATGAATACCGGATAAAAAACGATGAAACTTATCATAATACTCATTGTTTTACCTGCTTTCACAAGCAAATAGAACTAAGAAATCTAATTATTAAAAAACAGTTATTTGGGATGACTTGCCGGAAAAGTATTCTCCACCAGGCCATTCAGATACACCTCTAGATTTGTATAAGCAGCACTCAAATTATACTTCGCCCCATCAGACGCATCATTAGGATTTAGACCTTTTGCTATTTCCCATCCGTCCGGTATACCGTCCTTGTCTGTATCGACAAGAGAAGAGGTTGCAGTTATATATTCGTCCCATTTTTCTATAGTATCCACCTGACTGTCTATCAAACCATATCCACCACCTTTAGATGCATTAGTACTATAAGTACCATTAGTAGTTTCACTTACAATACGCCTATCAATCTTATCTCGCTCCGGAATGATATACTTATTATCCTTCCAGCCACATGTCCATGCCCCTGCATACGCCAGCACAGTTTCGTAAGCGTCTGTAGCAGATTGCATAAAACTGTAATCAGAAAGGATATCAATGCGCATGTCCAACAATAAGTCAGAAGATGTTCTTTCGTCATTCTTTACCTTGAATGCAGTAGAAGAAGTATTATTGGCGTTGGCGCTGGCAATCTCCTTCTGCTGTTCGCCTGACAAGTCCACACATGTATTGTCCATTATATTGCCATTCACATAAAAGTAACCAAATACTCCGGCATCTTGGGCATTCTTTCCATCATCTATATAAGCGGTGAAAAAACGTGCATGAGTTTTATCCTTGGCGGAAGCAGGACCTAGTTTATAATAGTTGTTCATAATATTGTAATAACCTCCCTGAGCTCCATAAGCACCTTCATTAGTCCAATTATAAATTACATTATTACATAAGTCCACCTTTTCCACATCTGCCCGATTCGAATAACGACTTCCACAAAGACGCGGAGTCCGATTACTGTGATGAGCCAACAAATTATGATGGAATGTGGCAGGTGAACCACCCCATATTCCACCATAACCATGAGCCTCTTTTTCATGTATCGAATGCCACAAGCTTTCGCTGAGAATACACCACTGCATTGTAAAATTAGTATTCCCATAAAATGAGGCACATTCATCAGTGCTCCAACTCATGGAACAATGGTCAATAATAATATTCTGCTTTCCGAGATAATTATTCTGATAACCATTCATCGCATCATCCTCTATTCGTTTTTCATCTCCCATACGACAACGGAGGAAACGAATAATTACATTATTGGCATTCACCCGCAAAGTATTGTCCTTCAAACAGATTCCCTTACCCGGAGCTGTTTGACCTGCAATAGTAATGTCATCGTTGGTGATAACTAGTTGTTTCTGCAATTCGATCACTCCTCCGACTGCAAAGACTATTGTACGTCTTCCCTTCTGCTGTATAGCATGACGTAAAGTACCCACCGCCCCATCATCAGCTAATGAAGTCACTATATATACAGTACCTCCCGCACCTCCTGTTGTATACTTTCCTGCACCATAAGCTCCCGGAAAAGCAACAATGGTGGTACGGTCGGGGGTAGGATATTCCGGTAGCCCCGATTCATCTGTCAACTGTTTTTCTGTTGCCTGTTCGGATGAACAGGCAACTACTCCCCCAAAAAAGAAAGCCGACAATATAATTCCCAATATATTTTCTTTATAAACCCAAATAACAAGTTGTCCTTTTATTAGTCTTTTCATGTTCCTGATAGTTTAAAGTGATTATCCTTTTTATTACGAACGAGTTCACCTCACAAAAGTATGGAAACAGAAATATACTCATGTGCAATATTTGTTTTTCACTTTGTATTTATTGTTGATTAATTATGGTTGAATTAAAAAAAAGACAAGTTTCAAATAACAATAAATACTATGCGAATAACAATTATTACACACGTAGCTACCTAAATATTCATACCTTTACGCCATTAAAACGAAAATCAGAATAAAGTTCCATATCAAAACAATAATCAACTAAAGAAAGAGCATGAATAAAAAACTACCGGCAGCACTGTGCATTTTACTCACTATACCTATAATGGTAAGTGCGACAACCTATATATCCATTGATATACAGGATAATAAAAGTGTCAATAATGAGAAGAAAGACTATCCGACCCCTGATCGAAACAAAATTATAGCTTTTCCCGGAGCAGATGGTGCCGGAAAGTATACAACAGGAGGTGCCGGAGGTACTGTATATATAGTGACTTCACTAGCCGATGACGGTTCCGAAGGAACTTTCCGTTGGGCTATCAACCAAAAAGGTACTCGCACAATCGTTTTTGCAGTAGACGGAATCATAGAGCTGCAAAAACCTCTGAGAGTCAACAATGGAGACCTAACCATTGCCGGACAAACAGCTCCAGGTGACGGTATCTGCCTAAAAAACTATACTTTCTCCATTCAAGCCGACAATGTAATTGTCCGTTTTATCCGCTCACGCATGGGAGTTGACATCAAACAAAAAGGAGACGACGCTATGAACGGCATCAAAAACCACCAAAATATTATCATTGACCACTGCTCCATGAGTTGGAGTACCGATGAATGCGCCACTTTTTATAATAATCGCAATTTCACTCTCCAATGGTGCATCATCAGCGAAAGCCTTGCCAACTCCATTCATGAAAAAGGAGCTCACGGCTATGGAGGCATTTGGGGAGGACAGACTGCAACTTTTCATCACAACTTATTGGCTCATCACACCAACCGTACTCCTCGTCTTTGCGGAAGCCGCTATACTGGTAAACCGGAAGAAGAAAAAGTTGATTTATTCAATAATGTAATCTATAATTATGGTAGTGACGGAGCTTATGCCGGCGAAGGAGGTTCCTACAATTTCATTAACAACTATTATAAACCGGGACCTTTCAGCGCTACAAAAGGTTCTTTTAAACGTTTGTTTACCGCATACGCCGACGATGGAACGAATAAGAATGAAGCCGGTGTCCACGGTATATTCTACTTTAATGGTAATTATATGGACCCTACTTGTTCCAAACTCACCGACAAACAAAAAGAAGCTCTTTACAAAGTGAACAGAGACAATACCTACGGACTGGTAATCAAGAAAGACTTTGCACCTGAAAAAAAGTTGTTGTCCTCTAAAGCTTTCAATATAGCCGAACGTACTTCCTTGCAATCTGCGAAAAAAGCATATAAAGACGTGCTCGAATATGCCGGTGCTTCGTATCGTCGTGACATAATAGACAAACGCATTGTAGAAGAAACCCGCAAAGGTAATTATACTTATGAAGGTTCCCACGGTAGCACCAACGGCATGATAGACCAGCCATCGGATGTAGGAGGATGGCCGGAATATAAATCGGAAGTAACTTTAGTCGATACCGATGGTGACGGTATGCCGGATGAATGGGAAAAGAAAAATAATTTGGATCCGAACGACCCTGCCGATGGTACTAAGTATAGTTTAAGTCCGGAATACACAAATCTGGAAGTATATATGAACAATCTGGTCAATCATTTATTCCCCACAAAGAAATAGAATTTTGACACATAACACTTCCAAACAGACACAGGAAAGCGGAAAGTATATAGCAATACTTCCGCTTTTTTGTTACTCAGAGGTGGAAAAACAATATTTCCCATGATAAAAACAATTATTGCACATAGATAGCGCTGTCGATGACTTATTTTTGCACAAACAAAGCCTTACAAGTAACCGAATGTTTATAATATTAACAATCTATATATTAAAAGAAAAATGATGTCTAAAAGAATGAAAAACATGCGAGTTTTACTGCTAATGATATTAGCAGTTTTTTCGCTAAGCGTATCAGCGCAGACTATTACCGCAACCGGTAATGTGAAAGATGCAACCGGAGATCCAATTATCGGTGCTTCCATCGTAGAAAAAGGAAATACCTCCAATGGTACGATTACCAATCTGAATGGTGATTTCTCTCTCAAAGTTCCTGCTAATGCCACTCTTATTGTTTCATACATCGGTATGAAGACACAAGAAATTGCAATCAAAGGAAAAAACAAAATCGACGTAACTTTGTCTGACGACACCAAAGCATTAGATGAAGTCGTTGTTATCGGCTATGGTACAGCCAAACGGAAAGATATCACAGGTTCCGTTGCTACGGTTAGTTCCGAAGTATTGAGCGCCGTTCCCGTAGCTTCGGCAACAGAAGCCTTGCAAGGTAAAATGGCGGGTGTACAAATCACCACTACCGAAGGTTCTCCTGACGCAGAAATGAAAATTCGCGTACGTGGTGGTGGTTCTATCACAGGTGACAATACTCCGCTGTTTATCGTAGACGGTTTCCCGGTAGAGTCTATCAGCGACATTCCTGCATCCGATATTGAGGATATGACTGTACTGAAAGATGCATCTTCTACAGCTATTTACGGTTCCCGCGGTGCAAACGGTGTAATTCTGGTAACGACTAAAAGCGGAAAGGAAGGAAAACTGAGTGTATCTTATAATACCTACTATTCCTGGAAAAAAATGGCAAAGACCTTGGAGACATTGAGCGCAACTGATTACGTAAAATGGCAAAGAGAATACGCCTTGTTGCGAGGTAATGAAAGCAAATTTACCAGTCTTTTCGGCAACTGGCAAGATGCAGACTTGTATGAAAACGCCCCAACCAATGACTGGCAAGACCAAGTATTCGGCCGTACAGGAAATACCTTCAATCATAGCTTGACAATTAGCGGTGGTTCGGACAAAACTAAATTCAACATGGGATATGCCCACATGAATGACAAAGCTATCATGCTGGGGTCTTCTTTCCGACGTGATAATTTAAGCTTAAAACTTAACCACAAGGTAAATGATAAAGTCAGCCTCGACTTCTCTATGCGTTATGCCAATACCACAGTAAACGGTGCAGGTGCCAATGAAAGCAAGAGTGAAGTATCTTCAGCCGACTCACGCATGAAGAACGTTATGATCTACCCGATGTTTAACTTTCCTGATTTGAGTGACAGTTATGACCCGGATTTTCAGTTGACAAACCCGATTACATCAGTATATGACACAGACCGCAAGCAGAACCGTCAGACTTTCAACATGAATGGAAGCTTTTCATGGGAAATCTTCAAGAACTTCAAGTTCAAAACAGAGTTCGGTCTGGACTGGTACTACAATACCGATAAGAAATATTATGGTCCAAGTACTTACAATGCACGTACCAACAGTTCCGATACAGAAGGTGTTCATCCGATGGCTTATTTTGCCGACACGCAGCGTAAGACTTTCCGCAATACCAATACAGTAAATTACAACTTCAAAGATATCATCAAGAATAAAGACCACAACCTGAATGTATTGGTTGGTGAAGAGACTATCAATAAAAAAAGTTCATTGAATGATGACCGTCTGAGCTTCTTTCCTGTCAGCTTTACTGCTTCTCAGGCTTGGGCCTTGTCTTCACAAGGTACTCCTTATAGTGTAGACAAATATACTAACGCAGACGACAACTTGCTTTCCTACTTCGGACGTGTCAATTACGATTTCCAAAGCAAATATTTGATTAGCGGTACATTCCGTGCCGATGGTTCTTCCAAATTCTCTAAAGGCAATCGTTGGGGATATTTCCCTTCAGCTGCCGTAGCATGGCGTATTTCCTCAGAAAAGTTCATGGAGAAGACCCAGAATTGGCTTGATGATTTGAAAATACGTTTTTCTTATGGTACCGCAGGTAATAACAATATTCCCGCCGACCAGACTTCTCCCGTATGGTCTTCCGGTTCTACTACTTGGCTCAATCAATTCCCTTCTTATTGGACAAGCGGCATTGCCTCAGGTCAAAGTGGTTCCTACGCATCCAATCCGGACTTGAAATGGGAAACGACCGTTACCCGTAACGTTGGTTTGGATTATACCTTATTCGGTGGCAAGCTGACCGGTAGCATCGAATATTATAAGAATACGACTAAAGATTTACTAATCGCATTCCCTGTTTCCGGTTCCGGTTATGACTACCAGTACCGCAACCTCGGTAAGACTGAGAACAAAGGTTTTGAAATATCTCTTACCTGGAACATCATCAGCAAGAAAAACTATGAGCTGAGCTTCAATGGTAACGTAGGTTTCAATAAAAACAAAGTAAAGAACCTGGGTACATTATCACAATATCCGGCATCATCCGGTTGGGCCTCAACACAGATTCAGGATGACTTCATCGTGAAACCAGGCCATTCAGTAGGTGAGATCTACGGATATGTAACTGCCGGACGTTATGAAGTAAGTGACTTTGAAGACTATTATGCCAGCGGTGAAAAATGGGTATTGAAACAAGATGTAGCAAGCAATGCAGGTGTTATCGGTGCCAGTTATCTCCGTCCGGGTGCCTTAAAACTGAAGAATATAGACGACAGTGACAATGTCATTGATGAAAAAGACCGTACCGTTATCGGTAATACCAATCCTAAAGCCAGTGGTGGTTTCGCCCTTTCAGGTCGCGTATATGGTTTTGATTTGAGTGCAAACTTCACTTACAGTATCGGTAATGACGTTTATAATGCCAATAAGATTGAATATACTTCGTCCTATCAATACTATTACCGTAACATGATCGACATTATGGCCGAAGGCAAACGTTGGACAAACCTTGACGCCAACGGAAACTTGGTAAACGATCCCGCACAGTTGGCTGCATTAAACGCCAATACTACCATGTGGTCACCCTATACCAGTTATGTATTGACCGACTGGGCTGTTGAAGATGGCTCCTTCCTACGTCTGTCTACATTAACAGTAGGTTATACTCTACCGCAGTCCCTGACTAGAAAAGTGGGTATTAACAATTTGCGTTTCTACGCCACATGTTATAATGTATTTTGTCTGACCGGTTATTCAGGCTTCGACCCTGAAGTTTCCACCCGAAACAAAACAGCTCTTACTCCGGGAGTAGACTACTCCGCATACCCGAAGAGCCGCCAGTTTGTAATAGGTCTTAACTTAAACTTCTAAAACGAAAAAGAAATGAAAAATATAACGATTAAATCATTGACAGCTGTCGCCCTTCTTGCTAGTCTGTCTTCTTGCAGTGATTTCTTAGATCAAAGTTCTCCTTCATCTTTAGACGGTAAGAACATTTTCAGTACTTATGAATATGCACAAGGCACCATTGCCAATATCTATCAGGAATTTGGAGAGCAAAACTATCGTGCACGTGCCATTTGGTATGGATACAATACAGATATAGAATACTATAACAGTTCGGACAAGGCCGACGGAAAGGCAGACTTGGCAACATACAATGCCGGAGTCGGAAACGATCAAATGAACACCAGTACCGGGACCGACCTTTGGGCTAAGATATATGCCGCTATCGAACGTGCCAATCTGGCTATTGAAGGTCTTCGTGAATATGCAGACCTGACAAATGCCAATATGAAACAATTGTTGGGGGAAGCGCTCACGCTACGTGCCTTACATTATATTGACCTGATTAATATGTGGGGAGATGTTCCCGCACGCCTGACTTCATTAAACGCCGACAATATGTATTCAGGACGCGAAGACCGTGATGTCATCTACAAGCAGCTCATCATTGATTTGCAAGAGGCACAAGACCTTTGCGCGTGGCCTAATGAGATAGACGCCACAAAAACAGTGGAACGCGTGAACAAAGTCTTCGTAAAAGGTCTCCTGGCCCGCGTATGCCTGCAAGCATCCGGCTACGCTCAGCGTCTTGACGGAGAAAACCGTTTAAGTACGGATCCGGAACTATCCAAAGCACGTCTCTACCCTATCGCACTGCAAGCTTGTAAAGATGTAATGGAACAGGAAGGCACTTACGTGGCTTTGAAATCAAATTTTGAAGATATCTTCAACAACAACGGAATCTCAGGAGATGTTATCAATGCAGGCAGTGAATCATTGTTCGAGATAGGTTATAGCAATAACCCCGCACGCGGACGTATCATGTACACTTTCGGTATCAAGCATACCACTGCCGACAATATGACAACCATGCTTCAGGGAAGCCAGGTTGGTCCTACACCAACTTTCTTCTTTGACTATTCAGTAAAGGACTTGCGCCGTGATATAACTTGCTGCCCATTCCAATGGACAAAAGGCGTACAAACTCTTCAGTCTTTCAAAAGCTGGAGTTTCGGAAAGTTGCGTTATGAATGGACGAACCGTATGATTCCTACCGGAAACGATGACGGTATCAACAGACAATATATGCGTTATGCCGACATCGTACTGATGCGCGCCGAACTGGAAAACGAGTTGAATGGTGCATCTGCTGCCGTTCCTTACCTGACTAAGATTCGCAACCGCGCTTTTGCGACCTCCGACCGTGCAACAGAAGTTACAGCTTATGTTGCAGAAGCAGCTCTCAGTAAAGAAAAGATGTTCCAGGCAATTGTTGACGAGAGAGCTTATGAGTTTGCCGGAGAACTGATCCGTAAAGCTGACCTTATCCGTTGGGGAATGTTGAAAAGTAAAATGGACGAGACAAAAAACAAGATGAAAGCTATTGTGAGTTTGACCGATTATGATTCTAAACATCCTTACAGCCAGCTATCAGGCCATGCATATTATAAAATGAGCGCATATACCTGGACTCGTAATGGTATAGAGACTACCGAAAAGGATGCAAAACTGAACCTTTACGGTCTGAACTATGGTGAAATGGATATTAATCCGGAAGGCTATACCGAATTTTCAGACAGTAAGGGCGAAGCATCCACTTGGATCAAAGATAATGCCCTGGAAGATGTTATTGACTATCTCTATGTTCGCGACCCAGACAAATATCAATACTGGCCTATCTTTAACGTCAACTTGAATGATAATCCTAATCTTTCTAATTACGAGTGGTATTAACTAACTAAATGATTAAACAACAATGAAAAAATATATACTATCAATTTGTACATTAGCTGCCGTTTGCCTGGGTAGTGTTGCAGTGACATCATGTAGTGAACCAGATGATATCAATGATTTAGTTCTTAATCGTGTCTTGTCGCCAACCGGCATCACTGCACGTATTTCACAGGAAGTAAACATCATTGTCAGTTGGAATGAAATGTCAGGAGCTACCTCTTACGAACTTGAAGTTTATGCGGACAGTCCCGACTATGACCAACGTACACCGGATGCCTCATATACCACAACTTTAACCGAAAAGACTTTAACCAATCTTATCGGAGAGACTGATTATTACATCCGCGTAAGAGCCATTGATGAAAACAATTCTTCCCGCACATCCAAATGGGTTGACATCAAGCGTACAACCAACCCCGAACAGAACATGAAAAAGGTAAAAGCCGGCGACATTCAGAGCACTTCTGTAAAAGTAACATGGACACCGGGTATTGAGGTCGATGCTGTCATCTGTGCTCCTACTACCGCAAACTCCAGTGCCAATACTGTGACGTATACGCTGAATTCAACCGACATATCTTCCGGCTCCGCCACTATCACAGGTCTTACACCGGAAACCAATTACAGAGCTACATTGAAGTTAGGTGAAAAGACTCGTGGTTATTCTACTTTCACCACTAATCTGGATTTGAGTGATGCTATCGAACTTACTCCTGCTGACGATTGGGTTTCTGCTATTCAAGATGCAACACCAGGCAGTAAATTTGCTCTTACACCCGGTGAATATGTGCTGACAGCAGCCAAATTACAAATTAATAATAATGTAGTCATTGCTGCTAAGAATTCTGCCGAGCCACCGGTAATCAACACTTGTATCCATATCTATAACGGCGCTTCACTCTATCTCTATCAGGTTGTGTTAGATGGAACGAATACTGATGGCAGTCAGGCTATTGAATACAAAAAGGAAGGAGGATTCGGTGACCTTACCATTAACGGGTGTGAAATAAGAAACTATATTAAAGGACTTATTTACATCAATGTTGCAGCAGTACCAAATACTATCAAGATAGAAAACTCCCTCATTCATGATATCGTGTGTGACGGTGGTGACTTTATTGATAGCCGTAAAGGTGGTTGGAACAATCTCACCATTTCAAGTTCCACAATCTATAACTCCGCCTCCAAGCGGGACGTACTACGTGCCGATGACGCATCAAACAGCGTAACTGCAAACATGGTAACTTCGATTGATAAATGTACATTCTATAATGTAGGTAACAGTGAAGCCAACTATCGCTTCTTCTATCTGCGATTCAAGGGTAACACCAACACGTTTACCAACAACGTAATTGCCAACTTCAACAACAAACGCGGCTTTGCCAACTCAAGTGCCGTAGGAAAGCCAACCTACTCGAACAATTATTACTACAACTGTAAGAACTTGATCTCATTGGCTGAAGGCAATACGGACACAACAGTAACGTGCTTCGACACAGAAGGAAATGTTCTTGAGAACAATCCGTTCGCCAACCCGGACAAGGCTGATTTCACTATCACTGATGAACTTTATCAGAGTTATGGTTTTGGTGACCCGCGCTGGCTGCCATAAACCACGAACAACATAGATACTAAAAAGAGAGGTCACTTCATTCCGATGAAGTGACCTCTCTTTTTAGTATCTTCACATGAAGGAAGAACTCTGTGCCTAAACTCGTATTATCTCCCCACTTTCTCTTTATACTCCGTCGGCGTCATCCCCACCTGCGCCTTGAAACATTTGCTGAAATAACGCGGGTCATTGATCCCGACCATATATGAAATCTGCGTCATATTAAACTCTCCGGTTTCAATCAATTGTGTAGCACGTTTAATACGGATTTCTTTGATAAACTCGATAGGCGCTAATCCGGTAAGCATTTTCAGTTTCTTGAAGAATACCGAACGACTGACAGCCAGTTCGCGTACCAAATCATCCACCACCAACTCGCCATTATCCATGTTCTGCTCCATTAGTTCCACCAATTTATCCATAAACTTACGATCGTTGGGAGACATATCGGGAACAGCAGGTTGTGCTTCCTGCTCCGGTTCAGTCCTGTTTTCTTCTCTTGATTCCCCCTCTGCCGATACAGGCAGATCTTCAGGAACAGCAGCCATGTTGATATGCATCAGGCTATCGCGATAGAAACTTTGCAGTTTCTTGCGCTGTATCAACAAGTTTTCTACACGGGCTTGCAGATAGGTGGCACTGAAAGGTTTCGTGATATAGTCATCTGCACCGTACTCCAGTCCTTCTAATTTGCTTTCGATAGTAGTCTTGGCAGTAAGCAGAATAATAGGTATATGGCTGGTCATCATATCCGCACGCAGTTCACGTGTCATTTCGATACCATCCTTTTCAGGCATCATCACATCACTGATAATAATATCCGGCAAATACTTCAACGCTTTACTCCAGCCTTCCATTCCGTCGGCCGCCTCCACCACCCTGTATACCGGAGTAAAGATGCTGCGCAGAAACTCACGCAACTCCTGATTATCTTCGACTAACAACATTAACTCTTTAGAAGTATCTTCCGCTAACGGTTCTTCCTCCGAAGACGATTTCTCAAACTCCGGACCAGCTGCCGTTACAAGAGTTTCAGATTGAAGCGATGCATTGGCAATGTCCACCACCTGCCCCATTCTTACCGGAGCTTCCGCATCGTCAAGGATAAATTCGACTTCTTCGTCATAATGTTCTTTCCCTTTCAGGAACTCAACCTTGAAACAACTCCCTTCTCCCAAACGGCTGTCAACGGAAATTGTAGCCTTATGCATCTCCACAAGTTCCTTTACCAACGAAAGCCCGATGCCCGTACTAGCCTGATTGAAAAGATTCTTATCCACCAGATTCTCGAAGCGGACAAACAACGACTTCTTCTTGTTTTCCGCAATACCGATTCCCTGGTCCTGTACACCGATCGAAACGGTATTCTCATCTTCACGAATAAAAATCGTAATCATCTTGCCGTTCGGCGTATATTTGAAAGCATTGGAAAGCAGGTTAAACACAATCTTTTCCAACTTATCCACATCCACCCAAAGAAACAAATGCTGTTTCTCCGTCTCAAACAGGAAATCAATCCGATGTTCCTCGGCTACGGCTTCGAAATTATCCATGACCTTACGGACAAAGGACACGACATCCACACGTTGCACCTGCATCTTCATCTTCTTGTTCTGAATCTTACGGAAGTCGAGTATCTGATTGATGAGACGCAACTCACTCCGTCGCAGATCCGTTACATCAAGATGGTCTATCGGACAGATCTGAATAGTTCGACCTATCCGCTTATTTCGACGCAGGGACCCTGGTTGAGTGATCTGAAGGATTCGGGGATCTATTTGGCGGTCAAACTGATGCGAAAAGGTGTCCGTAGTGGGCGTCCGATTCGGGACTTTGCTCTGATCGAGCTGCCGACACGAGAGTTCGGGCGTTTCATTGTCTTGCCGCCGGAAGAGGGGCGTACCTGTATTATGTTTTTGGATGATGTGGTGCGGTTTTGTCTTCCATTTATTTTCTCCGGACTCCATTATGATTCGTTCGAGGCTTACACCTTCAAGTTTACGCGGGATGCCGAAATCGAACTCGACAGTGGGCTGGGAGAGGACCTAGTCGAGAAAATCGCCCGCGGGGTGAAGAATCGCAAAAAAGGAGAGCCGGTACGTCTGGTCTATGACAAGCAGATGCCGCGCGATCTGTTGCGCCATA
>OGXX01002227.1_pt1 | contig 17939 bp, 9 predicted proteins | sample 1576301 | NCBI WGS metagenome assembly OGXX01 (sample SAMEA3541469, study PRJEB24748) | human gut metagenome | biome: human gut; feature: human-associated habitat; material: faeces | place: China | collected 2012
AAAGGAGCTATCCGTTGGCAATGGGAGTCGCGACCCATTAGTAACATGTAGACAAAACCAAAGAATGCTATCTAAATAGCGGAGTTTCTAAAGGAGGAAAACTTATGAAGACTTTAAAAAGAATGCTCGCAGTGATGCTCGCAGTAGTTATGATGATGGGACTTGGTGTAACATCTATGGCAGCAACACCATCTGCTGATGGAAAGTATACAATTTTAGTAGAGATTGATACTAATGGCGATGGTAATGCCGAAGATAAGATTCCAGTATATTTAAATGCGGATGGTTCATATACAGGAACAGATGGACAGACGTATAAATATAGTCAGCCTGACACCAATGAAATTGAAAACTATGGAGTAGCAACAGCATTTGATGCGCTGTATGCAACAGGTAAAGTAAACAGTTTTAAAGCAGTGGAGTATTTAGATACTACAACATGGGAAGGAACTGGAGTATATGGAATAGCATTTGATGAATTTAATGGAACAAAGAGCGATTCTAAAAAACTTGATTCTGGTAAAACAAGATATTATTACTGGGAAGTTTCAATTAAGGATGACGGGGCAGAAAAATATGTTTCTGCACAAAATTATGCTACGAACTACTTAGCTTCTAATATTCAGTCGGTAAAAGTAACCTATACTTATATGGACTATTAAAAGTTACATAATAATAACATAAAATGAGAGAAGGGGCTGTAGCACTGGGAAGATGGTGTTGCAGCTCTGTTCTCTATATAGAAATATAGCGTTTAAGTGGACGGGAGAGGTAATGAAAAAAATAATAGAAAAATATCTGTTGAGCATAATCATATGCTTCCTTTTTATAGCAGCAGTGCCTGTAGCTGTTTCGGCACAGGAGAATACTAATACATCTACAAAAAATGTATTTAAAGAATTATATATGATTCGGAAAAATGGACCGTATGGAGGAGAATTAATCTGGAGATGCACTCCGATTGATGAGGAAAATAATATTTATGTTCAAAATGAAGTGCTTTCTGAGACGGTGGGAGTTAGTGGAGATGCTTATTCAGGGGGGACTTTTTGGTACTATGGATTTTCTGGCACGCTTTCTTCAGATACGGCATATATATCGGAGATGCGGCAGTGGGAGAATGGAAAGAAAATAACAAAAGAAAGTATCAACACAGAATTGGCATACTGTCTTCCAGAAAATACAACATATGGCACTTTTTCACTCAATAAAGGGGAGAGTTTATCTAAATATCCACAGTATATACGAGAAGAAGGCAATGTATTTCATACAGAAGATAGCTTTCCAGTTTTCAGAGCTCAGGTTTTTGACGTGATAGTATGTGACAAGAACGAGGAGACACATTGTACTATTATTACAGAAGTTACCGATCGTAATAACGAAGATTATGATGACTGGACCGACACATCGATGAAAGGAGTAAGGGATCACATCGATTTGTATGATGGGAGTGATAAACAAACAAAAAAGATAGATAAGTTTTCGGACAAATTAACTTGGAGTACGGGAAAACGCATTTTTGGATTAAAAAATTATAAGTTAGAAGATAGGGATGTAATAGAAGTTCCGTCAGATATTCATTCCATACGGATGTCTTATGACAATAATTATCCTGAACAGGAAAACACAAATACTTATGCATTGTCTCCGGACTTGCCAGATATAACATCTGTGAATGACTATAGTGAGAGGCAGATGATTTATTATAATTACCATTTTTATCGGAATAAGTCAAAAATGGTATGCATTAATGGGGGAGAATGGTATCAGGTTCATCAGACGGAAAAGAGTCCGGAGTTAAAGTTAAGGAAAGGGATAAATATTATTTTTTTGTCAGGAACCAGCCCTGACCAGGCGAAAAAAGTAAGAGATAGAGATGTAAACGGAACTTCATATATATATATATTATATTGGGATGGCGATGAAGATTATAAGATAACAAAAAGTTCCGATGCATCACTAAAAAAAATAGAATGTTATCAGGCTGCCTACAATATGGGAGAAGGAAAGGGATTATTCGCTAATATTCCGGTAAATGAAAAGACGAATGCCGATGGAAAGACCTATAAGGAGATTTCCATGAAAGCAGATGAACCATATATTTGGATAAATGCAGTACCGGCAGATTCTGGAGCATCAGTATGGGTGGATAATAGTTCGGAATTGCTTGGTGGATATTTTAAGCATTTGAGTAGTGCACAAGATTATTTTGATGTGAAAGTGACTTCTGCTGATGGAAAACAGACTGATACAGAGAGAATCTATATCAAATGGAGTGCGGGCGGTACTGATTTGAAGAATCTGGAAGTGATTTCCGGAGGCACGATGGAAGAAAAGTATACGCCAATAACCAGAGAATATTATGTGAAAATGAAAGAATCTTCGGGAAAGATAAAGTTCTCTTATGAGACAATGAACGGGACTACAGTAAGAATATATGAAGACCGGCAGTTAAAAGATACGATAACACAAAGTGGAAAATATGAGTTAGAGGCAGAGAAAGGTGTAAGAGAGATTCAATGGGAGGTGACTTCCCAAAATGGAAAATCTGTCAGTTATTCTGCATATTTTGTCGGAGAAAAAGAAGAAGGAATATCGTCGGAAACAAAGCAGCGTGCATCTGACATGATTAAAAAAATGGAGAAAAACGGGTATGTCAAGTATCTTACTCAGCAAGAAGGAGCTGATTATTGGAAGACATTTGGAGCGGCCGCTTTAGGAGAAAAGTATCTAAATGGTATGCTTGGCTATAATGTGCTGAAAAAGAATTTTAGTCAATCTACAGATTATTCAGCGGTCATTTTGGAACTGGTTATGTCAGGAGAGAATCCGTATGATTATCTGGGAGTAAATTATGTAAAGAAATTACAGGAATTTAACAATAGTGGTGATTTTGGGATGTACTCGGCTAATATATGGGCGTTATCAGCACTTCAGGCGGCGGGGGCGCCCGTTCCAAAGGAAACAGTGGAAATCGTAAAGAAGCAGGCTCTTTCTGAAACATTTGATTTGGATATGAGAGGCTGGGCTTTATATGCGACGTCATTGTATAAAGATACGTTTACGGACAAAGAGTATGCAAAATTAATCCAGTCAGTGAAGGATATTCAGATACAGAAGACTACGGATATGAATGGAATTGATGTGACAGGGGTTTTTGAGAACTTTTATTATACGAATCGGAATATTATGTCACATGCCTGTATGGTGACAGGGCTGACTGCTATAGGAATTGATACTGGGAAAAATGAATGGAAAGGACGGAATGGAGCTGACCCGGTAAGTGTTTTAGAAAAATATCAGTTAAGTACCGGAGGCTGGTTCTACTCTCCGGAGAATCCTTCCCAGGGAGGCTGGAATAAAGATGCGGTTATTGCAGTGGGAGACCTGTACAATGGTTCAAATGTGTACACAAGATATTATCTGACACCATCAAGATATAAGAAGCTTCTTGATAAAGCAGAAAAACTGCTTGCAGGAACGATTACGGAGGGCACAAAGCGGGAGGCATTACAAAAAGCATATGAGGAGGCAGAAAAATATGCGGATGAGAACAATGTTACTTCAGAGCATGGAGATGCCTATTATGCCCTTCAGGAAGCAATGTATGCAGTGGACGAGAGTGTGAAGCCGGGAGTATTTCTTGGAACTGCTAAAGAAAGAGAACAGGTGAATGCTGTTATAAAAGCAATTGACTCGATTTCTTCCTACAGTTATAAGGATAAGACAAAACTGGATTCCATCAAGAAACAGTATGATGTATTAAAGGAGAAGCGCCTGTTCCACTATGTGACTAATGCAGATGTGCTTGATAAAGCACATCAGTATGTGAATGGAATCGACACATTCCTTGAAAAGACAGAAAAGATAGGAAAAGTCAACCTGACAAAGACGGCAAAGATAGAGAGAGCCAGAAAGGCATATGATTTCCTGAATGAACAGCAGAAGAAGGAAGATGCAGTACAGAAAGCGTTCCAGATCTTATCTAAAGCAGAGACAAAGCTAAAAGATGCCAAGACTGCCGATAATGTCGTGCAGGCGATAAAGGCACTTGGGGAGATTGTGACTTTGGATTCTGAGGAAGATATTGAATCCGTCAGAGCTGCCTATGAGAGTCTGACAGACAGCCAGAAAACTTTTGTTACAAATATTGATAAGTTAAAGGAGCAGGAAGACGGTCTTAAAAAGTTACAGCAGCAGGAAGAGAACAAAGAGGCGGCGCACAAGGTCTCAGACCTAATTGACAAGATAGGAAGAGTTACAGCAAACAGTGCAGATGATTTAAGACAGGCAAGAACTGCCTACGATGCATTAGAGAATGACGAGGCAAAAAGAATGGTTTCTAACTACATACAGTTAGAAGATGGAGAAAAGATTTATGCGAACCTTCAGCATGAGAATATCATATATGATGTCGTAGATAAGGCTTCTTATGAGATTGGTCAGATTGATACTGCATATGGAGAAAGTGCGGACATCACTGCTGAGAATGCCGATGCTGTAAGAGAGGCAGTGCAAAAGGCGGAAAACTATATAAAAGAAAAAGAGCAGGAATATGCATATTTTAGGCTTATGCTTTCTAATTATATGGACTTATCAGCGGCAAAGACAGCCCTTGTCCAGTATGAACTGTCTGAGAAAACAGAAGCTTCTGTTGAAGAATTTAAACAGGCAGTGGGAGAAATCACAGGCTTCGGTATAGAAGAACAGGCAGTGATAGAACGTGCAGAGATACTGTACGAGCTTCTCACAGAGGAAGATAAACTGACAGTTACAGAAGAATATGCCCTGTTACAGCAGGCGGAAGAAGCTTTTTCTGTATGGCAGGCAGAGTTTGATAATGTGCAGGAAGTGGTATATGGAACAGAGCAGATGGGAGATGTTACCATAACAGGTGCAGAATCTTATCAGGAAGTAAAAGATGCTTATGATATGCTGTCAGAAGATGCGAAGAAGCTTCTTCCTGACGAGATAAAAGAACGGCTTTCTGAGGCAGCGGATACATACCAGCAGCTACTTGCACAGCAGGAAAAAACAGAGGAGGTCGTAAAGAAGATTGACGATGCTTCAATCATTTCAGATCTGTCAGATGAGGTAGCAGTAAAAGTGGCAAGAAAGGCATATGATGCACTGGAAAACCCATACCGCGTGACAAATTATGAGACGTTGCTTGAAGAGGAAAAGGAAATCCTTTCTCTGAAAAAAGTACAGGAAAATCAGGAATTTGCCAATACCGTAATCACACAGATTAATGCACTGAAAAAAGTTACTTTATCCGATAAAGAAAAGGTAGAAGCAGCAAGACGTGCCTATGACGGACTGACAGATGCACAGAAAAATCTGGTAGATAATCTTTCAGTATTAGAGGCTGCAGAGAGCCAGATAGAATCCCTGCAGAAACAGCCATTAAAACCGGCACAGCCGCAGCCGGCGAAAAAGACAGAGACCAAGAAGACTTCTTATAAAAAGATTGTTTTGAAGAAAAAATCTTTGAAAAAAACAATTTATTTTAACGGAAAGAAACAGACGTATTCTCTGGCACTATTCGTAAATAATAAGGCAGTTAAGGCGGAAAAGATAAAGTGGAAATCAAGTAAACGGACAATAGCGGCAGTATCTAAAAACGGAAAGCTGACCGTAAAGAAAGCAGGAAAAGTTACAATCACAGCTTCTTATAAAGGAAAGAGATATAAATATAATCTTGTGATTAAGAAGGTTCAGTTGAAACTTAAGAAAAAGAGTATCACTATCAAAAAGGGGAAAGCGGTGCAGATAAAAAGTGTGGCATCCCCTAAAAGAAAGATACAATATAAAAGTTTAGATACAAAGATTGCATCTGTAACCAAAAAAGGGAAGGTGGTAGGAAAGAAAAAAGGAAAAACAAAGATAAGGGTAAGCTGTAATGGGCTTGTCCGGTATTGTAAAGTTACTGTAAAATAAGGCAAAGCTATGAAAGTATCGGAAAGGAAAGAAAATGAGAAAGTTTTATTCAAGAATACTTGCAGTATGTATGGCAGGTACAATGGCATTTACACCATTTACACCAGTGGGAACATTGATTGGCAATAATATTACGATAGAGGCAAAAGCAGCAGACGCTGTAGATACTTCCTGGTATGATAATCGTACAGAAGGACAGACAGAATTTACAATTACTACGGCTGCACAATTAAGGGGATTAGCAGAACTTGTAAATAAAAATGAAGATATTTTTTCAGAATGTAAAATTAAACTTGGAAAAGATATAGACCTTAATAATGAACAGTGGACTCCAATAGGAAACGGATATGAATTTAATGGTGAGTTTGATGGCCAAGGCCATACAATCTATAATTTAAAGGAATCAGAAATAGAAGATGCAAATTATATAAAAGCAGGTCTTTTTGGAGTGGTCAAGGGAATATCAGTCGAAAAGGAGGATGGAACTTATAATATTACACCTGCAGTTATAAAAAATGTAACGATTGAAAATGCCGATATAGAGGTGACCAACACTAAGAATAATGTGCCTAACACATTGGGGGGAACAGGGGCATTGGTTAGTTATGGAGTAAATATTAATATTGAAAACTGTAAGGTAAAGAATGCTAAGATTACTGCGAATAATAGTTCTCCAAGAGCAGGAGCAATGTTAGGAAATATAGAGGCGGGTAAAATTACAAACTGTCAGGTAGAAAAGTCAGAGGTAAATGCGGGTGCTAATGACAGAGTAGGTCTTTTATGTGGTTATATGCAGGGGGCAAGTTCTTCAAATAAAAAAAAGGAACAGGCAAATGCAATACAAAATGTAAGAGTACAAGGTTCTGTAAAAGGAAGAAATTCTATTGGTGGGGTAATAGGTTATTATAAAGAGCAGTATAATGCAAGCGAAAGTATTTTTAAAGGTGCTGTCACACAAGAGGGAACAACCGTTGAAGGCGTAAGTGCTGTTGCTGGTATAGCTGGATTTAGTTGGAATATAATCGAAGAATCCATAAATAACGCATCGGTTACAGGAACAACAAATGTTAGTGGAATTACTTCTGTATCTCAAACAAACAAAAATGGAAATATAAACGGTGGAAATGTGAGTAATTGCATAAATAATGGAGATGTAACGGGTGATAGCTATGTAGCAGGAATTCTTGCCTGCAAAACAAGTTATGCTGCCTGGACAGCATCTGCTATAGATAATTGTTATAATAGGGGTAATATAGTTTCTAAAGATGATAATGTAGATGCTATTGCAAAAATTACTGGAGGTAGTAAGTATACAGGTACAACGGTTTCTAATAGTTATAATTTAGGTAATGTAAATAGTGCTTCTGGCAATATTATTTTTAATGAGAGTAATAAATATACAAATGTTTATTTTAAAACGGATTCTTCTGAGATAGTATCTCCAAAAGGAACAATTGGTCAGACAGAAGCCCAGTTCAAAGACCGTACAGTAGTAGATGCCTTAAATGCTAATGATGGTGTAGAAGAAACTGTATGGTACCAGAACACAGAAAATCCAGATTTAGCTTTCAACATGACTGTAACCTCTGATATCACAGTCCCAGGAACATTAAATGTAACTTTAGGAAAAACAATGAAATTACAGGCTTCTATAACACCGGAAGATGCTACTAATAAAACATTAGTGTACACTTCTTCTGATGATACGATTGCTTCTGTAAAAGAAGATGGAACCGTAAGTGGTCTGAAACTTGGAACAGCAGATATCACCGTAAAAGCAATGGATACCGGTAAGGAAAAGAACGTAAAGGTAACAGTAAAAGAAGCAGAGAAAGAGCCAGCAAACCCAACAAACCCAGCAAAACCTTCACAGCCTACAACTAAGACGGTTAAGAAGGGAACAAAACTTACAGTAGGAACCAATATTTTTGTTGTAACAAACGTAAAAGCAAAAACAGTTTCTTATAAAGGAACTAAAAAGAAAAAGGTAGCAAAGATTACAATTCCGGCAACAGTAAAATCAGGCAATCAGGTATACAAAGTAACTGCTATCGCAGATAATGCATTTAAAAATAATAAGAAAATAAAAACAGTAGTAGTTGGAAAGAATGTTAGAACAATTGGAAAGAAAGCATTCTATGGATGTAAGAATTTAAAGAAGATTACTGTACAGAGTAGTATTATTAAAAAGGTAGGGGCAAAAGCATTTAAGGGCATTAATAAAAAAGCAGTCATTAAAGTCCCTTCTAAAAAATACAAAGCTTATAAAAAAGTATTTAAAGGAAAAGGTCAGGCAAAAACAGTTACAATTAAGAAGTAAATATCAGATGATATGAGGAGCAGGGACTGCTTAGATGGAGCAGTTCCTGTTCTGTAATAGGGTACTATAGTGATAACTGAAAGGTAATTGCAGTACTTTATAAAGTGAGAGGTGAGACCGAATGCAGAAAAACAAAAAATATTTGCTGACAATGCTGACATTTGCATTTGTGATAGCATGTATATTCTTTTTTCAAAAGGATGTAAAAGCAGCAGAAAAAACAGGTACCGTTACATTTTCAATTGAACGTTTTACGATTGGACAGGGGTATTTAATAGAGCCATGTCAGGTAGATATTTATGATACAGATAATATTGCATCTGTAGTGGATAGAGTACTTACACAAGAAGGATATGGTTACGAAAATAAGGGAAAGATACAAGATGGATTTTATCTTGAACAGATTTATAATGGAGATACTGGAAAGGTCAGAATCCCATCTATTATTTCTGACGGACAGCTTCAGCCGATAAAAAATAATGCGGGAGACCTTATTCCGATTCCTACGAACGCAGTAAATGACGGAAATGATTATGGCAATGAAAGTGGACATTTTGCATTGGGAGAATTCGCGTATTGTAATATGTCTGGTTGGATGTATACGGTAAACAATGTATTTCCGACAGGAATGTCCTTAGTAAAACCAAAAGATGGAGACATCATTCGTTTGCAGTTTACGCTTTACGGTTATGGAAGAGACCTCGGAGAAAAACCTGCAGATGAAGAAGATAACAATTATTTGAAATTACCGGATAGGGATGCGATTACAAAACGACTTGCAGTAATGCTAAAGTATAAAGCAAGCTGTGACGAACATGGTTATAAACAGGCTTATCAGAAAGCATATAATGCAGTGATTGACTGGAATACAACAGAAAAGAAAATGAAAGAAGTATTTTCTGCACTTCCGTCAGAGAAAGAAATTCTTCAGTGGGGAGCAGAATATAACGCAAAATTTGCTGAAAGTGTGACAAAAACCATTAACGCTATCGGTACAGTAGATTTATCTAAAGAATCTCAGATAGCAGAGGCAAGAAAGTCTTATAATGCGTTAACCAGTGAACAAAAGGAACTTATTTCTGCAGATACATTAAAAGTATTAACTGATGCTGAGAAGAAAATTGTCAGTCTGAAAGCTGAAAAGAAAACTCAGGATGAGGCAAAGAAAAAGGCAGAAGAAGCCGCGAAAAAGAAAGTTCAGCAGGAAGCTCTGAAAAAGAAATACACCCCATCTAAAACATCTATAAAATCCATTAAGAAGCTGAAAAAGAATCAGGCGAAGCTTACGTGGAAGAAAGTAAAAAATGCAACTGGCTATGAAGTATACCAGTCCATGAAGAAAAACAGCGGCTATAAGAAAGTGAAGACAATTACCAAAAATAAGACAGTGACTTATAAAGCCGGAAAGCTAAAGAAAAAGAAAACTTATTACTTTAAGATTCGTACTTATCGTAAAGCAGGAGGAACAACTTATTACGGTAATTACTCAAATGTAAAGAAAATGAAAGTGAAATAATTGTAGGACAATTTCACCTGCTTAATTTCCTAAAATGAAGCAAATACACCCGTCTGGTTGGCATATTTTTTTTAAAGTCTATGTTATAATATGTACATGGCTTGCTTCTCAGGCTCACTTAGGGAACGCTCCTTATTTTCATTCTGAATTGCCAGCCATTTGATTTTAGAATGAAAACAAATATCTGGGCTAGAGAATGTAACAGTTTTATAAAAGTATTTGGCCTGTGCACCTAATGCATGGGCCTTTCTTTTCTACGGAAAACTCTCAATTTCTCTTGGATATTTTGTAAAATGAGTGAAGGAGAGGGTAGAATGAACAAGATGTATCAAAGGTTAAAAAGAAAATGTATATCGCTTGTACTTTTTGCTCTGCTTGTGGCATTTATAGTTCCATACTATGCATATGCGGCAGATAATGGGGCAGAACCGGCCGCGGCAGCTTCTGCTGCAGAGAGTACAGGCGATTTTTCTATGTCAGAAAGTGAGACGTCAGAAAGTGAGACATCAGAAAGGGAGGAGACGGAGTCTTCGGAAGAGGAGGAGCAGCAGACCAGGGAAGATGCAGATGCATCAACAAATACAGAGGCAGATGTACAGGAAAGTACACAAGAGCAGACATTAACAAAAAAAGAGAGAAAGATTGTCCGTAAGAATTTGCAGCTTGGAAGAAGTTATGGTTTTTATGCTTGGGGTGCAGAGGAAGATGCGGCACAGGGACAGTCTGATGAATCAGGAGTGGCAGTGCAGACGGAAGCAGAGGCGGAAGTCTTAAGCCCGGATATTGATACGGTTTTATCTAAGGTAAGAAGCTATATCTTAAGTAAAGATACGAAGCCGGATTACAGTAGCATATGGAATGTTATTGGTTTAAAAAGGAGTGGGCTGTATGTGCCGGAATCTTATATAAATCTTTTTTACAGTAATGTGATTGCATACTGTGAGAGTAAGGACTGGCAGATTACAAGAGCAAAGTATTCGGATTATTCAAAGCTTATTCTTGCATTAACAGCGATTGGTGTTGATGCAAGAGATGTGATGGGACATAACCTGTTAGCGTATCTGTCAGATTATGAGAATGTAAGCAGACAGGGGAATAACGGCACGATTTGGGCTTTGATCGCGTTAAACAGTAATCCGGCATATGAGATTCCAGAAGACCCTTCTGCAGTGCAGCAAAACTCAGAGGAGTTACTTGTTAAGAAGGTTGTAGGGATGCAGTGTCAGGATGGTGGCTGGACAATGATGGGGACAACCGGAGATTCTGATATGACGGGAATGGCGATGCAGGCGCTGGCTTCTTATTATAATAAAGATGGATATGAGGATGTTACAGCGGCAATTGACAAGGGACTTGCATGGATAGAAAAGAATCAGCTTTCCAGTGGTGGTTTTGGCACGATGAAAACAGAAACTTCGGAAAGTGTGGCACAGATTATCACAGCTCTTTGCGGCGTGGGAATAGATTGTGGGGAAGATGCCCGTTTTATTAAGAATGGGAAATGGCCGATGACAGGATTATTCCAGTATTATATGCCAGAAGGGGGATTTATGCATGTAGCTGCTGGTGCCGGGAATAATGGTGGCGGTGCCGGTGGCATTATCGATGGAATGGCAACGGAACAGGGATTGTATGCAACAGTTGCTTACCGTAGATTTTTGGATGGAGAGACATTTCTTTATGATATGAGTGATGTGGCTATTTCGGCAGGAACGAAGCCGGTAGTCAGTCCGACGATTGATACGGGGAGTAATAGTGGAGGAAATTCTTCTTCAACGACAGCAAAAAAGACAGAAACAAAACCGGCAGCTTCTAAAGTAAAGGTAATAAAAGTGGGATTAAATTATAGTACGATTTATCTTACAAAAGGAAAGAGCAAAACGTTAAAAGCGACGGTTTCTCCGTCAAATGCCACGAAGAAGTCAGTGAAATGGTCTTCTTCTAATAAAAAGATTGCAACGGTAAATGCAAAGGGAAAGGTGACAGGAAAGAAAGCAGGGACTGTGACGATTACAGTAAAGGCAACGGATGGAAGCGGAAAGAAAGCAACCTGTAAGGTCGTGGTGACTGCACCGGCAACAGCGACAACCGCCAAAAAGACAACAACAACTACAGCAGCAAGAAGTCAGACAAAAAGAATTACAACACCGACATCGGGAACAACGAATCGTTCAGTAAGTACAGGAAGTGGAACACCAACTGCTTCGGGAACGACAAAGACACTTTCTTCCGGAAGCACTTCCGGTACAGGTACGGGAAGTACTGCGTCAAAGAGTGCAACAGGAACGACAGCGAAGAAGAAAGATACGGCAGCAGAGGCAACGACAGGAAGCTGGAACTTTAGCGGAGAGGATTACGTACCGGATACTTATGCGGCGGATGAGACAGATGCAGCGGAAGCGGACACCACAGCCGAAAAGGATAATGATACCTCAAAGATTGTGGCTGGTTTAGGGATATTTTATATAGTCAAAAGGATTTGCGCTATTGCAGTGGTAGTGATTATTGCTTTCATTTTATATAAAAAGCGTCATAGGATTGCAAGTGCATTACGCAATTTTCAAAAAGGCGGAGATAAGGAATAGATTAAAAAGATAATCTGTTTTTTAAAGAAAAATAAGGTGTATAGTGAGCAGAGTTAAAGCTAAGGATATACAAAGAAAGGGAAAAAGTATTTATGAAGAAAAAGGGATTTATGCGTGTCGTTCTGGCACTGCTTATGAGTATGTTATTGATTGTTTCAACCGGTTGTGGAAAGTCCGGTAATGGAGGAAGTTCTTCCGGTAAAAAGTCCGGCAAGACAGCAACACTTGCGGATATGAATGAGATTCCGGAGGATGGAATTATTACGAAGGAACAGTTTAAGACCGTTGCAGGAGACAATAAAAAGGTACAGTTTAAAGGGACAACAGATGATGGAATTACATATATCTGGACGTATGACTGTTCAAAGATTCAGAATCCAGCAGATCAGAATTTGAAGATTGATTTTTCAGAGAAAGGTCTTGATGATTTAAAGAAGCAGGCAAACAATGCAAATGATGCATTGAAGATGACAATGTACGGGAAAGGGCTGATCTGTGTACCGGATCTTGAGGTACAGCTTCCGGAAGCGTGGCAGTCGAATTCTGCTTATCTTGTAAAGGAACAGGCTGGAAAGCTTGCAAGGATGAGCGATGTTGTGGTAACAGCACAGGCAGAAGAGGATTCTTCCAAGAAAAAGGATACATCTGCATCACAGAAGGATTCGTCTGATAAGGTGAAGGAAGCAACGACTGCTGCCAAAAAGGATACAAAGCCACAGAAAGGAACCACTTCTTTAAAAATGAGCGTAACTTCTCTGGACGGAGATTGTTATATTATCGGAGGTATTACAGAACAGCAAAATAAAGGAGCAAGCGCAGCGAATAAGGCAGAAAACGGAACAACGAACAGTGAATCGGAAGGAAGTGATGAATCGGGGAATTCAGGAGAGAATTCTTATAACGAAGAAGGAAGTTCAGGAAGTGGAGATGTTTCTGATGGAGGAGCTTCTTCTTCTGGTTCTTCCGGCAAGCAGGATGTTGCAAATGATGAAGAAGTTTCAGGTTCTTCCCATACGTGTACGATTTCAATCAGCTGCGCGACGATTCTTAATAACATGAGTGATTTAAAAAGTGGCAAGGAAGAATTTGTTCCTTCTGATGGATGGATTCTGGCAGCTTCCGAGGTAGAATTTACGGAAGGAGAGTCTGTACATGACGTATTACAGCGTGTATGTAAGGATGCAGGAATCCAGATGGAGTCTTCTTTTACGCCGGCTTATAATTCAGCTTATGTGGAAGGAATTAATAATCTGTATGAATTCGACTGCGGACAGCTTTCCGGATGGATGTATAACGTAAATGGCTGGTTTCCTAACTACGGATGCAGTAAGTATACGGTACAGGACGGTGATGTGATCAACTGGGTTTATACATGTAATCTTGGTAAGGATGTTGGAGATAATTCGATGTATTAAGGATGTATGAAATAGAGATTTGATATAATAAAGACTTGATATAATAAAGATTTAATGTAATAGAAATTTGATGTAATGGAGATTTAATTTAGATGAAAGATACATTTTCGACATATCATCCTGTTTTAAATATGCTGTATTTTTGCGGGACAATCGGGGTGACGATGTTTGTTGTTCATCCTGTGATTCTGGCAATTTCATTTATATGCGCTGTTGCGTATTCCGTTGTTTTAAAAGGATGGAAAAAGACAGTAAAGTTTAATCTGCTCTTCTCATTACCGATGATGATTATTGTTGCCCTGATCAATCCGATGTTTAATCATTATGGAGTAACGATTATAGGATATCTTCATAATGGAAATCCGTTTACATTAGAAAGTTGTGTGTACGGTCTTGTGATGGCAGTGATGCTGGTATGTACTCTTGTATGGTTTTCCTGCTACACAGTTGTTATGACATCAGATAAGTTTATTTATCTTTTTGGAAGGATCATCCCGGCACTTTCTTTAGTACTTTCCATGTGCCTTCGCTTTGTACCGAAGTTTATCAAAGAAGCATCTGTTATTTCTGATGGGCAAAAGTGTGTCGGGCGAAGTGTAGAGAATGGGAGCCTTATTAAGAGAGCAAAGCATGGAATTACAATTTTTTCGATTCTGGTTACCTGGTCTTTGGAGAATGCGATTGAAACATCGGATTCAATGAAGTGCCGGGGATATGGAGAGAAGGGCAGAACCGCCTTTTCCTTATATCATTTCGATAAAAGGGATTTTTTGTGCCTTATTTTTATGATCATTACATTCGGAGCAGCGATGTGGGGCTTTTCAAAGGGGTATGCATTTTGTTCTTATAATCCTCGGATTGTTGTAAAGGGAGTACCCTTTACAGCAGGCAGCCTGCTTGTCTTTGCCGCTTTTTTATTGTTTAGTATCATGCCAGCAGCGATGGAGATTTTAGACCGAAGGATGTGGAAGGCGAGAAGAGGACAGGTAGAAAGTGCAGCACCGGCTGGGTACCGTTTGTGGGAAGTTGAATAGCCGTATATACAGGAGATAAAAAGCAAGTTTGGAGGTGCAGGGTGACAGCGAATGGTTTGTCAGAAAAGAAAAATAGTATATTAGAAATCAATGATTTGTGTTTTGCTTATCCAGAAGAAAAAAAGAGGGCGCTAAATCATGTTTCTTTGCATGTGGAGGACGGGGAATTCCTTGTTCTTTGCGGAAAGAGTGGATGTGGAAAGAGTACACTTCTGACACATTTAAAGACTCCCCTGACGCCGCATGGAAAGCGAAAAGGAGAGATCCTTTTTCAGGGAGTACCAATCGGGGAGATGAGTAACCGGGAGCAGAGTCAGAGGATTGGATATGTATTACAGAATCCGGATAATCAGATCGTGACAGATAAAGTGTGGCATGAGCTGGCATTTGGTTTGGAAAGCCTTGGATACAGTAACGCAGATATCCGTATCCGGGTAGCGGAAATGGCAAGTTATTTTGGGATTCAGGACTGGTTTTATAAAAATGTATCGGAACTTTCCGGAGGACAGAAACAGCTTTTGAATCTGGCATCTATCATGGCCATGCATCCGGATATGCTGATTCTTGATGAGCCGACCTCTCAGCTTGATCCGATTGCAGCTTCTGATTTTTTGGAAACAGTAAAGAAGATTAATCGTGATCTTGGAACGACAATTATTCTTACGGAACATCGTTTAGAGGAAGTATTTCCTTCTGCTGACAGGGTAGTGGTCATGGATGAAGGGCAGATTTTATGTGTTGGCACACCGCCGGAAATCGGAGAAGAATTAAAGAAGCGCAATCATGAGATGTTTTTAGCTATGCCGGTGCCGATGCAGGTTTATGCCAAAGTAGAGTCAGAGCAGCCCTGCCCGATTACTGTTCGTGACGGGCGAAAGTGGCTGGACATAGTTTGCAAGAAAAAAGGCATTTCACCAGCAAATGCATCTTCTTCATATAGAAAAGAGAGTGATTCCCAAAAAGGAAAATCTTCTTTTGCTAAGATTACAGAAAAGTTTACAGAGAAAAAAGAAGATATCATCTTAGCGTGTGATGATCTGTGGTTCCGCTATGATAAAGAACTGCCGGATGTCGTAAAGGGACTAAGCTTTTTCTTAAAAAGAGGAGAATTCTTTGCATTGCTTGGAGGAAATGGAACCGGGAAGTCAACAACACTTTCACTTTTGAGCCGTTTGAGAAAGCCATATCGTGGAAAAGTACTTTTAGAAGGTAAGGATATCCGTCGTTACAGCGATAAAGAACTGTTCCGCAATTTTCTTGGAGTACTGCCGCAAAACCCGCAGTCCCTTTTTGTAAAGAAAAGTGTGGAATTAGAACTGTTTGAAATGGTAGGCGGTGTAAAAGAGAAAAAGGATGAAGAATATCAGCTTGCCATGGATAAAAAGGATGCGGTGGAAGGAATCATTAAAGTAACACATTTGGAAGAATTACTGCATCGTCATCCGTATGACTTAAGCGGGGGAGAGCAGCAGAGGCTTGCCCTGGCTAAGATTTTGTTATTGCGGCCAAAGCTTTTGTTGATGGATGAACCGACCAAAGGACTTGACAGCTATTTTAAAAAAGAATTTGCCGGAATACTGGCATTACTCAAAGAGCAGGGCGTAACTGTTTTTATGATTTCTCATGATATTGAGTTCTGCGCTTCTTATGCAGACCGATGTGGTTTGTTTTTTGATGGAAATATTGTGGCATGTGGAACTCCGGGAGAATTCTTTGCCGGAAATAATTTTTATACAACAGCGGCAAACCGAATGGCTAGAAGGTATTTTCCCATGGCGGTTACCGGGGAGGACGTTGTGAAATGTCTTAAAAAAGGAGTGTGAACAATGGCAGACTGGAAATCAAGTCAGGAGTTCTTGAAAGAATTTTACGCTTCTCCAATCGTGAATGAAGATACGATTTCTGCAAAGATAAAGCGTATCTTTTTACCAAAAAGCAGGAAAGCTTCTGCTTTAAAAGAATTAGCAGGAGATTTGTCAGGAGAAGGCAGGGCAGGAGATGTCATTTTAGATAATGATATGTTTGAGATGGATACCGAAATCTGGAAAAAGCAGGAAAAACGCAGGCTTTCTGTTCGTACCAGAGTAAGTCTCTTTCTCTTGCTTGTAGCGATTCCCCTCACAATTGCTGTCGGATTTTATGTTATGGATGTTGCCGCCGTTGGCACAGTATTTGAAAAGATTTTTGGTCCAAGAAAGTATTATTTTATTAGCCTGGTAATCATTATATACTCGTTATTACCGTTTTTTATGGTATTTGAGGGACGAAAACCTCAGGTGAGAGAGCTAGTTGTTCTTGCAACAATGGTAGCATTGGCAACCGCCGGCCGGGCAGCATTTTTTATGATACCGAGCTTTAAGCCGATTATAGCAATCGTGATCATCAGTGCAATCGCATTTGGCGGCGAGGCAGGATTCTTAGTTGGTGCCATGACGATGGTAGTCAGCAATTTCTTATTTGGGCAGGGACCATGGACCCCATGGCAGATGTACGCATGGGGCCTCGTAGGGTACGGGGCAGGGCTTTTGGCCGCAATTCCCGCAAAAGCCCCTAAAAGCACCGACAACTCAAGGCTTGCCGAATGCGGGGAAGGCCACAGTTCGCACAAACAGCCTTTGATTGAGCAACATGTTGTAATCATCTATATATATGGATTCGTTTCCTGCCTCATATACGGCTTCATCTTGAACGCATGGAGCATCCTCAGCTTCTACCACGCACAAGCAAGCGGCCTCGCCGGAATCCTACTGGTATATGCAACCGCTCTGCCATTCGATGTGACCCATGGCGTGGCAACGGTAGTGTTTCTGGCGGCGTTATACGCTCCTTGGCGCCGCAAATTGAAACGAATCAAAAGCAAGTATGGAATGGAATAGGGAAGCACTACCAAGCAAAACACTACATATAGTATGTGCGCAAAGAAGTACCAGCAAATATAGAAACTAATGCCACATATTGTGTACAGGATGTGAAGACCGGTGCAAAATCGCATCAAGGGATTGCCAAGCGGCCGCCAGCCGCGTAATATACATCCCCGCCCTGAGGCAAGGGCGCACCGGAACGGGAGGCGAAGCCGACCGGCCGAGGGCTGGAAAGGAACCTCCGCCGAGGGCTGGAAAGGGGCTTCCA
>OGXX01002233.1_pt1 | contig 17915 bp, 19 predicted proteins | sample 1576301 | NCBI WGS metagenome assembly OGXX01 (sample SAMEA3541469, study PRJEB24748) | human gut metagenome | biome: human gut; feature: human-associated habitat; material: faeces | place: China | collected 2012
TCGTGGATGCAGAAAAGAACGACACCCGCGTGGTCATGCACCTGCATCCGGCACTGGCTCCGTTTAAAGCCTGCGTCCTGCCGCTTTCCAAAAAGCTGTCGGAGGAAGCTTCTGCCCTGTACGCCGAGCTGAGCGAGCACTTCATGGTCGATTACGATGAAGCCGGCTCCATCGGTAAACGCTACCGCCGTCAGGACGAGATCGGCACCCCATTCTGCATCACCTACGACTTTGAGTCGAAGGAAGACGGCTGTGTCACCGTCCGCGACCGCGACACCATGCAGCAGGAAAGAATCCCGATGAAGGATTTGACCCACTACATCATCAAAAAGCTGAAATTCTAGCAGACCAGCTTAAAGCCGGACACTGTTTTATTGAAACAGGTAAAACATCACAAAGCAGCAGAGGAATGTTCCGCACGGAACATTCCTCTGCTGTTGTTTTTCTGCCAATCTACCCCTGATAAGGAATCGCATCCTTCGAGCCGGGCAGCAGCATCACCTTTTGAAAATAATCGGTCAATCCTGCGGCAGGGTCGGTCGCTTCTTCTCCTTCTCCATGTACAAACGGACTGCCCTTTTCATCCAGCGGGATGAGGGTGTCCTGCCCAAAGTAATCCTCAAACAGCTCGAACGGAAGGGTTTTGTTGGATGGGAAGGCATAACCGGAAGGCGCCATCACATTTTTGTGCGGAAATGCCATATAGATGGAGCAGACCTGCCCTTTTACCGGAGAATCTTCCTCCTGTAACTGTGTTGCAAAACGATGGTAGTCCAGATTGTACCCATCCGCTGCGGTATCTTTTTGCAGGACATGCGCATTGCCAAACTGCCCGAAAAATTTTGCCTGCTTCGGCAGCTGCTCGATTGCAAAGCAGAGCTTTTCTGTCATCGCATCATCCCGCACCCGGTGCGCCTGCTCTTCATCTTCTGTTTCCTTGCGCACCTGATAAAATGTAACCGTCGCCGTTATATTCTTGGCATACTGCTGTGCCCACGCAAAATTTTCTCCAAACGCCTCCTGCATCTCCTGCGGATACTGCTCCATCGCCTTCGGAAGTTTTCCCAGCGCCTCCCCATCCGATGTTTTGAGCTTTTCAATCAGCGTTCGAATCTCCTGTGCCGGTGTCACGCTTTCGTCCAGCAGCAGCGATAAGCCGCGTGCGCTGGAGTTTGCCTGAAACTCGATGTCCAGCCCAAGGACGTGCAGCTTGTGCTTCTGTGGCTGCTGTTGGTTGTATTCGTACAGCCACTGCCAGAATTCATACTCCTCCTGCGAATATGCCATTGTCCCCTTGAGCTCCTCCAGGAAAAATCGCAGGTTTTCCTCATTCCCCGTTCGAATATAATCATCCATCAGGAAGCCGTGTCCCATACCTATTTCAAAAATCAGATAATCCACCTTCTGCTTCTCGTGAAAATACTGAATCAGCAGTTTTTTGGCTTCATAACCCTTTTGCTTGGCGTGCGTTTCCCCGCTTAAAAAGACGCGATAATCCGCATTACCAAACGCCCGGTTGGTGATTCCGTTTTCCCAGTCCAGCTTGGTCGCGTACCGTTGCAGATATTCCTCCACACCCATCCGCTGCGGCTGACATCCGGTCAAACAGATACTCAGCACCAACAGCAAAGCCATCAGTACAGAAAGTTTTTTCATCTATTTTGTACCTCCCTTTTTGTTTTTCTATATTATATTCTGAATAATATTGTTTTTCAATATAATCGCTCTGCTTTTGGTGATTTTTCCAAATATTTCAACTTGCTTTTATCCGATCTATAAAAACAAGAGCCGCAGTCGTTTGACTGCGGCTCTCCCTATCCTTCCGACCGAATCATCACCTGCACCTCGATGGGCGCCGATACTCCGCCCTGTTCGTCCAGCGCAGTCAGCACAAAACGGTCAGTTCCCTGCGCTCCCTCATTGGGCGTGTAGACACATTTTCCATCTGCAAAGCAAACGCTGCCCTTGGCAGGCTTTCGCTGGACGGTGTATACCACCTTCCCCTGCAAGCAGGACAGCGCTGTAAAGACCGGCGTCTGTCCGCTGGTGCAGCAAAAGACATCCTGCACCAACGGGCGCTGTGCAGTGTCCGGCTGCTGCCCGATTTGAAAGGTCGCACAAATTTTTGTGCTTTCCTTGCACAGCGGAATAAAGCTGAACCATCCGGCGCCGGCTTGCTGTGCGCTGTCGTCCTGCACATAACACAGCCGGTCCAGTTCACTGCGCAGGATGGTGTCGTACATCTGCACCTCCACACCGTCGAGCATCAGCCTGCCGCCGCTCTGTTTTGGCAGGGAGGTGATGGTGATAGCTGCAATCTCACCTGCGGGCAATCCCAGCCGCATCTCCAGATATTCTGCCGACAGGGTCACACTGTTGCCCGGCGGCAGCAGCAGCGGGCAGACCCTGCTTTCCATCGACGGCTGTTGGTTTTTGCAGGCGGTGGTGTTTTCTGCCGCCTGTACCGGTGTGCCTCCCAGCAGCAGGAGCATCGCCAGTACAAACGCCATCCTGCGTGCGCTGTTTTGTAAAAAACTTCGTTTCATTTTACTTCATCCTTTCACAGCTGTTCTCAAGGATAGTATTCCTTTTGTTTGCACGCCTACCAATGGCAATCCTTTCTGCTGAAATTTTTGTCGAATGCTTCCAAAGCTTTTCAACAAAATTCCTATTTCAAGCGCATCGCTGTGACAAAATCTTCGGCAATCCTCCAGAGTTTTCCTCTGTTGTGGTCTTTTTGCCCTGCGGTTATTTACAAAAGTGCGTTTCTCCCTTATAATTTAAGGTATATAAATTTACTTTCTATCCCTGAAAGGATGGTGTCTTCATGTCACATCAAAACGTGCTGATCCTGGACTTTGGCGGTCAGTATAACCAGCTGATTGCACGCCGCGTCCGTGATCTGGGCGTCTATTGCGAAATCATTTCCTTCAGAACCGCTACGGTGGAAAAGATTCGTTCCTACTCCCCGATCGGTCTGATCTTCACCGGCGGTCCAAACAGCGTTTATGCAGAAAACGCTCCTAAAATCGACCCTGCTATCTTCTCGATGGGCATTCCGGTGCTTGGTCTGTGCTATGGATGCCAGCTGATTGCGCACACCCTCGGCGGCAAGGTGGAAACCGCTCCTTCCCGCGAGTTTGGAAAAACAGCCACCCATTTCGATACCACTTCCCCGCTGTTCCAGTCGCTGCCGGCTGAGGCAGTCACCTGGATGAGCCACGTGGACTATGTCGGAGCGCTGCCGGAAGGCTTTGTCAGCATTGCGCACACCGACCACTGCCCGGTTGCTGCTATGCAGAACCTGGAGAAAAAGGTGTTCGGCTTCCAGTATCACCCGGAGGTAGAGCACACCGAAAACGGCAGCGGAATGCTGCGCAACTTCCTGTACAACGTCTGCGGCGCTGTGGGCGACTGGAGCATGAAGGACTACTGCAACACTGCGATTGAACAGGTTCGCCAGAAGGTTGGAGACGGCAAAGTCCTGCTGGCTCTTTCCGGCGGTGTGGACAGCTCGGTCGTTGCAAAGCTGCTCTCTAAAGCCATCGGCAACCAGCTGACCTGTATCTTTGTTGACCACGGTCTGATGCGCAAAAACGAAGGCGACGAAATCGAAGCGGTATTCGGTAACGGCGACATCAATTTTGTTCGCGTCAACGCAGAGGAGCGTTTCCTCTCCAAGCTGGCTGGCGTCAGCGAGCCGGAAAGAAAGCGCAAAATCATCGGCGAGGAATTTATCCGCGTATTTGAGGAAGAAGCCAAAAAGATTGGCAAGGTCGACTTTCTGGCACAGGGCACCATCTATGCTGACGTTGTAGAATCCGGCACCGGTGATGCTGCTGTCATCAAATCTCACCACAATGTCGGCGGTCTGCCGGACTATGTCGACTTCAAGGAAATCATCGAGCCGCTGCGCCTGCTGTTCAAGGACGAGGTCCGCGCACTGGGCAGAGAGCTGGGTCTGCCGGATTATCTGGTCAACCGCCAGCCGTTCCCGGGTCCAGGTCTTGCCATCCGCGTCATCGGCGAGATTACCAAAGAAAAGCTGGACATCCTGCGCGAAGCAGATTTCATCTTCCGCGATGAGATTGCCAAAGCGGGTCTGGATAAATCCATCCACCAGTATTTTGCGGTTCTGACCGATATGCGTTCGGTCGGCGTCATGGGCGACTTCCGAACCTATGACTATACCCTCGCACTGCGCGGTGTTACCACCTCCGACTTTATGACCGCCGACTGGGCACGCATCCCGTACGAGGTGCTGGATAAGGTTTCGGTCCGCATCGTCAATGAAGTTGACCACATCAACCGCATCTGCTACGACATCACTTCTAAACCACCGGCAACGATCGAGTGGGAATAATACAATGAACTTCACAAACCAAGTGTTTATGCGGGTTTGCAGGATTTCAAAACCCTCGTTGATAAGATTTTGATAAGATTGCACTTGAACACCTTTATCGGATGTATCAAGTGGTTTGTGGGTAAAGAGTAAAATCTTGTGGCTCACAAAAAACACCATATTAACATTAAACCCCGTACTGACGGAATAAAGTCAGTACGGGGTTTTTGTCGTTTGCAGGGTTACTTCAGTTTATCCTTAAAGGCTTCTACAAGGGTATCGCTGAGTTCCTGTGAAGGAACTTTCGCCCAAATCTGTGTTGTATCGAGTTTGGGATATGTATAACGCCATTCGTCATACTGCTCTTTGGTGATTTCACCGTTTCTGTATTTTTCAGCCTGTTCTGCCCAAGCAGTAAGCATCTGGAAAACAGAGTGGTCAACATTCGGCTTGTTTCCGTCAAAGACGATATGTACTTCGTTTTCATTCTTCTCCACTCTTACGCCGTGCAAATCCTCAACAGCAAAAAGAGTATGTATAAAGCCAAGATCACTGTCAATATCGGGAATTTTGAGCGCCAAAGGCGAAACCTCAAGTACGCCTGCAAGAGCCTTTACTAAATCTTCTTTCGGCGTTCTTGATCCTGATTCATACTGTGCCATACGAATGTCAGCAGTTTTTTGCGGAAAGCCCACAGCCTGACCGAGCCATTTTTGGGTCATACCTCTTAAATTTCTAAAGAAACGGATTCTTTCACCAATTGCCATTGCGCTTCCTCCTAACGATCTATTGATAATATACATTATACAGATACGCTTAGTGTATGTCAAGATTACAAAAACAAAAAAGTTTAATATTTTATCAAAAACCACTTGACTTTACGGAATATGCTTAGTATAATGATGATACAGACTTAAACAAATAGCGTTAGTCTTTGAAAATTGAATAACCGTCGTACACCACGGTAATGGCGTACCCGCCCGGGCAAATCGGAAGGCGGGCAGAAAGTATTCCGACACGAAATAAGGATGACTATTTTTAAAGGAGGAGATTTTATGACAGATAAGACTTTTATGCGAGCAGATGAAGTTGCAGAGGAACTTGATGTATCAAAGGCTTACGCCTACAAGATTATCCGACAGCTCAACGATGAACTGAGAGCAAAGGGATTTATTACAGTTGCAGGGCGTGTCAGCCGACAGTATTTTAGTGAAAGAATTTACGGAGCAGAAAGGAGAGATGATTAATGCCCGTTTACAAGAATAAGGACAACGGCACTTGGTATGTGATGACGCAGTATACCGACTGGAAAGGCGAACGCAAACCAAAGTGCAAGCGTGGCTTTGCCACAAAACGAGAAGCACAGGATTGGGAACAGAAATTTCAACAGCAAAGTTCAGGAGATTTGGATATGCCCTTTTCTGCCTTCGTTGAAATTTATTGCAGAGAACAGCAGCCACGATTAAAGGAAAGCACTTGGCAGACCAAAGAGAACATTATTCAGCAGAAAATTTTGCCGTACTTTAAAGACCGCAAAATCAACGAGATTACCACCAAAGATGTGAGAGCGTGGCAAAATGAAATGCTTGCTTACCGCAACGAGGAAAACAAGCCCTACTCATCATCTTATCTTAAGACTTTGCACAATCAGCTTTCAGCCATCTTTAACTATGCAGTCAGATTTTATGACTTGCGCAGCAATCCCGCCTCAAAGGCAGGAAATATGGGCAGTGAGGAACGAAAAGAAATGCTGTTTTGGACGAAGGAAGAGTATCAAAAGTTTTCCGAAGTGATGATGGATAAACCGCTTTCCTACTACGCATTTCAAATGCTTTATTGGACAGGTATCCGTGAGGGTGAATTGCTTGCTCTTACCCCTTCCGATTTTGACTTTGAAAAAGGAACGGTAAAAATCAGCAAGACTTATCAGCGACTGAAAGGTCAGGATGTAATCACTTCACCGAAAACAAAGAAAAGCAACCGCACTGTGCAAATGCCTGATTTCCTCTGTACCGAAATGCAGAAATTTTTCAGTATGCAGTACGGGCTGAAAAAGAAGGACCGTGTTTTTACCGTTACAAAAAGCTATCTGCACCACGAGATGGACAGGGGTGCAAAAGAAGCCGGAGTAAAGCGTATCCGTATCCACGATTTGAGACACAGCCATATATCACTTCTGATTGATATGGGGTTTTCCGCCGTTGCTATTGCTGACCGAGTGGGACACGAAAGCATAGAAATCACTTACCGCTATGCTCATCTGTTCCCGTCAAAACAAAAGGAAATGGCAGTTAAACTTGATTTTATGAATAAAGGAGTGTGATGATATGTCAGCAAAAAATGTAGACCGCAACAACCGTTTCCGCAGTATTACCGTAGGATTTCGAGTATCACCCGAAGAACAGGAAGAACTGAACAGAGCAGTTGCTCTTTCGGGACTGCCGAAGCAGGAGTACTGCTACCGCAAATGTATGGGGCGTGAGGTAGTGGTTCAGCCAAATCCGAGAGTTTATAAGGCACTGAAAACGCAGATGGTATTTATCCTTGAGGAATTACAGCGTATTGCCGCAGGTGAGAACGTCCAAACGGAACTGCTCGACACCATTGACCTTATCGCCTTTACAATGCACGGACTGAAAGGAGAGAGTGCGAATGGAGAATAAAAAAGAAATGACCGCCCGAACATCATCTGTTGGCGCAGATGAAAGGCAGTCACTCAATGTATCTGTTAATAGTATAGCCGCATATCACTTGAAAATCAACACTTTTATTTTGAAGGGCGGTGGTATGAATGGCTGAACTTAAAATTATCAGTATGGATGAAGTACAGAGCAAGGAAGTAAACTGGCTCTGGTATCCATATATCCCTTACGGAAAAATAACCATCATTCAGGGCGATCCCGGTGAGGGCAAAACAACTTTGGCATTAAGACTGGCGGCGCTCCTCTCAAAAGGTGAGGCGCTGCCCTATGATGATACCGAGCGTGAGCCTGTTAAGATCATCTATCAAACTGCCGAGGACGGACTGGAAGATACCATCAAGCCGAGGTTAGAATCCGCTGAAGCAGACTGCACGCAAATCAAAGTCATAGACGAATCGGAAGCCGCACTCAGTATGCTGGATGAAAGAATTGAAAAAGCAATTATAGAAGTCGGTGCAAGAGTGGTAATCCTTGATCCGATTCAGGCGTATGTCGGTGCGAATATCAATATGAATAACGCCAACGAAGTCCGTAATGTAATGGCACAGCTTGGACGAATCGCAGAAAAATATGACTGTGCCATTTTGCTTGTCGGTCATATGAACAAAGGAAGTGGAAATAAATCTTCCTACCGTGGACTTGGCTCAATCGACTTTCAGGCTTCGGCAAGAAGTGTTCTGATTGTCGGGAGAATTAAAGACAATCCGCAGGTCAGAGTGATGGTGCAGGACAAGTCTTCCCTTGCACCCGAAGGTGAAGCGATCGCCTTTGAACTGGACAAGGAAAACGGATTCAGCTGGATCGGACATTACGATATATCGGTTGACGATCTGTTAAGCGGTATTCCGAAAGAAAAGAAATCAGAGCAGGCTGAAAACTTAATACTCGAATATCTTTCAAAGGGGAGATACCCGCAGAAAGAATTGGTAAAGAAAGCACAGGCGATAGGAATTTCAAAGCGTGTGCTGGATGAAGCAAAGAAAGCGCTGAATGTCCAATCGGTTAAAGAGGGCAGTCAGTGGTACTGGCAGCTTCCCAAAAAAACAGAGTGAAGCTTTTCAAGGTTGCAACATTGCAAAGGCAGGCACATTTGCAACCTTGCAATGTTCCTTTTTCGGGAAGTGACAGTATAAAGTTTAGACGGGGTGCAGGGTGTCCTTTTCAAAGGACAGCTCCTGCTGGGGAGTTGTCCGCAGACAACGGGGGCAACGCCCCATAACCCCCTCGGAGAGCCCACGACATCTTTGCAGCCGAAGTGCTGAAAGTGTCATAGTGGGTTACACACTTTGAAAAAGTTGTGTAACTGCGGCTTCCCGAAAATACACCTGCGGAAAGGAGTGAGAAAATGGCAAAACAAAACTTCAGTGTCGCCCGTATCGAAACCCGTACCAGAGCGACGGTTGGCAAGTTTGAGCGACACATTGAGCGTAAAAATGACAGCTATGAAAATATGAATGTTGACCTCTCACGCACGCCTATGAATGTGAGTTTTAAGAACTGCGGAGAGTTGACTTATAACGAACATCTTGACAAAATGATTGGCGCAGGAATGGTATCACTGAAAGGTTTGAAACCCGATGCGACAGTCTTTGACGAGATGATTATGGATGTAAATACCGACTATTTCGAGCAGAACGGCGGCTATGAATATGCCTGTCGGTTCTATGAAGAAGCCTTCCATTTTGCAGAAAAGCTCTACGGTAAAGACAATATTGTATCTGCAGTAATGCACGCTGATGAACTGAATACAGCAATGACTGAGAAGTACGGCAGACCGATTTATCACTATCATCTGCATATTATGGCGCTGCCGGTGGTAGATAAAGAGGTGCGCTGGACGAAACGATGTAAAAATCCTGAACTGGTTGGAAAGGTAAAAGAGATCATTCATCAAGTTAGTCATTCAAAGAAATGGAAGTCTGAAAAGGCTCTTGATGAAAACGGAAATCCAATTCTGAACAGCAAAGGAAAGCAAGTCTATCACGCTTCCTACAGCATATTGCAGGACAAGTTTTATGAACATATGCAGGAAGCTGGCTTTAACGGATTCAGCCGTGGAGAGCGTGGAAGTACTGCTGAAAACTTAGCTTCACTTGAATTTAAAATCAAGAAAGACAAAGAGAAACTATCAAGTCTTCAAGAAAAAATCGCTGGAGAACAGGTCCGGTACGAAGAAAATCACAATGCCTTTATGACCTTTAATGAGATTGACAACTCAGGCAAAAAATCTTTTACGGGCAAATATACCGTGTCGGCTGATGACTACGAGAAGCTGACAACCCTTGCAAAACAAAGCTACTCAGCGGTATCTGAAGCAAAGAAATTGCAGGAGGAAAATCGGTATCTAACAAGGCAGATATGGTCATTACAGTCGGAAGTTTCACGGCTAAAAACAGCTTTATCTGAGCTGACAGAAAAGTGCAGACCGTATCTTGAAGCGTTAAAAGCGGCGCCCAAAGCGGTCAAAGAATTTATAGACGGTATCCTTGAAAGGTTTAAAAAACAGGAAAAAAGTATTCTTTATGAGCCGATTCCTGCACCGAAAACACAGTCACAAGAGCGTGAAAAGCGTTCAAAAAATAAAAATTATGAAAGGTAGAAACACACGATGGAAAAGAAAATTTATGATGAAAAGAACGGTTTGTGGTATGAGTTGCAGGGAGATTATTATCTCCCTTGCCTCTCACTGCCCGAAGAAGAACAGAAGCCAGTGGGCATTTGGGGACAAAGGCACTTGCGCTATCTCAAACAGTATCGCAAGGTGCTTTACACCAATCTGCTGACTTCCTGCAAGCTGAACAGTTACCTTGCCGATATTGATAAGCAGGCAGAGGAAATGTTTTCCCGGCTGGTAAAACAACTGGCGGAAAAAGAAAATGTAACGGAAAAGCTTAAGGCTGAAAATCAAATGCTGTGGGTGCAGAAGATGAATAATGTCCGAAATAGTGCAGCAGAAATAGTAAATAATAAACTAATATATGTATAAACGCAAGGAGATGGTGCATAAAGCATCATCTCCTTGATGTATATTGGTTTAAAAATCATATACAATTTCCCTTTCAATAGTTTTATAGTATTTATCTTTTAATATCTTTATAGAATTGTATAGATTATTAAGGGCTTTATGTCTATCAATACACTTGTTTTGAATAAAGTCTTTTGGAATATCTATTTTAATTTGATTTACTATTTCTTTATTGAGATAGCTCACGCCTTCTTTACTTGTTGCTTTTTTAAGGAAAATATTTGGAAGAATCACCATAAGCCATTCCAACTTTACTATTTGTTTATACTCATCCTTTAGTAACATAACAGCCGTATTATTGGCATCAAAAATATTATCTTGCAATGAAATAGTACCATCAAATGCTTTTGTAGCATATGTTAGACATGGCAAATCGGTCAAGTTTACGATACTTTTATTCCAATAACCTTTGATAGTATTTGGTCCCGTAAAAATAGGTATATTTCCGCTGTGGTTATATATCTCTTCGTCCGTAATTTGGTGTCCCTGAATAATTCTTACAATTTTTTCTAAAGGGACTGACCTTTCTAAAATATCACCTTCAGAAAACACTATGTCATGTGATAATAGTTGCTCGATTTTTTTACTCAAGCCATTTAGAGTTTTTATTTGCTTGGAAATAGAATCCACATAGCTTATTACTTTACGCTGGTATTCAATGTTTGGTAATTGAAATTCTTCTGAGTAAATTTGATGAAGAGATAGGGTCTTTGATCCATCACTTACTGCCAGTGCCTTATAATGATTTTGAAAGAATAAGGCAAAATATCTCAAATCCACCAAATTCTCTTTACCGTTTTTTACAGTAATAAATCCTGCATGATGATTCAATGCAAAGCGTTCCCCCTTTTTATAAGTCATACATCCTGCACTACCATCCAAACTAATAATAATGCCCTCTCCACTAAAAATAGTAATTTCCTGACTTTTTTTGGTTTTGGCAGTAATTGATATTCTCCTTTCAATTGTGGTGTGTTCTTTGTTGCCGCCATATAGAGGAATCAGTTCATCATCGTTTTGCAAAGAAGCATAGATAGCTTCATCTGTCAAAGCATAATTTCCTTTTTCTACTTCATTAAATATATCAAGAAATCTCATTAATTAAAGCCTCCATTTCTTTGCGTAAAGTAGCCATTTCGTTTTCGAATTCCGAAATACTAACATAATGTGGAGTATAAGGACGCAGATAGAATTCGGGAAGTAATGTTAAATATGTTTCGCCGATAATTGTATTGATATCAATTTTACCACCTTTTCTTTCTTGATGAGTATTTCCTGTTTCATCTATCCATTTAGTTAATGTATTGGCATCATCATATGTCAACCATCTTGATTCAAGTAAACCTGGCATTTCAATACCGTCTGTACTTACCCAACCCGATATTTCATCGTGTTTCCACCCATTTCGGTTGTTACGAAGTTTAGTTGGGAATCTTTTATCGGAATTAGCTAATCCGTCATTATCAATAATATACATCCAGATAGCTTTATCTTGTATTTTAGTAACTTTGTCACTACGCTTTTTAATGAATAAAGCGTAAGTCTTTTCCTTGGTATATGGTGCAAAAGCGAATTTTGGCAATGAAACTATTGCGTATATTTCGCATTTTTCAAGAATTTCTTGACGAAACTTCTTATATGAGGGATTTTCTAATACACCATCTGGGGTGATAATACACGCTTTTCCACCAACTTCGAGCAAATCAATAGCCTTACAAATAAAAGCTATCTCTGTTCTGTTTGTGGAAATTGCGTTGGTTTTTGCTTTGATAGTACCGCTACCGTACGGCGGGTTTGTAATTACATACTGGTATTTTTTACTAAGCGTGGATTTCCCGTTTTGCTTTGTCGGATTTAAGGAATTGTCCGAATACATATGAGTATGCCCGTCACCAACCAAAAACATATTTAAGCGAGTTCTTGATATATTTTCATCTCGAACATCTACGCCGTAGAAACATCTTTTAGAAAGGAATTCCCTTGCTCCAGTTGTCAAAGTGCCGCTTTTCTCATAATTGTTTAACAAGACTTTAAAGCTTTCAGTTAAGAATCCGCCCGTGCCGCAAGCAGGATCTATAATAGTAAACTCCTTTTTCTCATTGTAAACATCTTCATCTTGAAGTAATAATTTGGAAAATATATGCGTATAATGACGCCTTGTGAAATATTCCCCAAAATCCTTTTTCTCTTTAGAAGAAGCGAACATTTCATATACAGCACCAAACAAGTCAAACCCTGTTCCGTGCAAAGGCTTCATAGAATCAATTATGCTATAAATTTGTTTTACATCATCTACACCAATAAGCGGTTTGTTTCTTCCATCACCGCTGATTGCAATTCTAACTACTTCCATAACATTTTTGAATTCTTTGAAAGTTGTTTCATCTTCCAAACGGCTAATGTAACCACTCAAATTATTCTTCACTTTTTCTGCTACATCATCGTCGCAAGTAGACCAGTATACTTTAGACGCATCTTTCGTACCATCAATTTCCTCTTTTTCCTCGAAATATTCAAGGGCAACAAAACCCACTGTAAAGTCAATCTTTTGAACATTGTCTTTGAAGTTTATGCCACGATATACACCTGCAAGTTCCCAAAGCTTCTTATTAAATATTGCTTCTGAAATGGTGGATATAGAGTCAACATTCGTGTTGATTGAATCCAAGTCAGGATTTGCGGTTAATTTGTTCTTGATAAGTCTATAAATATCAATAGTCTGAAACTCACGAATAGGATTACCGTTGAGTGTTAACTGCTTTAAGGTTTTCGCATTATAAAAATATGTGGTTTTGCAGTTTGTAACAATGAAATAAGGCAAACCTAATTTAGGTGCCTTGATTTTACCTTGTTTCAAAGCATCTTTCTAATCTTTATCTCCAACCTTGCAGTCATCTTTTGCTTCTGCATATGCGACAAGGTTTTTGATGTATTGTTCGTCATTGGTGCCATCGTATTCAAATTCAGAAATAAGGATATCGGGTCGTTTTGAACCAGTATATTTTGAAAAAGTGGTGTCGTTGACAATTTGACGAAAAGGGATACTTAATTGTGCCACTAAAACTTCATTTATAAGTCGACTAACCGACAACGCTTCCTGTTTCTTTTGCTTTTTAACCATTATAGTTTCCTCCGATTATCCATTCATTTTTGCTTACAGCCCATTTTCCTGTAAATTCTTTGTCTATGACCGCCGCTGTAAATGGTTCTGTCAAAAATGCCTCGATTATTTTTAGCACCGTGCTGAAATCATCAGTTTGAGTATCAATCTTCCGACAGAATGCTTTCCACTTTTTCTGCATAGCAGAATCGTCTGCAAAGCACATAACCTGTTCAAACTGTTCAACCGTAAAGGTGTGTCCACGATTTTCAAAAGTTTTCTTCAGCGCCTCAGTGAGCACCTTGCCGTCAAAATCAAATTTATTGGCAAGATAGTAGATATCATAGTAATCCTTCATTCGGCTGGAAAATTCCATCAGACTGAGGATTGCGTCTATTTTCTCAGCAATCGTCGTTTCAAGAGAGTATGTATTTACCACCGGCGCAGCGAAGTCGTCAAGCTGTGTCGGGATTTTTCGCTTTTCCTGTTTCGGCACGATAACATCACCCACACCAAAGTCTATACTAAACGGCGTTCGTGTGTTTTTAATACGAGCCACAATAGAAGCTCCGATACCGGCGTATTTTTTTGCAACTGCAATGGGCGCAATATCTTTAATTTCAAAGGTAATAAAATCATTGCCAGTGGGCGTGGATATGATTTCTTCCAGTACAGATTTTAGCTGTTCTGGAGTGTTTGGTACTCTCCGAAGAAGAAAATCAACATCTACCGTTACTCTGCTGTCAAAGTCGGTAACAGAGTAAATAAACAGACCACCTTTAAGAACGAGATTTTCCGCATATTTGGATTTTTCCAAACGACGCAAAAATTCTTCCTGACAAAAGAGTTGCAAACAAAGCTGATAGCTTCTTCCGCTTGCGGAAGCCTTGTTTTTCAGTCGTGCAAGCACGGATGCGGCAATATCAGCCATTGAGAAGCACCTCCATTACATTCATAAGTTTTGTATAAATGCCCATATCCTTTGCGTATTTAGAAAGATTTGCAAGATTCTTCTTCGAATCTGCCACATAAGCGTTGATTGCTTTGTTGAATATTTCACTATCAAGCTTTGAACGATACTTAAAGCAATCACAGATTGTTCGCTCTCGGTCATAAACTTTTAATTCAACACCATTAAAGTCACCTACAGTAGCACCGTAATGGTAAAACTCGTTTTGAACATAATAAGCTTTGACAGGGACTTCCTGCATTGCTTTGATTGCTCTTGAAAAAGAACGGGGGACTGCAACTGTCCATTCACGAGGAGCAAAGTCGCTGTACCCATAATAAAACAGAGCAGACTCCACACAAACAATCCCTTGCGGCAGGAGTTTAGAAATCAGAGCTTCTTCTTTTGGTTCTTCAGCGTTAGGCAGTTTGTAAAAGCCATTGCGAATACGCTCTATATAACCTTGATTGCAAAGGGAAACAACATCATAGTTTTTCAGTCCGACGGCAACAAAGTCTGCTGTCTTCGCAATGCTTCCGACTTTATTAAAAACATCAATTGCTATTTCGTGTTTATTCAATAGTTCACCGACTTTCTGCACGCATTTTTTATTATTTGCGTGATTATAGTATAGCATTAATCGATAAAATTTACAACTATTTTTACACGATTAGCAAAAAATATGCGTGTAAAAAATCAAAAAGTTATTGCAAGGCATATCTCTTTATGCTATAATACATTTGGCAAAACCAATCCGGTTGCACTTATTCTTTTCTCGCAACCATCGGTTTTATCGCACCTGATAAGATATTGATAAATTCTCGTCGTACAGGCAGTATAATATGGATTATCAGAATAATACGAAAACTACATCACACGGTTTATAAGCAAAAAGCGTTAAGTTGTAGTTCTCGGCAACGAGTGGGAATAAGTTGGAGTATCGTAAAAACCCAGTGTTTATGTGGGTTTGCGGCACTTTCAAAAGTCTTTTGATAACAAATTGATAACAGTTGCATAAGAGCCATTATTCTTGTAATCCAGTGGTTTTATGGTTAGAGAATGATTGACAGGCGGTTGTGTAACAAATAAATCCATATTATAAACTAAGCCCTTAGCTGTGGGTATGAAACTCATGGCTAAGGGCTTTTTGTCGTCTTTATGCTACTTGCTCAAAAATCTGTTTTTGCATATTCAAATAGTATTTCAAATCATCAGAGGTTTTCTTTTTGAAATATTTTGGTCGGTTTATAGAATGTGTGTTAATGTTATTAGCTTCAGCTAAGCGTTTAGTGAAATCAAATATGCAATTTATCAAATCACTAAATTGAGCTGCGGAAATATTGAGGTTAATAGACTTCTTTGGATTATTTTTTTCGATTGCTTCGATGGAGTTGATAAGAGCGTTCAAGATGTCAATGTTCAAAGTTCCGTTACGAGCAGAATCTAAGTACTCCTGTAAAGCTAATCCAAATTGTCTGTCAAGTTTTCTCTGTTTTCGATGTGCTACATATCCTACCGTTCCAGCGACTGCGCCACCTACGATAAGGACACCGCCCACGATGATAGTACCTTTTTGATGGACTCGAATAAAATCAATAGCTTTAGATGCGCCCTCTTTGGCGGCATCAGCAACCGCTGGAATATGCTTGGCTACCCTTTTGTTATCCACATTTTTAGCTAACCCATATAGTTCCAAGGCACCAGCCTTCACACCTGCGTATGTTTTTTCATCGATATCGAGATAAATTGGAACAACTGGCATTTTGTATCAACTCCTTTACTTATTAGAATGTTGGTCTTTGAATGCTTCGACTAATGCGTCACTAAGTGCCTGTGATGGCACTTTCGCCCATCTCTGTGTGGTATCGAACTTTGGATAGTGGTAACGCCAGTTATCGTATTCTTCCTTACTGATTTCTTCGGAAGATAACTTGTCCGCCTGTTCTTTCCAAGCATAGAGCATTTTCAGTAGTTCGTGAGCGTCTTTTCCTTTGTCCTTGTTGACTTTCAGACAGACTTCTCCGTCTGCTTCGCTGACAGTCAGACCGTATAAATCTTCAAGGGTAAACAAAGTGTGCATCAGTCCGATATAGCTGTCAATATCGGGTACATCGAGGGCATGAGGGGAAACATCAAGTGCCTGTGCTAGTGCGGCAGTAAGTTCCGCTTTCGGTTTTCTTGTTCCTGTTTCATATTGTGCTAAACGTACATCGGCACTTCGCTCAGGAAAACCGACAATCGTACCAAGATATTTTTGTGTCATTCCACGCAGAATGCGGAAAAAATGTATTCTCTCTCCAATCGCCATAACGTGTCCACTCCTTGTATGTATTTTACAATGAGTATAGCAGATATGTTTAGGAGAAGTCAAGATAATACAAAACAAAAAAGTTTAATATTCTTCCCGAAACCACTTGACACAAACAAATATGCTTAGTATAATAGGCTCGAAATTAAACAAATAAGTTTATAGAAAGAGGAGGGCAATCTATGGAGAACAAATTTATTCGTGCCGAAGAAGTGGCACAGGAACTAAGCGTATCAAAGCCTTATGCCTATAAGTTAATTCGACAGTTGAATGAGGAATTGAAAGAAAAGGGCTTTATTACGATTGCGGGGCGTGTGAACCGCCAGTATTTCTATGAAAGGCTCTACGGAGCAGGAAATCCACAAGGGGATACAACTATGTCCTACAAGGCAGGACAGGAATAAGGAAAGGAGGATGAATAATGCCGGTATTCAAGAACGAGAGCAATGGAACATGGTATGTGATGGCGAGATATGTCAACTGGAAAGGCGAGCGTAAACAGAAATGCAAGCGTGGCTTTGCTACCAAGAAAGAAGCACAGGAATGGGAGCGAATGTTCCAGTTGCAGAACTCCTCTGATATGGATATGAGTTTTGAAGCCTTTACCGAACTGTATATCCGGGATATGAAAAGCCGTCTGAAGGAGAACACATGGCTGACGAAGGAGCATATCATCCGCACGAAGATTTTACCTTATTTCGGCAAGATGAAAATCAGCGAGATTTCCACAAAAGAGGTTATCGCATGGCAGAATGAGATGCTTGCCTATCGGGACGAAAAGAAAAAGCCATACTCACAGACCTATCTGAAAACGCTACACAATCAGTTGTCCGCTATCTTTAATCATGCGGTGCGGTATTATGAGCTGCGTTCCAATCCTGCAGCCAAAGCAGGAAATATGGGAAGTGAGGAACACAAGGAAATGCTGTTCTGGACGAAAGAAGAATACAAGAAATTCTCATTTGAGATGATGGACAAGCCAGTTTCCTTTTACGCTTTTGAAATGCTTTACTGGTGCGGTATCCGAGAAGGAGAGCTGCTGGCACTGACCGCCGCCGACTTCGATTTTGAGAAAGAAACGGTCAGAATCAACAAGTCCTATCAGCGGTTACACGGAGAAGATGTGAAACCTTTTATGATAACAGGAGAAGTTTCATGGAATGGAATCCCGAAGTTGTACGCCGTGTTCGTGGGGCCATGCAGGACAGGGCCCGCTCTCAGGCCTGTCTGTTCAAGGCGTTTTCCTCAGTAATGACCCGCGAACAGGCCGAAGCCCTCGCCCGTGAGGGGATTGCCGAATACGGCCGCATCCGTGCCGAGCGCGACCTTTAACGTCACGGTCACGCCGTCAATCGTCCACGGCACGGTGAGCAAGCGTCCTTCGTCGGACACAACGGGCGTACCGAGCGAAGATTCTATTTTGAAGAAGGATTTGTAATCCTGGCCGAACACATAATCCTTGCCGTCGATGCGCACGGTGATGAACGAG